>Ga0180217_1000036_pt1 | contig 289673 bp, 289 predicted proteins | sample eDN3rd37CBELigOP_FD_128521 | JGI IMG/M metagenome (GOLD analysis project Ga0180217, IMG submission 128521) | Enriched Organic Plus compost microbial communities from Emeryville, California, USA - eDNA 3rd pass 37_C BE-Lig OP (version 2) (version 2) ... | reverse complement strand
TCGACCTGGCGCAGCTTCGCGACGATCTCTTCGGGCTTATGCTTCTTCTGGGGCATTCAAACGTCCTCTCCAACGGCTCAATAGCCTACTTCAGGGAGGACCACTTTTCAGGGGGCAGACCAGGCCAACAAGCCGCAGATCGGCCGCAGCGTTTCGGACGGTGCGAACCTGATCGCCTCCGGCGAGCGCAAGATCGCTGTCGTTCCTGCCAATCGGGCGGCGGTCGACGCCCACAATGGCGCGCCGGTGAAGCCGGTCTACCCCACCGACGGCCTTGTGCTCGCGCCCGGCTCGACCGGGCTGCTGGCCGGTGCTCCGCATCCGAACGCCGCCAAGCTGTTCGCCGAGTTCCTGCTCGGCAAGGAAGTATCCGAATATTATGCGGCCGATCAACGCTTTCCGCTGCGCGCCGACGTGACCCCGCCGGAGAGCCTGCCGCCGATCGCCGATCTCAAGCTGATCATGGTGCCCGATACCAAGGTCGTCAGCGATCTGCCGGAAGCACAGACCAAGTTCCGCGACATTTTCGGCATCTGACCGGGTCGGTCTCGCAAGTATCGCGACTCGTTGAGATGATCGCGATATGAGACCGGCATGACCCGCACACCGGACATCAAGGCGTCGCCTTTCATGCGCGGCCTCTTTCTGGCGGCGGGTCTCGTCTGCGTTGCGCTGGGCTTCATCGGCGTCTTCCTGCCGGTGCTGCCGACGACGCCGTTTCTCATCCTGGCCGTCGCCTGCTTCGCCCGCTCGTCGCGGCGGCTGGAGAACTGGATGCTGGATCATCCGCGCTTCGGGCCGCTGCTGCGCGACTGGCGGCGGCGGGGCGCCATTCCGCGCCGGGCCAAGATGATGGCCTTCGCGGGCATATTGGCGGGCTACGTCCTGTTCTGGCTGGGAAGCAATCCCGGCCCGCTTCTGGCAACAGGCGTCGCGGCATTCATGCTGACCGGCCTCGCCTATGTGCTCACGCGGCCGTCCTGAAGCTCACAGATAGGGCGAGCCGAGCCAGAGCGCGCGGTCGATCACCCGGATGGGGAAGGCGCGCGCCTTCAGGCTGGCGCGCGTCACCTCGGCGGCTCGCGCCTTCTCCGCATCGATCCGCGCCTCGACCTCCGCCGCGAAACCCGCATCCACCACTTCGAGGTCGATCTCGAAATTGAGGCGCAGCGAGCGCGGATCGAGATTGGACGAGCCGATGAAGCTCCATGCGCCGTCGATGGTCAAAAGCTTGGAATGGTCGAAGGCACCGCCGGAGCGCCAGATGCGGCAGTTGGGGCCCAGCACCTGGTCGAACTGCGCCGTCATCGCCCTGTCGACCAGCATCAGGTTGTTGGTGCCCGGCACCACGATGTCGATCTCCACGCCCCGCCGGGCGGCGGTGGTCAGCGCGCTGATCAGCTCGCGGTCGGGCAGGAAGTAGGGCGACATGATGCGGATCGACTGGCGTGCCACCGAAAACGCACCCATCAGCAGCTTGTGGCTCGTCTCAAGACTCGAATCGGGACCCGACGGCACGGTGCGGGCGAGCAGCGGCCCGCCCGCCATCGACCTGGCGCGCGCGACGGCCCATGCCTCGCCTTCGAGCTTCTCATTGGTGGCGAAGTTCCAGTCCTCGGCCGCGACGGCGAAGATATCGGCGACCACGGGCCCTTCCACCTTGAAATGCGTGTCGCGCGAATGGCCCGGACCGGCGAATTCCTGCGTAAAATCCTTGCGGATGTTCATGCCGCCGAGGAAGGCGGTCGCGCCGTCCGCCACCATGATCTTGCGGTGGGTGCGCAGATTGGCATAGGGCAGCCGCAGCCCCTCGATGATCTTGCCGTTGAAGAGCGCCGTCGTCACGCCGCCGTCGCGCAGGTGCCCCAGAATGCTCGGCCGCGAATAGCGCACGCCGATCGCATCGATCAGCACGCGCACGGCGACACCCCTTGCGGCGGCGGCGATGAGCGCGTCGGCCACCCGCAGGCCCGCCGGGTCGCGGTCGAAGATGTAGGATTCGAGGATGACGCTGCGCTCCGCCTGCGCGATCGCCTCGATCATCGCCGCATAGACGCGGTCGCCGCTGTCCAGCATCGCGATTGCGTTGCCCGTCCTCATCCTGTGATGCGTGACGCTGTCGCCGAGCCTGCCCAGCGCGGCGAACCGCCTGCCGAAGCGCTCCCCGATCAGCCCGTCCGCGACCGCCTCGCCGAGCGCGGAAGACCTGTAATGGCCGTGCGCGGCGCGCTCGACGGCGAGCGACTGGCGCCGGATTCGGTTGATGCCGCCGATCGCATAGATCATCGCGCCCACGATGGGCGACAGGATGATGACGCCCACCCACCCGATCGCGGCGCGCACCTCGTCCTTGGTCATCGCCGCATGGATCGCCGCCGGCACGGCGACGAGGATCGAGACGACGGTCAGGATATGGGGCCAGTAGTCCTGGATGAGGGTCAGCATGGCCGGCAATCTACAGTCTTGTTCGCGGCGGCCCAATAGGGCGGGAGCGGAGACCCTTCACACTGCTGATGAAATCTCGATCCTGTATGGGCATTCTCTTGAGATGGATTTTCTAATCTCGCCACCGCCCGCACCTGCCGCGTCTCTCCGCCGTGGCCGCGTTCATGGCTATTTTCACGCATCATCTCAGGAGAGACACATGAAGCGTTTCCTCATCATCGGCGCGGCACTTGCCGGCCTGCTCGCCGGCCCGGCCCATGCCCAGTCGCCGGACAAGATCCTCAACGCCTCCTACGACATCGCCCGCGAGCTTTTCGCGGCCCTGAACGAGGCCTATGTCGCGAAGAATCCCGGCAAGTCCATCGACCAGTCGCATGCCGGCACCTCGCGCCAGGCGCGCGCGATCGTCGAAGGACTCGAGGCCGACGTGGTCACCTTCAACCAGGTCACCGACATCGATTTCCTCGTCAGGAACGGCTTCGTGACCGATGACTGGCAGGCCGACTTCCCGAACCAGGCCTCGCCCTTCTATTCGCTTCCGTCCTTCCTGGTGCGCGCCGGCAATCCCAAGAACGTCAAGGACTGGGACGATCTGGTGCGCGACGACGTGAAGGTGATCTTCCCCAACCCGAAGACCTCGGGCAATGCCCGCTACACCTATCTCGCGGCGACGGCTTACGCGAAGGAGAAGTTCAACGACGATCAGGAGAAGGTCAGCGAGTTCGTCGCCAAGATATTCGACAACGTGCCGGTCTTCGACACCGGCGGCCGCGCTGCCACCACCACCTTCGTGGAGCGCGAGATCGGCGACGTGCTGATCACCTTCGAGGCGGAGACGCGCGGCATCGCCAAGGAGTTCGGCACCGACAAGTTCGAGCTCGTCGTGCCCTCCGTCAGCCTGCTGGCCGAGTTCCCGGTGGCGATCGTGGACCGCGTGGTGGACAAGCGCGGCTCGCGCGATTTCGCGAAATCCTATCTGGAGTTCCTCTACACGCCGGAGGGCCAGACGATCGCCGCCGAATACGGCCATCGCGTCCACGAGCCCGAGGTGGCGGCGAAGTACAAGGACCAGTTCCCGGAAGTCCGCCTCGCGACGGTCGAGGACGTGTTCGGCGGCTGGCCGAAGGTGCAGGAGGAGCACTTCGCCTCCGGCGCGCTGCTCGACAAGCTCTACGGCAATCGCTGATCTTCCGCCCCTTGCATGACGATCGGCCGGCGGACACTTCCGCCGGCCTTTTTCACGGAGAGCTTTGACACGTGAGACGCCGCGTCCTTCCCGGCCTGCCGCTGTCGCTCGGCATCACGCTGCTCTATGCGGGGCTCATCATCGCCCTGCCGATCGGCGCGCTGATCTTCAAGGCGGCGAGCCTCGGCCCGGAGGAATACTGGCGCATCGTCACCTCCGGCCGCGCGCTGGCGAGCTACCGCGTCACCGTTGGCGCCGCCCTGCTCGCCACCGCCTTCAACCTCGTCTTCGGCCTCGCGCTCGCCTGGGTGCTAGTACGCTATTCCTTCCCCGGCAAGCGGCTGGTCGATGCGATCGTCGACCTGCCCTTCGCGCTACCCACGGCCGTCGCCGGCATCGCGCTCACGACATTGTTCGCAACCAATGGCTGGTTCGGCAGCCTGCTGGCGCAGGCCGGCATCCGCGTCGCCTACACGCCCATCGGCATCATGGTCGCCATGGCCTTCACCAGCCTGCCCTTCATCGTGCGCACGGTGCAGCCGGTGCTGGAGGATCTGGACCCGGCGCTGGAGGAAGCGGCGCAGTCGCTCGGCGGAAAGGACGGCGAAATCTTCCGCCGCGTGATCCTGCCGCTGCTGACGCCCGCGCTTCTGGCCGGCGTGTCGCTCTCCTTCGCCCGCAGCCTGGGCGAGTTCGGCGCCATCATCTTCATCGCCGGCAACCAGCCTTTCGAGACCGAGATCACCGCGCTGCTCGTCTTCATCCGGCTGGAGGAATATGACTATCAGGCGGCGGCGGCGATCGCCTCGGTGCTTCTCTTCACCGCCTTCCTCATGCTGGCCGCGACCAACATCCTGCAGGCCCGCGCCCTGCGCTACACGGCGAAGGGCTGAGCATGCAGACGCACCGCAAGCCGCCGCGCATCGGCGACGGCCCCGCCATCCGCCGCAGCCTCATCGGCTTCGTGCTCGTCTTCGGCGCCATCCTCGTGCTGGCGCCGCTGGTCGTCATCTTCACGCAAGCCTTCTCGCAGGGTTTTGCCGCCTTCGCCGCCAACATCGCCCATCCCGACACGCGCCACGCCATCCTGCTCACCGTGGTCACGGCGCTCGTCGCCGTGCCGCTCAACACCGCTTTCGGCGTCGCGGCGGCATGGGCCATCACCAAGTTCGATTTCCGGGGCAAGCGGGCGCTGATCGTGCTGATCGAGATACCCTTCTCGATCTCGCCCATCGTCGCCGGCGTCGCATATCTCTTCGTCTACGGCCTGCAGGGCCTGTTCGGGCCGGCGCTGCAATCGGCCGACATCAAGATCCTCTTCGCGCTGCCGGGTATCGTGCTCGCCTCCATGTTCGTCACCGCGCCCTTCGTCGCGCGCGAGCTCATCCCGCTGATGCAGGCGCAGGGGCGCGACCTGGAGGAGGCGGCCACCTCGCTCGGCGCCTCGGGCTGGCGCACCTTTCTCTCCGTGACGCTGCCCAATATACGCTGGGCGCTGCTCTACGGCGTGGTGCTGTGCAATGCCCGCGTCATGGGCGAGTTCGGCGCCGTCTCGGTCGTGTCGGGCAATATTCGCGGCCAGACCAATACCCTGCCGCTCCACATCGAGCTGCTCTATCACGACTACAACACCGCCGGCGCCTTTGCCGCCGCATCCATCCTGACGCTGCTCGCGCTCGTCACCATCGTCGCCAAGGTGTTTCTCGAGCGTCAGGGCGCCGGGCGGGCGCGGGCGCCAGCGCTCGCCGCACCCGCCAAGCCAGCCGCTTCAACTAAGGGAGCGAAGCCGTGAAGATCACGCTCGACAATGTGGTGAAGACCTTCGACACCTTCCGCGCCGTGCACGGCGTGTCGCTGGAGATCGGCAGCGGCGAGCTAGTCGCGCTGCTGGGCCCCTCGGGCTCCGGCAAGACGACGATCCTGCGCATGGTCGCGGGCCTCGAATATGCCGATGGCGGGCGCATCCTCTTCGGCGACGAGGACGCCACCGACATTCCCGTGCGCGAGCGCGGCGTCGGCTTCGTCTTCCAGCACTATGCGCTGTTCCCGCACATGACCGTGGCCGAGAACATCGCCTTCGGCATGAAGGTGTCGAAGCGCCGCCGCAGCACAAGCGAGATCGGCGCACGCGTCACCGAACTGCTCGCGCTGATGAGGCTCGCCGGGCTGGGCGACCGCTTCCCGGCGCAGATTTCCGGCGGTCAGCGCCAGCGCGTGGCGCTGGCCCGCGCGCTCGCGGTCGATCCCAAGGTGCTGCTGCTCGACGAGCCTTTCGGCGCGCTCGACGCCAATGTGCGCCGCGACCTGCGCCGCTGGCTGCGCGAGATCCATGACGAGCTCAGCATCACCACGCTCTTCGTCACCCACGACCAGGAAGAAGCGCTCGACCTCGCCGACCGCGTCGTCATTCTCAACGAAGGCCGCATCGTCCAGCAGGGCACGCCGGAAGAGGTCTGCCGCCGGCCGGGCTCCGCCTTCGTCACCCGCTTCCTGGGCGATGCCAACCGGCTGGAGGTGGAGGTGCGGGCCGGCCGCGCCGCGATCGCCGGCGGCAGCATCGACGCGCCCGGCGTGCCGGACGGCCGCGCCGAGCTCTTCGCCCGCCCCGCCGATCTCGACTGGGTATCCGATGGCACCGGCATCGCCGCAAGCGTTCTGCGCGTCATCGACCGGCCGGAAAACCGCCGCCTCGTCGTGCGCCTGCCCGACGGCGTCACCGCCGAGCTCGACGTGCCGCCCGAAACGCAGGTCGCGGCGGGCGACAGCGGCGCGCTGACGCTCCGCCGCGCCAGCGTCTTTCCGATTGTTTGAGGGGGCGCGAAGGGGCGCCAACCTGGCTCTAGATCACCTCGTCCTCGGCCAGCCGCTGGATTTCCGATTCGGAATAGCCGAGCAGGTCGCGCAGCACGTAGACATTGTCCTCGCCGTAGCAGGGCGCGCCGCGGTTGATGAGGCCGCCGATATGGGCCGGCGTGTCGGAGAGCTTCATCGGCAGCTCCGCCACCGGCCATTCGCCGATCTTGGTGCCGCGCACCTCGGTCAGCCAGTCGAGCGCGGCGAGCTGCGGGTCGTTGTCGAGACGGTCCTCGGCGGTCTGGCACACGCCGGCCGCCACGCCCACCGCCTGCAAGAGGTGCATCACCGAATAGGGATCGTGGCGGCGCGTCCAGCTCTCGATGGCGCCGTCGAGCGCGTCCTGGTTGGCGAGCCGCGAGGCGAGCGTGGCGAAACGCGGGTCGTCCAGCCATTCGCTCTGCCCGGCCACCTCGGCCAGCATGCGGAACTCCGCATCGCTGAAGCAGGCGATCGCCACCCAGCGGTCCGTGCCGGCGCAGCGATAGGCGCCGTGCGGCGCGGCGGGCACGTGAGGCGAGCGGTTGCCCGTGCGCTGCGCGACCCGGCCGTTGGCCGACCAGTCGAGCACCGCCGGCCCGGTCAGGAAGATGCCGCTCTCGCATTGCGAGGAATCGACCCACTGCCCCTCTCCGGTGCGCTCGCGATGGTAGAGGGCGCCGAGCGTCGCCAGCGCGAAGCTGTACGCGCCCATCCAGTCGAGGAAGGAATAGCCCCAGCCGGCCGGCATGGCGGGCTCCGGCAGGCCGGACATTTCCGAGCTGCCGGCGAAGGCCGCAGCCACCGGCCCCACCGTGCGGATGCGCCCGTAGGCGCCATGGCTGCCCATGCCCGACTGCTGCACGTAGATGATGTCCGGCTTGATCGACTTCATCACCCCGTAGCCCAGCCCCAGCCGCTCCAGCACGCCGGGCGAGAAGCCTTCCGCCACTACGTCGGAGATGGAGACCAGCGCCTTGGCGATCTCCAGCCCCTTCGGATGCTTGATGTTGAGCGACAGGCCGCGCTTGCCGGAATTCTTGTTGTTGAACTGGCCGCCCATGTCGGGATCGGTCTCGCCGGGCAGGGGGCCGGTCGCAGCCGCCCGCGCCGCGCGCCCGCCCACCGGCGCCATGGCCGCGACGCGCGTGTCGGGATTGCCCTTCCATTCCACCTTCAGGCTCTCCGCGCCGAGCCCGGCGAGGAAGCGCGTGCCGCCCGCCGAGGCGAGGAACCAGGAGAAGTCGAGGATGCGCACGTCCTGCAACGGGAACGGCTTGCCATGCGCCGAAAGCTTCGGCGCCGAGGCTTTCGGCCGCGGCTCGATGCGGCGCGGCGTCGCGGCCGCCACCTCGCGCATCACCGCATCGGTGTCCTCGCCCGGCAGCGGCGCGCGCCGTCCGGCCTGCCAGGCTGTGGCGGTGCTCAGCCATTTGCTCGTCACATAGCGAAAGGAGCGGCCGAGCTCCGGATGGTCGATGTCGGTCAGCGTGCCGCGCGCCAGCCAGTGCGCATCGGTGGCGTTCTCATGCGGCTTGCGCAGCGGCGCCCAGAGCAGGCCGATCTCCTGCGCCTCGCGCCACGGCAGGTCGTCGCTGTCGAAGGAGGCCGTGAAGCGGTTGAGAATGCCCGCCAGTATTTCCGCGCGCGGGTCCTTGCCGCCGGTGCCGGGAATGGCGCGCGCGCCCTTCGCCACCAGCGGCATCACCTCGCGCACGCCTTCGGTGAAGCCGTGGCGGGCGAAGAAGGCCACCGTCTTCTCATGGTCGGGCCGCGCCATGATCCAGGTCAGGAACCAGCGGCCGTCGCGGCTGCGGGTGATGGAGGTGATGCCGTCCGGCTTCTCGCTCGCATGGCGGCAGGTCTGGCGCCACAGCGGCACGCGCCGCATCACCCAATACATCACGTCGAGCTCGGTGTTCTTCGACACCGCGTCGTGCACGGCGCAGGACACGTCCTGCCCGCGCCCGGTGCGGAAGCGCGACAGCAGCGCCGCCACGATGCCGATGGCGAGCTGCTCGCCGGCGATGTGATAGGCCTGCCAGGCCTGCGGCGCGATCGGCGGCGTGTCGTAGCGCCCGTCCTTGCCGTCATAGCCGCAATTCATCATCACTCCGCCGAGCGCGAGGTGGATCAGGTCGCTCGCCTTGTAGTCCTTCCATGGGCCGGTATCGCCGAAGGGCGTCATGCGCGCATGAACCAGCGCGGGGAAACGCGCGCCGATCCCGGCGCTGTCCATGCCGAGCGCGGCGGCGACGCGCCCGCAAGACGTGTCGAGCAGCACGTCGCTCGCTTCGAGCAGCGCCGTCAGCCGCGCCACGTCCCCGGCCTTGTCGAGGTCGAGCGCGATGGACTTCTTGGCGCGGTTATAGGCCCAGAAATGCAGCGAGCGCTCCGGATGCGGCTCGTCGTTCAGGAAGGGACCGATCGCGCGCGTGGAATTTCCCTGCGGCGGCTCGATCTTGATCACCTCGGCCCCGAGCCCGGCCAGCAGTAGCCCGCAATATTCGCCGAGCTCGTCGGCGACCTCCACCACGCGCAGCCCGTGCAGCATGCCCGGCTTCAGCCTGTCCTCGGGGCGCCCGGCCGCCTCTGCCTGCGTGAATGCGCCGTTCCTGGGGCTCTGGTTCATCTCGATATGGTCTCCACCCGGTGTTCCCGCGTGCTGCATGGCGCGAACGGTCGCAACTGCAAACGCTTTCATAATTTGTTTAGGGGGCGTCTGCCGAAATGTCCAGATCGCACATGCCCCTGCGAGGCGCCATCGCATCGGCTGTCCCGCCAGTGACATCGGATGGATAAGAGTGGCAGCGAAAAATATCCTTTTATAACAGTAATATAGATGCCTGCAAGGATTGCCGGAAGCGAAGCCTTCGCCGGCCGCTCGGATGCGGACAAGCGCAAGCCCTCCGCTGCCGCGCGGCAAGCCCATTGCGAGGAAACAAGAAAGCGCTTGCAATGTGAATGAGCCGTGATAGCTTTTTTCCAACGACCGCCAGCCGAATGGCGGCTCGATCTGGGAGGTCGCATTGTCGGATTTTCGGGAGCTCAGCAACAAGGTTGCCGTCATCGGCGTGGGCAACACCGCCTATGGCAGCTTTCCCGAGACGGACGATTACGGCCTCGGCGCGCAGGCTTTCAAGCGCGCGGTCGAGGATTGCGGCATCGACAAGAACCAGATCGACGGCCTGCTCGTCTGCCGCGTGCCCTTCTATGCCCGCATGGCCGAGATCATCGGCATCGATCCGCGCTGGACCATCACGCTGCCCGGCCACGGCCGCATGGCCGGCGTGAGCATCGTGGAGGCCGTCGTGGCGCTCGCCACCGGCCGGGCGAAATATGTGGCGCTGATCTACACCAATATCGGCCGCTCGCGCCGCATGAACTATGGCGGCGACGAGTCGAACAGCGTCTGGAACCCCTACGGCATGACCTCGCCGGGCGCCTCGCACGCCATGATGTTCCGCCAGCACATGGCGCGCTACGGCACCACCACGCGCCAGCTCGCCGAGGTCTCCGTCGCTTTCCGCCACCATGCCGGCATGAATCCCGACGCGGTGATGAAGAAGCCCATCACCATCGACGACCACGAGGAAGCGCGTCCCATCGCTTTGCCGCTGCGCCTGCTCGACTATTGCCTCATCAATGACGGCGCCACCTGCATGATCCTCACCACGGCCGACCGCGCCAGGGATTTCCGCAAGCCGCCGGTGCTGATCTCCGGCATCGGCGCCAAGGACAGTTTCACCGAATCCTCGTCCTTCCCCAACTACGACAGCGACTTCTGGTACGACGCGGCGCGCTTCTCCAGCGAGGAGGCCTTCGGCATGGCCGGCGTCGGACCGGGCGATGTCGATACGCTGATGGCCTACGACAATTTCAGCCCCACCGTGCTTTTCAGCCTCGAAGGCGCCGGCTTCTGCAAGCGCGGCGAGGCGGGCGGCTTCGTCGAGGGCGGCGCGCTCAAGGTCGGCGGCCGGCTGCCCACCAACACCGACGGCGGCCACCTGTCCAATTCCTACATGCAGGGCTGGGGCCTCAACATCGAGGCCGTGCGGCAGGTGCGCGGCGAATGCGGCGAGCGGCAGGTGGCCGATTGCGAGGTGGCGATGTTCCAGGCCACCACGCCCTGCACGCGTTCCATCATCTATACGCGCGCCTGACGATCCGGAGGACGAGCCATGAACGTTGCAGCCGACGCCGGATATGACAAGCCGCTGCCGAACACCGCCGACCCGCTGATGGCGCCGTTCTGGGCCCATGCCCATGCCGGCCGGCTGACCGTGCAGCGCTGCGTGGCCTGCGGCGACCGCCACATGCCCGCGACCCATATCTGCCCCGCCTGCCTGTCGGACGAGCAGGAGTGGGAGGCGGTGTCGGGCCGCGCCGAGCTGGTCTCGTGGGTGGAGTTCCACAAGGCCTATTGGGGCGGCTTCGTGAAGGACCTTCCCTACCTCGTCTGTCTCGTGAAGCTCGAGGAGGGGCCGCAACTCTACAGCAATGTCGTCGGCGCGCGCGAGGAGGAACTGGCTGTCGGCCGGAAGATGCGCGTCGTCTTCGACAAGGTCACGCCGGACGTGACGCTACCGAAATTCGCGCCTGCCTGAAGGACAAGCGCCTAGGCATATTGGAGGAGACCAATGTCATACGCATCACGGCTGCTCTCGGCGGCATCCCTGTCGCTCGCGCTCGCATTCGGCGCCGTCTCGGGCGCGGGCGCGCAGAACTCCGACCCCAGGGTCCTCAAGGTCGCCATGAGCGGCGACCTCAAGATCACCGACACGGTCTGGACCAACGCCGCCATCACCGGCATCGCCGCCAACCAGATCTTCGACATGCTGTTCGCGCCTGACGAAAATCAGCAGATGCAGAACCAGATGGTCGGCGAATATGTGGTCAGCGAGGACGGGCTGACACACGACATGACGCTGCGGCCGGGCCTGAAGTTCCACGACGGCACGCCGGTCACCGCTGAGGACTGCGTCGCCTCCATCAAGCGCTGGGCCCAGAAGGACGCCATGGGCAGCCTGCTGATGAGCAAGACCAAGAGCCTGGAAGTCGTCGACGAGGACAGTTTCCGGCTGGTGCTGGCCGAGCCCTTCGGCCTCGTGCGCGAGTCGCTCGGCAAGCGCATCGGCCCTGCCTATATCGTGCCCGCCCGCCTCGCCGCAAAGCCGGCCAGCGAGGAGATCAAGGAGCCGATCGGCTCGGGCCCCTACAAGATCGTCATGGACGAGTGGGTGCCCGGCAGCAAGGTCGTCTTCGCCAAGAACGAGGACTATGTGCCGCGCGAGGAGCCCGCGAGCGGCCTCGCCGGCGCCAAGATCGTCAATTTCGACCGCATGGAGTGGATCTCCATTCCCGACGTCAACACCAAGCTGACGGCGCTCACGGTGGGCGAGATCGACTATTTCGACGCCCCGCCGCTCGACTTCCTGCCGCTCTTCGACGCCGACCCCAATCTCGAACTGGTCGCCACCGATCCGCTTGGCGTGCAGCCGCTGCTGCGCCCCAACCACCTCTATCCGCCCTTCGACAACAAGCTCGCTCGTCAGGCGCTGATGTATCTCATCAAGCAGGAGGACGTGCTGAAGGCGATCGTCGGCGACCGGCCCGACCTCTACCCGCCCTACTGCCCGGCCTACTTCATGTGCGGCTCGGCCAACGAGACGGCGGCCGGCGCGGAGCCCTACAAGGAGGTGAATGTCGAGAAGGCCAAGGAGCTGCTCAAGCAGGCCGGCTACAATGGCGAGCCGCTGGTGATCATGCAGCCCACCGACCGGCCCGAGCACACCGCCGCCACGCTGGTCGTCATCCAGGCGCTGCGCGACGCCGGCATCAATCTCGACGTGCAGGCGGCCGACTGGGCGACCATCTCCGCCCGCCGCGCCCAGAAGACCGATCCGAAGGAGGGCGGCTGGCACCTGTTCATCACCGGAACCACCGCGGCCGCCGCGATCGATCCGCTGGTCAACCTCTGGTTCGTGCCTTCCTGCGAGAAGGCAGCACCCGGCTGGCCCTGCGACGAGGAGATCATGGCGCTGATCGACAAGTGGAGCCAGGAGCCGGACACGGCCAAGCGCAAGGAGCTGATCGACCAAATCCAGACCAAGGCCTATGACTCGATCCCCTATATCCCGCTTGGCCAGTACAAGCGCCAGCACGGCATCCGCGCCGAGCTGAAGGATGTCCCGCAGGCCGGCACCACCGTCTTCTGGGGCATGCACAAATAGCGAGAAAAGAGGCGCGCAAAAACCAAGAAGGCAGGCATTTCCGCGGTCTCCGTGAAAGCGGAAATGCCTGACACCCACCGCGCCTCGACACCGATTGCGTCTTCTGGGAGGAAGAGAAATGTCTTTCATATCGCGAATGTTTGCCGGCGTCGGCCTTGCCGCCGCCATCACCCTGTCGCCGGCCGCCGCGCAGACCGCGCCGGACAAGGTGCTCAGGGTCGCCATGAGCGGCGACCTCAAGAATGTCGATCCGGTCTGGACCAACGCCGCCATCACGACGGTCGCAGCCAACCAGATCTACGACATGCTGTTCGGGCTGGATTCGCAGAACCGGATCCAGAACCAGATGGTCGGCGAATATACCGTCAGCGAGGACGGGCTCACGCACGACTTCACCTTGCGCCCCGATCTGAAGTTCCATGACGGGCAGCCCGTCCGCGCCGAGGACGCAGTGGTGTCGATCAAGCGCTGGGCCGAGCGCGACGCCATGGGTGGCCTCATCATGCAGAAGGCGAAGAGCCTCGACGTCGTGGACGAGGACAGCTTCCGCCTCGTGCTCAACGAGCCCTTTGGCCTTGTGCGCGAAGCGCTCGGCAAGCGCATCGGCCCCGCCTACATCATGCCGGCCCGCCTCGCTTCCGTGCCGGCATCGCAGGAGATCAAGGAGCCGATCGGCTCAGGTCCCTACAAGCTCGTCACGGAAGAGTGGGTTCCCGGCACCAAGGTGGTCTTCGCGAAGAACGAGGACTATGTGCCGCGCGAGGAGCCGACCGACGGCCTCGCCGGCGCCAAGATCGTCAATTTCGACCGCATGGAATGGATTTCGATCCCCGACGTGAACACGAAACTGACGGCGTTGACGGTGGGCGAAATCGATTTCTTCGACGCGCCGCCGCTGGATTTCCTGCCGCTCTTCGACGCCGATCCGAACCTCGAGCTGATCTCGAACGATCCGCTGGGCATCCAGCCGCTGCTGCGGCCGAACCATCTCTATCCGCCCTTCGACAACAAGCTCGCCCGCCAGGCGCTGCTCTACCTGATCAAGCAGGAAGACGTGATGAAGGCGATCGTCGGCGATCGTCCCGACCTCTACCACAAGCATTGCGGCGCCTTCTTCATGTGCGGCTCGCCCAGCGAGTCGGATGCGGGTTCGGAGCCGTTCCGCGAGGTGAATGTCGAGAAGGCGAAGGAGCTGCTGAAAGAGGCCGGCTACAATGGCGAGCCCATCGTCATCATGCAGCCGACCGACCGGCCGGAGCATATCGCGGCGACGCTCGTCGTCGTCCAGGCGCTGCGCGACGCCGGCCTCAATCTCGACGTGCAGGCGGCCGACTGGGCCACCATCACCGCGCGCCGTGCGCAGAAGATCGACCCGAAGAACGGCGGCTGGAACCTGTTCATCACCGGCAGCGTCGCGGCCTCCACGATCGACCCGCTGGTCAGCCTCTGGTTCACGCCATCCTGCGAGGCGGCCGCGCCCGGCTGGCCCTGCGACAAGGAGATCATGGGGCTGATCGACGACTGGAGCAAGGAATCCGACCCGGCCCGGCGCAAGGCGATCATCGATAAGATCCAGGTCCGCGCCTATGAAGTGGTGCCCTATGTTCCGCTCGGCCAGTATACCCGCCTGCACGGCGTCCGCGCCGAGCTGAAGGATGTGCCGCAGGCAGGCACCACCGTGTTCTGGGGCATGCGCAAGGGCTGAAGCATGTCTCCCGAAAGTGGGAACCGGTTTCGGGACAAAGACATGCGTGAAAACTAGGCTTCCGGCGCGGCGGGGCATTGTGCCATCGCCGCGCCGCAATCGTCCGCCGACGGCGGCAAAGGAGGAGTGACCATGCTGGCTTATGCCGTCAGGCGCGTCGTCGCGACGATACCTGTCATGCTGATCGTCGCCATCATCACCTTCCTGCTGCTCGCCCTCAATCCGGGCGATCCAGCCGCGATCATCGCCGGCGAGGACGCGACCACCGCCGACATCGACCGCATCCGCCAGTCGCTCGGCCTCGACCAGCCCATGCCGGTGCGCTTCGTCACCTGGATCACCGGCGTGCTGACCGGCGATCTCGGCATGTCGATCTTCCACGGCAGGCCGGTTCTCGACATGGTGCTGCAGCGCATCGAGCCCACCGCCATGGTGGCGCTGGTGACGATGATCATCTCCATCGTCATCGCCGTGCCGCTGGGCGTCATCGCCGCCTGGCAGGCCGGCACCTGGATCGACCGCGCCATCATGGTCTTCGCTGTGGCGAGCTTCTCGATTCCGGTCTTCCTCGTCGGCTATTTCAACATCTATCTCTTCGCCATGCAGATGCGCGCCTTGCCGGTGCAGGGCTATGTGCCGCTGGCGCAGGGCATCATTCCCTGCCTCACCTCGCTCATCCTGCCCAGCGCCACGCTCGGCCTCGCCTATTCGGCGCTGCTCGCCCGCATGACTCGCTCGACCATGCTCGAAGTGCTCAACGAGGACTATATCCGCACCGCCCGCGCCAAGGGCCTGTCCATCAGCCCGGTCCTCATCAAGCATGCGCTGCGCAACGCCGCGGTGCCGATCGTCACCACCATCGGCGTCGCCTTCGCCTCGCTGCTGGGCGGCGTCGTCGTCACCGAAAGCGTCTTCGCCATTCCCGGCATCGGCCGCATGACGGTGGAGGCGATCCTGCAGCGCGACATCCCGGTCGTGCAGGGGGTCGTGCTCTTCGCCGCCTTCACATGCATCATGGTCAACCTGATCATCGACATCAGCTACTCGCTGTTCGATCCGCGTATCCGCTACTGACCAGAGGGCACCTGAGATGAGCGATCTTCCCATCGACGCGCTGCCCGCGGCGGCCCCCCGCCGGAAACGGCGCGGCATCGGCTATTTCCTGCGCCGCCATCCCACCGTGGCCGTCGGCGGCGGCCTGCTTCTGGTCATGGTGATCCTGTCGGTCTTCGCGCCGCTCTTCACCGTTTACGACCCGATCCGCATCGACCCCGGCATGCGGCTGAAGCCGCCATCGGCGGAGCATTGGTTCGGCACCGACCAGTACGGCCGCGACATCTTCAGCCGCACGCTCTATGGCGGCCGCGTCTCGCTGCTGGTCGGCATCAGCGTGGCGCTGGTGGCCACGGTCGCCGGCATCGTCCTCGGCCTGCTGAGCGGCTATGTCCGCATGCTCGACGCCGTCATCATGCGCACCATGGACGGCCTCATGGCCATCCCCAGCATCCTGCTCGCCATCGCCATGATGTCGATCATGCGCGCCTCGATCACGCTCATCGTCATCGCCATCGCCATCACCGAACTGCCGCGCGTGGTGCGTCTGGTGCGCTCACTGGTGCTCGGCATCAAGGAGCAGACCTACGTCCATGCGGCAATCGCCATCGGCAACCGCACCCCGCGGCTGCTGCGCCGGCATATCCTGCCCAACATCGTCCCGCCGCTGATCGTGCAGGCGACCTTCATCTTCGCCGTCGCGGTGATGATCGAGGCGACGCTGAGCTTCCTCGGCGTCGGCACGCCGCCCGAGATCCCGAGCTGGGGCAACATCATCGCCGAAAGCCGCATCTTCGTGATGATCGCCTTCTGGACGATCCTGTTCCCCGGCCTGTTCCTAGCCGTGATGGTGCTCGCCATCAACATTCTGGGCGACGGCCTGCGCGACATGCTCGACCCGCGCCTGGCGAGGAGGATGTGATGCTGGCCGATCCCCACAAGACGAGCGGGCCCGCCGTGCAGCCGCAGCAACCCATGCTCAGCGTCGAAAACCTCTCCACCCACTTCTTCAGCCGCGACGGCGTGCTCAAGGCGGTGGACGACGTCTCCTACCGGATCGCGCCCGGCGAGACGCTGGCCGTGGCGGGCGAGTCCGGCAGCGGCAAGAGCGTCACCGCGCTCTCCATCATGGGACTTCTGCCCAAGCCAGCCGGCCGCGTCGTCGGCGGCCGCATCCTGCTCGACGGCCGCGATCTCGTGCCGCTTTCCGAGGGCGAGATGCAGCATCTTCGCGGCAACGAGGTCGCGATGATCTTCCAGGAGCCGATGACCTCGCTCAACCCGGTCCTGACCATCGGCGATCAGATCGCCGAGGTGCTGATCCGCCACCGCGGCATGCGGCGCAAGGCGGCGCGCGAGCGCGTGCGCGAGATGCTGGAACTGGTGCGCATCCCCGACGCCGCGCGCCGGCTCGACGACTATCCGCACGAAATGTCAGGCGGCATGCGCCAGCGCGTCATGATCGCCATGGCGCTCGCCTGCAAGCCCAAGCTGCTCATCGCCGACGAGCCGACGACCGCGCTCGACGTGACCATCCAGGCGCAGATCATCGAGCTCATCAAGACGCTCCAGCAGGAGGAGGGCATGTCCGTCCTCTTCATCACCCACGACATGGGCGTCGTGGCCGAGGTCGCCGACCGCACCGCCGTCATGTACAACGGCAAGGTCGTCGAGCAGGGCGCCACGCGCGACATCTTCGACAATCCGCGGCATCCCTATACCCGCTCGCTGCTCTCGGCCGTGCCGCGGCTGGGCGCCATGGCCGGCCATCGCCGGCCGATGCGTTTCCCTGTCGTGGACCGCGCCACCGGCCTTTCCGACATACCGGCCGAGACAGGGGAAACCGTGTCGCCCGACCAGCCGGTCATTGAGGTGAAGAACCTCACCGCGCGCTTCAACCTGCGCGGCGGCCTGTTCAGCAGCGTCAAGCGCCGGGTGCACGCGGTGGAGAACGTGTCCTTCAGCGTGCAGCCCGGCGAGACGCTGGCGCTGGTGGGCGAGTCCGGCTGCGGCAAGTCCACCACCGGCCGCTCCGTGATGCGCCTCATGCAGCCCATGCGCGGCTCGGTGCTGCTCGACGGCGAGGACCTGCTCACGCTGGACGACCAGACCCTGCATGATCGCCGCCGGCGCATCCAGATGATCTTCCAGGACCCCTATGCCAGCCTCAACCCGCGCATGACCGTGGGCGAGGCCATCGCCGAGCCGCTGATCGTCAACCGGCTCGCCGGCCGCGCGGAGGCGCACCGGAAGGTCGGCGAGCTTCTTGAGCAGGTCGGCCTGCGCCCGGAGATGGCGCGGCGCTACCCGCACGAGTTCTCCGGCGGCCAGCGCCAGCGCATCTGCATCGCACGCGCGCTGTCGGTGGAGCCGAAGCTGATCGTGGCCGATGAGTCGGTCTCCGCGCTCGACGTCTCGGTCAAGGCGCAGGTCATCAACCTGATGCTCGACCTGCAGGACAGGATGAAACTCGCCTACCTCTTCATCTCGCACGACATGGCCGTGGTGGAGCGCGTCAGCCACCGCGTGGCGGTCATGTATCTGGGCGAGATCGTCGAGATCGGCCCGCGCGCGGCGATCTTCGGCGACCCGCAGCATCCTTACACGAAACGCCTGCTGGCGGCGGTGCCCGTGCCCGACCCCGCCCGCCGCTTCATGCGCCGCCCCATCTCCAACGACGAGATTAGGAGCCCGCTCCGGCCGGTGGACTATGTGCCGCCCGAGCGCACCTGGCGCGAGGTCTCGCCGGGCCATTCGGTGATGGAGTGGGGGCCGGAGTGGGAGGCGAGTGCGTAGCAATATAGTTGCAGTTGAGTCCGCGTTCCTTCGCGCCCCCCTCTGGCCTGCCGGCCATCTCCCCCACAAGGGGGGAGATCAGCCTTCATTGGGACTTTCGCCAACCTCCGGCGATTGGCGAAGGTCGAAGTCCCAGCCGATCTCCCCCCTTGTGGGGGAGATGGCCGGCAGGCCAGAGGGGGGCGCGAAGGAACGCCGGCCTAAAAACGACCGCAAACGCGCCACGCGCCGCGCAAGTTTGCATGCCGCGCCGCATGTAATAGAACACGGAGAGCGGCAGTTCGGCAGGGGCCGATCTTGGCGGCGAGGCGGCAGGAGGCTGCTTGACGAGGAAAGCAAAACCGGTCGCGGGCCGCGCGGGCGCCGTCACGCTCAACGACGTCGCCGCGCTGGCCGACGTCTCCGCGGCCACGGTGTCGCGCGCCATCAACCGGCCGGACCTCGTCAAGCCGGCGCTGCGCGCCCGCATTTCCGCCGCCATCGCCGAGCTTGGCTATGTGCCCAACGGCACGGCGCGCGCGCTCGCCTCGCGCCGCACCAAGGCGCTCGGCGCCGTGGTGCCGACCTTTTCCAACACCATCTTCTCCGAGACCGTCAGCGCGTTCCAGAACCGGCTCGACGATCTCGGCTACGCCATGTTCCTCACCAGCACGGAATATGACAGCCAGCGCGAGATCCGCCGCGTCCGCACGCTGGTGGAACGCGGCGTCGACGGGCTGATGCTGGTCGGCTACCAGCACGACGTGGCGCTCTACACCTTCCTGCGGGAGCGCCGCATCCCCTTCGTCAATGCCTGGGCCACGGCCGAGGATTCGCCCTATCCAGCGATCGGCTTCGACGGCCGCCGGGGCGGCGAGATGGTGGCCGAATATCTCCTGTCGCTCGGCCATCGCAGCTTCGGCATCGTCATGGGCGACCCGACCAAGAGCGACCGCATGCAATCGCGGTTGCAAGGGATACGCGATGCATTGGCGCGCGCCGGCGTGGCGCTCAGGCCCGAGCAGATCGTCTTCACCTCCTATTCCGTGGAGGCGGTGCGTCATGGCTGCGCCGAGCTTTTCGCGCGCGGGCAGAAGCCCACGGCCATCATCGGCGGCAACGACATTCTGGCGCTGGGCAGCCTTTTCGAATGCCAGCATCGCGGCATGCGTGTGCCGGAGGACGTCTCCATCATCGGCTTCGGCAACGCCAATATCGCCGCCAACACCATCCCGCCGCTCAGCACGGTGCGCACGCCGAGCGCCGAGATCGGCCGCAGCGCCGCCGAATATCTGGTCGCGCTGGCGGAGGGCGAGGGCGGCGAGCTGCCCGAGCTCAGCGAGCTCGTCCTGATCCCGCGCGGCACGACGGGGCCGGCCCCCGGTGTCGCCCTCGCCGCCGGGGAAACGGAGATCCGCCGCGCCCGCTCGCGCGTCCGCAGCGCGCAGGAATAGGCGGTTTCCGACTGCCGCTTATCATAGAGGTGCCGCTATGAAAGCGCTTTCATTACGGCTTACATCGTGGCTATCATAGGCTTGCGAATAGCCGGAACGATCCTTTCGCGCCGGCAAATCCCGCTCGAAAGCGTTTTGCGCTAACCCTGCTGACAGCCTATGCCGCTTCGGGGCCGCTGAAACACCTTCCAAAAAGAAAGCGCTTGCAAAACTTCGCACCGCTCTTTAGCAATAGAAGCGTCGGGCGGTTGCCGGACATTGGGAGGAGCGGGACCGGCCGTATACCGCGTCGCGTTCCATGATGTGAGCGATGAGATCGCGGGCTCCTGCGCCGGCCGGCGCGGCCTGCCGTCGATCCAGCAGGGACGGTTATCCAATGAGCAATCAGGCGGAATACGAAGCGGACGTCATCGTGCTCGGCTTCGGCGCGGCGGGTGCCTGCGCGGCGATCGAGGCCCACGATGCCGGCGCCTCTGTCATCCTGATCGAGCGCCAGCCCGAGGCGACGCACTATTCCAACTCCCGCATGAGCGGCGGCGGCTATCACAGCCCCCATCCCGACGGCGACCGCGCCGCGCTGAAGGAATATGCCAAGGCCATGTTCAGCGGCGAGAACCTGTCGGTGAAGCTCGACGGCGAGGTGCCCGACTTCGGCGACGCCTATGCCGGCGTCTGGGCCGAACTGGCGCCGGAAAACGACGCCTTCATGCGCAGCCTCGACCCAGACTACAAGCCGATGGTGGTGGGCGCGGCAGCCTTCCCCGATTTTCCCGGCGCGGCCGATTCCCGCTATGCCGTAGTCCGTGCCAGCTATGTCGGCGGCAAGGGCATGATCTGGGAGAAGGACGGCACGATCCATCTCGACAAGCAGTACAAGGAAAATGGCGAGGCGCTGCATTTCTGCCTGCTCAACGGCCTGCAAACGCGCAGCATCCCGATCCACTACGAGACCCGCGGCCGCAGCCTCATCACCGACGAGGACGGCGCCGTCGTCGGCCTGAAGGCCGAGCGCGGCGGCGAGCGCATCACCTATCGCGCCCGGCGCGGCGTGGTGCTGACCTGCGGCGGCTACGAATATAACCGCCGCATGCGCCGCGCCTTCCTCGACGGTCCGGGCGCCGAGGGCTGGGCTTTCTACGGCACGCCGGAAAACACCGGCGACGGCATCGAGATGGCGATGAAGGCGGGCGCCGCGCTCTCGGCCATCGGCAAGGTCGCTGGCCGCGTCATCTGCGCCGTGCCGGAGCGGCGCAACGGCCTCAAGATCGGCCTCAACACGTCGGGCGTCGGCAAGCCCAACGAGATCGTGGTCGACAATTCCGGCAAGCGCTACGCCTCCGAGCGCCGTATCACCAAGGACCCGAGCCGCTATTTCTTCTACAAGGAAGGCCTGCAGTTCGACACGATCAACCTCGTCTATCCGCGCGTGCCGAGCTGGATGATCTTCGACGAGACCCTGCGCGAAAGCTCCCCCGTCGTCCACCTGCCCGGCGCGGCCTATAACGGCATCGACTGGGGCAAGGACAATCTGGCCGCGATCGAAAAGGGCTGGATACTCAAGGGCGAGACGCTGGAGGAACTGGCGGAGAAGATCAACGCCCATCCCGACAATCGCGAGATGATGGACGCGGCGACGCTCAAGGCCTCCGTCGAACGCTTCAACCAGCATTGCGCCGCCGGCACCGATCCTGACTTCAACCGCGAGCCCGACACGCTGCGCCCGGTCGAGAAGGCGCCCTTCTACGCCATCCCGCTCTATCTCGGCGGTCCCAACACCAAGGGCGGCCTGCGCTCCAATGCCGAACGCGAGGTGCTCGACTGGGACGACGCGCCGATTCCCGGCCTGTTCTCGGCCGGTGAGATCGCCTCGGTCTTCCAGTTCGTCTACCAGGGCGGCGGCAATCTTGCCGAATGCATCACCTTCGGCCGCGTCGCCGGCCGCAATGCCGCGCGTGCGGCAACGTCGGCGGCCAGGGACACGTCTCGGGCAGCGTAACCCGCGCGCGATCCTCCTGCGCGCGGCGGGGCAGGCGGCTTCGGCGGCCTGCCCCATCGCTTCTCGGCTCTCCCTTGCTTGACAGCGGCGCGCGCCGTCCCTCAATTGCGCAGCCTTCGAAATCAGGAGCTCGCAATGGCCCTTCGCGTCGCCGTCCAGATGGACCACATCGCATCAGTCAACATCGCCGGCGACACCACCTTCGCCCTGTCGCTGGAGGCACAGCGCCGCGGCCATAGTCTCTTCCACTACACGCCCGACCGGCTGACGATGGAGAACGGCAAGGTCCTCGCCCGCATCGAGGAGATGACGGTGCGCGACGAGAAGGGCAACCACTTCACGCTCGGGTCGCAGGTCCGCACCGACCTGTCGGAGATGGATGTCGTGCTGCTGCGGCAGGACCCCCCTTTCGACATGAACTACATCACCACCACCCATATCCTCGAGCGCGTCCATCCGAAGACGCTTGTGGTCAACGACCCCGCCTGGGTGCGCAACAGCCCCGAAAAGATATTCGTCACAGAGTTCCCCGACCTCATGCCGGAGACGCTCATCACCCGCGATCCGGCCGAGGTCGACGCCTTCCGCAAGGCGCATGGCGACATCATCGTCAAGCCGCTCTACGGCAATGGCGGCGCCGGCATCTTCCACATGCAGGAGGCGGACAGGAACCTCGCCTCGCTGCTCGAAATGTTCACGCAGATGTTCCGCGAGCCCTTCATCGTCCAGCGCTACCTCAAGGACGTGCGCAAGGGCGACAAGCGCATCATCCTCATCGACGGCGAGCCGGTCGGCGCCATCAACCGCGTCCCGGCCGAGCACGATTCGCGCTCCAACATGCATGTCGGCGGCCGCGCCGAACCGACCGAGCTCACGGCGCGCGAGCGCGAGATCTGCGCGGCGATAGGCCCGGCGCTCAAGGAGCGCGGCTTCATCCTCGTCGGCATCGACGTGATCGGCGACTTCATCACCGAGATCAACGTCACCTCACCCACCGGCGTACGCGAGGTGAAGCGCTTCGGCGGCGCCGACATCGCGGCGCTTTTCTGGGATGCGGTGGAGGCCAAACGCGGCGCCTGATCGCACGGAAACGCCGCCGCCGAGGGAACATCCGTTCGCATCGGACAATCGGGTGCAACCGGCTTGCACGTTGCGCGGGTATTCGTTCCCGTAATGTTCTTGCATCTTCCGCTGCGTCGTGCTTCATTGGCCGAGGTAGGCGGACATGTTCCGCCATGGCGCAGGTCGGGCGGGGGGGCATCATGGTCGCGCATGTGCGCACGGTGGCATTCCAGGGCGTGGAGGCCGTTCCGGTCGACGTTCAGGTCATGGTGGCGCCCGGCAAGGTCGGCATGCAGATCGTCGGCCTGCCCGACAAGGCGGTCGCCGAAAGCCGCGAGCGCGTGCAGGCGGCGCTCCATGCCTCCGGCCTCGCCATGCCGGCCAAGCGCGTCACCATCAATCTCGCGCCCGCCGACCTGCCCAAGGAAGGCAGCCACTACGATCTTCCCATCGCGCTCGGCCTGATGGCCGCGCTCGGCGCGGTGCCGGCCGACGCGCTGACCGGCTTCGTGGTTCTGGGCGAGCTGTCGCTCGACGGCACGATCGCGCCGGTGGCGGGTGCGCTGCCGGCGGCCATCGGCGCCAACGCCATGGGACGCGGCCTGATCTGCCCGCACGCCTCCGGCCCGGAGGCCGCGTGGGCAGGCGCCGAGATCGATATCCTCGCCCCGCGCAGCCTCATCGCCATCGCCAATCATTTCCGTGGCACGCAGGTCCTGTCGCGGCCCGCGCCGGCCGTGCAGGCGGCCTCGCCCGCGCTGCCGGACATGGCCGACATCAAGGGGCAGGAAAGCGCCAAGCGCGCCATCGAGGTCGCCGCCGCCGGCGGCCACAACCTGCTCATGGTCGGCCCGCCCGGCTCCGGCAAGTCGATGCTGGCGCAGCGCCTGCCCTCCATCCTGCCGCCGCTCACGGCGCGCGAGATGCTGGAAGTCTCCATGGTGGCCTCGATTGCGGGACAGCTTGCCGACGGTAAGCTGTCCGACCGGCGGCCCTTTCGCGCGCCGCATCATTCCGCCTCCATGGCCGCGATGGTCGGCGGCGGCGCGCGGGTGCGGCCGGGCGAGGTGTCGCTGGCGCATCATGGCGTGCTCTTCCTCGACGAGTTCCCTGAGTTCCAGCCGGCGGTGCTGGATTCGCTGCGCCAGCCGATCGAAACCGGCGAATGCATGATCGCGCGCGCCAATCACCGCGTCTCCTATCCGGCCCGCATCCAGCTCGTCGCGGCGATGAATCCGTGCCGCTGCGGCATGGCCGGCGAGCCCGGCCATCGCTGCGCGCGCGGCCCCCGCTGCCAGGCCGATTATCAGGCGCGCATTTCCGGCCCGCTGATGGACCGCATCGACCTGCGCGTCGAGGTGCCGGCGGTCTCGGCGGCCGACCTGATCCGTCCCGGCCGCGCCGAGCCGAGCGCTGCGATCGCCGCGCGCGTCGCCCGGGCCCGCGACATCCAGCGCGAGCGCCATGCCGCGCGTGGCCTCGGCCCGGCGGTCACCAACGCGCAGCTCACCACCGCCATGGTCGAGGACGTCGCCGCGCCCGATGCGGCGGGGCTCGCCTTGCTGCGCGATGCCAGCGAGAAGCTCGGCTTCTCCGCCCGCGCCTATCACCGCGTGCTCAAGGTCGCGCGCACGCTGGCCGACCTCGACGGCGCCGAAACGGTCGCCCGCATCCACCTCGCGGAGGCCATCTCCTGGCGCATGGCCGGCGACCGCCTCGCGCAGGCCGCATAGGAGAGCGTCCCGGAGGCGGGTTTCGGGATTGGGGTGCGTGGATAAGAGAAGTGAAAGCGCGGCCATGCGGGTCCGAAGGATCGCGCGCACCCTGATCGAGCAGGCCCGGCACAGATGCCGGACCCGCCGAAGACGCGCGTCAGCCCTGCGCGGCGGTGACGATGATCTCGACGCGATATTGCGGCGCGGCGAGCTTGACTTCGCCGGTGGCGCGGGCGGGCGGGTTGGACGTGTCGAGCCAGGCCTCCCAGGCGGCGTTCATCTCGGCGAAATCGGCGATGTCGGCCAGCCAGACCTGCGCGGTCAGGATGCGCGACTTCGACGAGCCGGCGGCGGCCAGCAGCCGGTCGACCTGCGCCAGCACCGCCGCGGTCTGGGCGCGCACGCCGTCGCCCTCTGCCACCTGCCCGGCCAGATAGACCACTCCATTGTGCACCACTGTCTGGCTCATGCGCGCGCCGGGCTCGATCCGCTTGATGTCGCTCATCTGTTTCCCTCCTGCTGGAACAGCAGGCTTTTAGCGGATTCGCCGCGAAAGAGAACCGGCCAAACTGCCTCGGCCTCGCGGCATACGTCATTGGTCTAACGCATCAAGGGTTGGCAATTCGCGCATGGTCGTTAAACTTCGTTCAACCGGCGCGGGAGGACATCCGCCGGATCCAACGGGAGGAACGGATGCTGCTTCTTGACAGACGCATTTTCATCGCCGGCGCGGCAGTGCTCACCCTGGCCGCCGGCACGGTCGGGGCGCATGCCCAGCAATTCATCAACGTGCTGACCGGCGGCACGTCGGGCGTCTATTATCCGCTGGGCGTGGCCCTGTCGGAAATCTACGGCAAGGGCATCGAAGGGACGCGGGCACAGGTGCAGGCGACCAAGGCTTCGGTGGAAAACCTCAACCTCCTGCAGCAGGGCCGCGGCGAGATCGGCTTCTCGCTGGGCGATTCCGTCAAGCTCGGCTGGGAAGGCGACACGGAGGCCGGCTTCCCCGGCAAGCTCGACAAGCTGCGCGGCATCGCCGCCATCTATCCCAATTATATCCAGATCGTCGCCAGCCAGGCTTCGGGCATCAAGACGCTGGCCGACCTCAAGGGCAAGAGCCTGTCGGTCGGCGCGCCCGCCTCGGGTACGGAGCTCAACGCCCGCGCCATCTTCGAAGCGGCCGGTCTCAGCTACGACGACCTCGGCCGGGTGGAATATCTGCCTTTCGCCGAATCCGTCGAGCTGATCAAGAACCGCCAGCTCGACGCCACGCTGCAATCGGCCGGCCTCGGCGTCGCCTCGATCCGCGACCTCGCCACCACCCAGCCGATCAATGTCGTGGCCGTGCCGCCCGCCGACGTGGAGAAGATCGGCGCGCCCTACATCTCCGCCACGATCCCGGCCGGAACCTATGAGGGCCAGACGGAAGACGTGCCGACGGCGGCGGTGGGCAATTTCCTCATCACCCATGAGGGCGTTTCGGAAGAGACGGCCTATCAGATGACGAAGCTGCTCTTCGACAGCCTGCCGCAGCTCGTCGCCGCACATGCCGCGGCCAAGGCGATCGATCCGCAGAAGGCGCTCGACGGCATGCCCGTGCCGCTGCATCCCGGCGCCGAGCGCTATTACAAGGAAGCCGGCATCCTGAAGTAAGAACAGCGAGGGTCTCCGTGGCTTTCGGCGTCATTGCTCAGCGGCCTGCCGTCAGGGACAGGCCGCTTGATTCTGGCGAGATGTCTGCGCCTGCGGGCACCCCCACCCCTTACCCCTCCCCACAAGGGGGAGGGGATTTGTGGACGCCGCGCCCCTCCTTCAACCTATCTCGCATGAACGGCGGAAACCTTGCAGAATCCCCCTCCCCCTTGTGGGGAGGGGTAAGGGGTGGGGGTCGCCTCGTACCGGGCTATCCTGTTCCCAGTGGGCGCATGCCAAGTCCCGCGCCCGCCGCAACCGCGGATCATGGACCATGACCAACCAGCCCGCCGACGCCACGCTGCACCTGCCGACGCCCGACAGCGCGGAGGAACAGGTCGAGGGGCTGCCGCCCGGCTTCGGCGAGGGGCTTGCCGGGCGCGTCGCCTTCTGGATCGCCTTCGCCTTCTCCGTCTTCCAGCTCTGGACCGCCGCCTATGGCAACCTGCCGAGCCAGGTGGTGCGGGCCATGCATGTCGGCTTCCTGCTGCTGCTCGGCTTCGCGCTGGTGGGCAATCTGGTGGCCAAGCGGCCGGCGGCAAAGGCGATCTTCTGGCTGCTCGGCATCGCCGGCTTCCTGACCGGCATCTATCAATGGGTGGAATATGTGCCGCTCATCCGCCGCTCCGGCTTCCTGACCCATTTGGATCTCTTCGTCGGCTCGGTCATGGTGCTGCTGGTCTTCGAGGCGGCGCGGCGGCTCATGGGCCTGCCGCTCACCATCATTGCCGGCCTCTTCCTTGCCTATTGCTTCTTCGGCCAGTACCTGCCGCCGCCCTTTGTCCATCGCGGCTATGATTTCGAGCAGATCGTCGACCATTTCGCCTATGGCACGGAAGGCATCTACGGCACGCCGGTCTATGTCTCGGCGGCCTATATCTTCATCTTCGTGGTCTTCGCCGCCTTCCTCGAACGCGCCGGCATGATCGCGCTGTTCAACGATGTCGCGCTCGGTCTCGTCGGAAGCTGGCGCGGCGGGCCGGCGCAGGTCTGCGTGCTGTCCTCGGCGCTGATGGGCACGATCTCGGGCTCCGGCGTGGCCAATGTCGTGGCGTCGGGCCAGTTCACCATCCCGCTGATGAAGCGCTTCGGCTTCCGCTCCGCCTTCGCGGGCGGCGTCGAGGCCACCTCCTCCATGGGCGGCCAGATCATGCCGCCAGTGATGGGCGCCGTCGCCTTCATCATGGCCGAGACGCTGAATGTGCCTTACGCGGCGGTGGTGCAGGCGGCGATCATCCCCGCCTTCCTCTATTTCGGCGCATGCTTCTGGATGGTGCATCTGGAAGCCGGCAAGGCCCGGCTCGGCGGCATGGACAAGGCGAGCCTGCCCGACCCCTGGGCGGCGATGCGCGAGCACTGGCCGCTGATTCTGCCGCTGGCCGCGCTGGTCTACCTGCTCTTTGCCGGCTACACGCCCATCTTCGCCGGCACGATGGGGCTGGCTTTGGTGATCGTCCTCATCCTCGGCACGCCGCTCGCTGCGGCCATCGGTCCGCTCGCCTTCCGCGTCGTCTTCTGGGTGGCGCTGGGGCTCGCCGCCGCCTCCTTCATGCGCTACGGCGTCGATATCCTCGTCTGGGTCATCCTGGCGCTAGTCGCCGCCACCGTGGCGTTCAAGGGCGGGCGCGAGGCGCTGGCCATCTGCCGCGACTCGCTCGCCGAAGGTGCGCGCAACGCGCTGCCGGTCGGCATCGCCTGCGCCATCGTCGGCATCGTCATCGGCACGCTGACGCTGACGGGCATCGCCTCCACCTTCATCGGCTTCGTCATCGCCATCGGCGAGAACAACCTGTTCCTGTCGCTGGTGCTCACCATGCTGACCTGCCTCGTGCTCGGCATGGGCATTCCGACGATCCCCAACTACATCATCACCTCCTCGCTGGCCGGTCCGGCGCTGCTGGAGCTCGGCGTGCCGCTGCTGGTCAGCCACATGTTCGTCTTCTATTTCGGCATCATGGCCGACCTGACGCCGCCCGTGGCGCTGGCCTGCTTCGCCGCAGCACCCATGGCCAAGACCTCCGGCCTCAAGATCTCGATCCAGGCCACCAAACTCGCCACGGCGGGCTTCGTGGTGCCCTTCATGGCCGTCTACACGCCCGCGCTGATGCTGCAGGACCCCGGCCCGATCGCGGCCGCATGGGGCTATCCGGTCGAGGTCGCCTATATCGTCTTCAAGGCCTGCTTCGCCGTCGGCCTGTGGGGCATGGCGGTCGTCGGCTTCCTTTTCGGCCGCGCCCTGTGGTGGGAGCGCGCCGTGGCCTTCGCCGCCGGCGTGCTTCTGGTGCTGGCGCTGCCGCTCACCGACGAGGCCGGCTTAGCGCTGGGCGTCGTCGTCGTCGCGGCGCATTGGTGGCGAATGCGGGGGAGCCGCGACCCGGCGCCGGCATGAGCCTGTGCATCCTCGCCGCCGGCAAGATGACGGCGCTGGCCGTCACCGCCTTCACCCTGTCATGGACGCATTCGGTGGAGAAGGTACGCTGGGAGGAGGACTGGCGCATCACGCCGGCCGGCCTCGTGATCGAGGAAGCGCGGGTGAAGGGCTCGGCCGCCGGCATGGAGCCGCCCGACGGCGCGGTGCTGAAGGATGGGTGGTGGACCTATCGCCCGCGCCTCGCGCCGCAACCCAAAGTGCTGCTGGCGCGTTCGGGCGCGACGGGCGAGGGCTGGAAACTATGTTCGGCGCAGGGCTGCATCATGCTCGGCGTGGATGCCGGCGAAGCGATGGAGCTCGGCCCGTGCCGTCCATGAGCCGGCGCGCGATAGATCATTTCCTTTTTTCTCGGCTGGATTGCTTTGTTCAGCGCAGGCGCAGGCTGCTCCCGCCGCGGCGCGCGCATGCGGGGCCGGGTCCGCGCATATAGTGGCGCTCGGGATGATAGCTCGGGGCCAGAAACTCACGCACGGCGAAGGCGAACCGCACGAATCTACTCCACAACAACATTTCCCGTCTTCCTGTCAGTTCGGCTTGTCCCTTCCGATCGGCGGATCATAGCCGCGATGGGTGAACACCCGATGAATGCGTTTTTAACGTTCACCCTCCAAAGCCTTCAAATCATGGCGAAATCCGCGCCGAACCGCGGCCTTTGCATGGCCCGGCCCGCTTTCGCGGCTTCTGTGTCCCGGATGCAACGGAGCCGGAGGAGCGCCGCCGCTCTCGGCATCGTTCCGGACAACCGCCGGATGCGCTGGCATTCGGCGAACCTTTGCCTATATTAGTGCCGTCCAGCAGGAGCGCGCCCGCGCTTGTGCAATGGGGATTGCTTGGAAATGAAGGAACGGACGGTTTCGCCTTTCGACGGAAGCGAAAACGATCCGGCGACGCCTGTGTCGCGACAGAAGAGGAGAGCGAGCGCCATGCCAGCCGCGACCGACAAACAAGCCGACGAGACGGTGGCGAAGATCGACGATCCCAAGCTGGTTCTCCAGCTCATCGAAACGATCCACGCCGATCTGGACCGGCTGCGCGGCCTGCTCCAGCCGCCGCCGGGCGAGGAGTTCGCGCCGTCCGATCCGCGCAACAAGACCTGCGACGGCAAGCTGACCGAGCGCGGCGTGGAATGCTGCTACCGGCTCTTCGACCAGGGAAAGTCGCGCTATTCGGTCGCCCGCGAGCTCAGCATCTCGTTTGCCGCCGCCACGCACCGCTTCAGCGCCTGGATGAAGGCCGGCGGCAAGGAACGGCGCAAGATGAGGCTGGGCTGACGCATCATGCAGGGGGGCGTCGCCATCGGTCCCGAAACCTGGCTTGATCGTATCGGCCGGTGGCTGGCGACGCGCCTGCAGGAGGAATCCTCCGGCTACCAGCCCTACACCCCCTCCGACCCCGAGACGCTGCGCCGCACGCTGCAGCCGGGCGACATCCTGCTGGTTGAAGGCAACCAGAAGATTTCCGCCGCGATCAAATATCTGACGCAGTCGACATGGTCCCACGCCGCGCTCTATGTCGGCGATACGCTGCCCGACCCCGGCGACGGCCGCGACCGGCCCCGCCTCATCGAGGTCAATCTCGGCGAGGGCTGCGTGGCGGTGCCGCTGTCGAAGTACCAGACCTACAATACGCGCATCTGCCGGCCGAGCGGCATGACCCCGGAAGACCGCGACGCCGTGGTGCGTTTCATGACCGAACGCCTCGGCCTGCGCTATGACATGAAGCACATCTTCGACCTGTTGCGCTATTTCCTGCCCACGCCGCCGGTGCCGATACGCTGGCGGCGGCGGATGATCGCCTTCGGGTCGGGCGATCCGACGCGCGCCATCTGCTCGTCCATGATCGCGGAAGCCTATGAGCAGGTGCGCTATCCCATCCTGCCGGAGATCACCCGCGCGCCGGGCCGCGCCTCGGCGCAATCGAGCTATTCGCGGCAGGAGATCCTGCACATCCGCCATCATTCCCTCTACACGCCGCGCGACTTCGACCTCTCGCCCTATTTCGAGATCGTCAAGCCGACGCTCGTCTACGGCTTCGACTACAAGGCAGTGCGGTGGGCCGGGCCGGCGATGGAAGCCGCCAGGGCGTTCGAGACGGATCTCGGCCCGTCGCTCGAAGCCAATGCGCTTGTCCGGCCGGGGACCGGGCTTCAGCCGAGCCCGTCGAACAGCGCCGTCGACAGGTAGCGCTCGGCGAAGGACGGAATGATCACCACGATGGTCTTGCCGGCATTTTCCGGCCGGCGCCCGACGATGCTGGCCGCCTCCAGCGCCGCACCGGAGGAAATGCCCACCGGCACGCCTTCCAGCCGCGCCACCAGCCGCGCATTGGCGAAGGCGTCGTCGTTGGAGACGGTGACGACCTCGTCATAGACGCTCCTGTCGAGAATCGGCGGGGCGAAGCCCGCGCCGATGCCCTGGATCTTGTGCGGGCCGGGATTGCCGCCCGACAGGACCGGCGAATCCGTCGGCTCGACCGCGACCACGCGGATGCCCGGCTTGCGCGCCTTCAGCACCTGGCCGACGCCGGTGATGGTGCCGCCCGTGCCGATGCCGGCGACGAAGATGTCGACATCGCCATTGGTGTCGTTCCAGATCTCCTCCGCCGTGGTGCGGCGGTGGATCTCGACATTGGCCGGGTTCTCGAACTGCTGCGGGATGACGGCGCCGGGCGTCGCGTCGCGCAGTTCCTCGGCTTTGGCGATGGCGCCCTTCATGCCCTTGGCGCCTTCGGTCAGCGCCAGCTCGGCGCCGAGAAGCGCCAGCATCTTGCGCCGCTCCACCGACATGGTCTCCGGCATGGTCAGGATGAGGCGATAGCCCTTCGCCGCGGCGGCGAAGGCGAGCGCGATGCCCGTATTGCCCGAGGTCGGCTCGATCAGCGTGTCGCCCGGCCTGATCTTTCCCGCCGCCTCCAGCGCCTCGATCATGGCGACGCCGATGCGGTCCTTGACGCTGGCGATGGGATTGAAGAATTCGAGCTTGGCGAGGATGGTCGCGCCGACGCCCTTCTCGCGCGCGAACTTGTCGAGCCGCACCAGCGGCGTGTCGCCGATGGTCTCGGTAATGGAGCCATAGACGCGCCCGCGGCCGGGCTTCTTCCCATCGGTCATATCTTTCTCTCCCATGCCCTAGATCGTTTCAGTGTTTCACGGAAACACCGAAACGATCTCAAGTCCTTGTTTTGTCGCGCTTCCGAACCGCAAAAGTGTTTCCACTTTTGCTGGAAGCGCTCCAGCGGCGCAGCCGGCGCGATCATATGGGGCGAAGCCGGCCTTGCCAAACAGGCTCTTTGCGCCGGCCGCGCGGCGCGGCGGAATTGCCGCGCGCCGCGCGGCCATTCCGCAAAAAGATTCCGGACGGTCAGGCCGTTCCGGTCGAGCCGAAGCCGCCGGCACCGCGCGCGGTGCTGTCCGCCAGCGAGCGCTCCTCGACGCCGAGCCGCGCGACCTGCGCGAAAACGATCTGCGCGATGCGCATGCCGCGCTCGACGCGGAAATCCTCCTCGCCCAGATTGACGAGCAGCACCTTCACCTCGCCGCGATAGTCGCTGTCGATGGTGCCGGGCGTATTGAGACAGGTGACGCCGTTCTTGAGCGCCAGCCCCGAGCGCGGCCGAACCTGCCCCTCGAACCCCTCCGGTATTTCGAGGATGAGGCCCGTCGGCACCAGCGCGCGGCGGCCTGGCAGGATGAGCAGCGACCTGTCCTGCGGGATCGCGGCGCGCAGATCCATGCCGGCAGCACCCGCCGTCTCATAGGCCGGAAGCGGCAGGTCGGATGCGTGCGGCATGCGGACGATGCCGAGGGCGTGCGTGCTGGTCATGCTTCGCCAGTAAGCGGCGGCGACGCGAGCGTCAACGGATCGCCGAAATCTTCAACGGGATTCAGCGGCCGAGAATGAGAAGCGACGTGGTCTCATCGTCGGCGAAAGCCTTCAATCGCTCGACATTTGACAGCAAACACCGTCCGATGTCAGCGGTTGAGCAATTCCCCAGTCGGAGCCATACGATCTTCGGCGGGGCTCCGTACAGGACGCTCATATGGTGGAAGTCCGCATCCCGGGAGACGATGGCGAAACCGTTCGATCTGGCGTGATCCCATATCTGCAGATCGGTAGCGGACCCGAGGCCAAGCCGCGAGACATGCCGGCTCTCGGGGAAATGGAGCAATAGCGTTTCGACAAGCCGCGCGGAGATGTTCTGGTCCAGCAGGAGCTTCAAAGCTCAAGCGGCGCCGAGGAGACGCCGTTCCCGCGCGGCGGCATAGGCGAGACACGCCTGTATGTCCGCCCGTTCGATCTCCGGAAAGTCGGCCACGATCTCCTCCATGCTCATGCCGGAGGCCAGATAGTCGAGGATGTCCTGCACCGTGATCCGCGTATCGCGGATGCACGGCTGGCCCGACCGGCGCAGCGGATCGATGACGATGCGGTCCAGAAGCTCCATGGCCGGAGGATCGGCCAAAGCTCCGCGACGGTCAAGTGCCGCCGAATCTGGATGCCATCATCGCGGATCATTCCATCGCCCCACGCGTTTCCGCCTCGTTCCGAGGGGTAACCATATGACCAGGCCGAAACAGTCCGCTGACCATGCGCAGCTCAGAAAGGCGGTGGATGACATCGTCGCCCGGATGGGGGTGATCGAGCAGTTCGGCCGCGCGGCGGAAGCTGTCGAGGGGCTGGAAAAGATCGAGACCGACCGCTTCGGCATCGCGGTGGTGACCGCCGATGGCAAGACCGTCGCCGGCGGCGATGCGGAGGTGAAATTCCCGCTGCAAAGCATTTCGAAGGTCTTCGCCCTGACGCTGGCGCTGCGCGCCTTCCACGACGAGGTGTGGACGCGCTGCGGGCGGGAGCCGTCGGGCGATCCGTTCAACTCCATCATCGACCTCGAACGGCACAAGGGCATCCCGCGCAACCCCTTCATCAATGCCGGCGCGCTGGTGGTCTGCGACATGCTGCTCGACATCACGAAAGCGCATGACGTGCCGGCCACGGTACGCGATTTCCTTAGCCGCGAGATCGGCAGCAAGGATATCGGCGAGCTGAAGGGCGCCATCGAATCCGACGGCAAGACCGAAGGCTTCCTCAACCGCTCGCTGGTCAACATGGCCAAGGGCTTCGATAATGTGAGGCACGATGTCGAGGAGGTGATGGACCTCTATGTGCGCCAATGCGCGGTCATGCTCGATTGCAGGCAGCTCGCCATGGCCGGGCGCTATCTCATGCATGGCGGGCGCAAGGGCGCGGACGAGGACGCGCGCCGGCTGGCGCAGCAGGCACGGCGCATCAACGCGCTGATGCTGACCTGCGGCCAGTATGACGGCTCGGGCGACTTCGCCTTCCGCGTCGGCCTGCCGGCCAAGAGCGGCGTCGGCGGCGGCATCCTCGCCATCGCGCCCGACATCGCGTCCATCGCCGTCTGGTCGCCGGCGCTGGACGACAACGGCAACTCGCTGCTCGGCACGATGGCGCTGGAGCAGCTTTCGGAGCAGATGGGCTGGTCGGTGTTCGGCCAGGCCGAATCGACATTCATGCTCGCCGGTGTTTCCTGATTTGCGCCGGATCGCGCTTCATCGCCCTCACGGCATGGATCCTCGGGTCAAGCCCGAGGATGACGATGGTGGAAGGGGATGATGCCCATCGCCGACGTTCGCGCTTGATGCCCGCTTATCTGCATTCGTCATCCTCGGGCTTGACCCGAGGATCCATGCCGTGACCGTGACGAAATCCGCGACGGCCTCTGAGTGGGTCGCGGACCTGCATGATAGAGCGCGGCGTCAGCCCGTTCGCACCGCCGCGGGCGGAAGGGGCAGCCGGCCGCGGATCATGTCGGCGGCCTTCTCGCCGATCATGATGGCCGGGCCGTTGGTGTTGCCGCCGATGAGCGTCGGCATGATCGAGGCATCGACGACGCGCAAGCCGGCCACGCCATGCACGCGCAGTTGCGCATCCACCACCGCCTCGGCGTCATTGCCCATCTTGCAGGTGCCGACCGGATGATAGGCCGTGAAGGCGCTGTCGCGGGCGAACTTGCGCCATTGGTCGTCGGTCTGCACGGCCGCGCCGGGGTCGGTCTCCTCGCCGCGATAGGGGTCGAAGGCCGGCGCGTTGATGAGGCGGCGCGCGATCTTCAGCCCGCGCACCAGGGTCTCCACGTCTTCCGGCGCGGAGAAGAATTTCGGGTCGATGACCGGATCGGCGGCCGGGTCGGCGCTCGCCAGCCGCACCTCGCCCCGGCTTTCCGGCCTGAGCACGATGGTCATCAGGCCGAAGCCGTGGCCGATCCCCGTCCGGCCCTTCTCGTCGCGGAAGGCGGGGATGAGGATGAACTGGACGTCGGGCCGGGTCAGCTCCGGCAGGGTGCGGATGAAGCCGCCGGAATGGCCCGGCGCATTGGCGAAGATGCCGGTGCGGAACAGTGCATATTGCGCCACGCTCCACACTGCCCAGGGCACCGTGCGCCATGACAGGCCGTAGGGCACGGTGGTGGGGCTGGTATATTGCACCACGCTGGCGATGTGGTCGCGGTAGTTCCTGCCGACGCCCGGCAGGTGGTGCTTCAATGCGATGCCGTGCGCGGCGAGCCGGTCGCGATCGCCGATGCCCGACAGCATCAGGATCTGCGGCGAGCCGATCACGCCGGCCGACAGGACGACCTCCTCGCCCGCGGCAAGGATCTCGACGCTCCCCGCCGTGCCGATCTCGACGCCGGTCGCGCGCCCTTCTTCGATGACGATGCGCCGCACGAGCGTGTCGGCGAGCACGGTGAGGTTGGGCCGCCCGAGCGCCGGCGCGATGAAGGCCCTCGCCGCCGAATGCCGCCGGCCCTTGATCTGCGTGAACTGGCGCCGGCCGAAGCCCTCATGCGTTTCGCCGCAGAAATCCGCGTTGCGCCGGTATTGCAGGCTCTCGGCGGCCTCGCACAGAACCTCCGTGAGAGGATTGTAGCTGTCGAGGAATTTGACGTTCAGCGGCCCGCCCTTGCCATGATAAGGCGAATCCGGGAAATCCTCATTGTTCTCGGAGCGCCTGAAATAGGGCAGCACCTCGCGGAACGACCAGCCCGGATTGCCCAGCCTCGCCCAGTCGTCATAGTCGCTCGGATGGCCGCGTGTATAGACCATGCCGTTGATCGAGCTCGACCCGCCCAGAACCTTGCCGCGCGGCACCGGGATGGAGCGGCCCGACGCATGCTCCTGCGGCGCGGTCATGTAGCGCCAGTTGAGCCGCTTGTGGTCGAACAGCCGCATGAAGCCGAGCGGGATGCTGATGAGCGGGCTGGTGTCCCGCGCGCCTGCCTCGATCAGGCAGACGCTGACGGCGGGGTCTTCCGAAAGCCGCCCCGCGACCGCGCAGCCGGCCGAGCCTGCGCCGATGACGATATAGTCGAACTGCCGCATCGCCGCGCCGACCCTATGCGATCCCGCCGGCATTCCTGCGGGCGAGGAATTCCTCCTTCACGCCCTTCTTGAACACCTTTCCCGCGCCCGTCACAGGCAGCGGATCGGCGCGGATTTCCCAGCTTCGCGGACATTTGTAGCCGGCTATCTTCGATTTCACATAGGCCGCGAGCGCCTCGGTATCCAGCTCCGCGCCGGGCTCCGGCAGGATGGAGGCGTGCACCGTCTCGCCCCACAATTCATGCGGGATGCCGACGACGGCGACCTGCGCCACGCCCGGATATTTGCCGATGACGTTTTCGACCTCCAGCGAATAGACGTTCTCGCCGCCGGAGATGATCATGTCCTTGATGCGGTCGACGATGTAGAAGAAGCCGTCGGCGTCGACATAGGCCGCGTCGCCGGTGTGCAGCCAGCCGCCGGCCAGCGCCTTCTCGGTCTCCTCCGGCATGTTCCAGTAGCCCTGCATGACCATCGGCCCGCGGATCACCAGTTCGCCGACATCGCCGGGCGGCAGTTCGCGGCCGGTGTCGGGGTCGATGATCGCCGCTTCCTCGTTCAGCATCGGCATGCCGCAGGAGCGCAGCTTGGGGCCGGCGACGCGCGGGTCGCGCCACTCCTTCGGCAGCATCAGGCCGAGCGGCGAGATTTCCGTCATGCCCCAGCCGTGCAGGAAGAGCATGTCCGGCCACAGTTTCAGCGCCCGCTCCAGCGTCGCTTCCGGCATGGGCGCGGCGCCGAACTGGAACTGCTTCAGGCTGGAAACGTCGAAGCGCTCCTTCTCCGCCAGGTTGACCAGCATCTCGATCATGGTCGGCACGAGGCAGACATGGGTGACGCTGTTGCGCTCGATGGCCTGCAGGCAGGCGCGCGCGTCGAAGCGCGGAATGAACACATGCGTGCCCGCCACCATGGACAGCGAGAAGGTCGACATGCCGTCGGTGAGGTGGAACATCGGCGCGGCGTGGAGATAGACGCTGTCGGAATCGTAGCCGATGCCCCAGACCGCGTTCATGGCGTTGGTGGAAAGATTGTCGTGGCTGAGCATGACGCCTTTCGGCCTGCCCGAGCTGCCGCCGGTGTAGAAGATGCCGGCCATGTCCGCGCCGCCGCGCAGCACGTCTTCCATCGGTTCCTCGCCGGTGGCGAGGCCTTCATAGGCGATCCAGTCGTCCGACACATGGTCGTCCAGCGAGATGACCGCCTTGAAGCCGGCCATGGTCTCGCCCAGCGCCTCCACCACGGCGCGCTGCGTTTCGTCGACGAAGATCATGGTGGCGCCGGAATCGCGCAGGATGAAATCGATCTCCGAGGCGGAGAGCCGCGTATTGATCGGCACGATCGCGCCGCCCGCCCATGGAATGGCGAAATGGAGCTCGAAATAGCGGTCGCCGCTCATCGCCATCACGGCGACCCTCTCGCCCGCCTCAATGCCCAGCCGCCGCATGCCGCCGGCCACCCGCGCCACCCGCTGAAGCAGCTCGCCCCATGTGCGGCGGCGGGCGCCGTCGATGGTGGCGATATTGTTCCGCTTCACGAGGGCTGCGCGCTTCAGCGGCTGGGTGAGGTGGGCTTTCATCGTTTCGGTTCCTGCAATTTGCTCAGCCCCTCGAAGCCGCCGAGCACGGCGGCGTGGCGCTCCTCGATCCACGCGCGTGTCTCGGGGTGAGTCATGTTGAACAGCCGGCGGTTGCGGATGGCGTCGAGCACCCGCGCGGCCACCTGGTCGGCATCCATGGCGGCGGCGATGTCGGGCGGCGTCTCGTCCATCGCGCCGGGCACCGGCGGGCCGGCGCGGCTCGCCGCCGAGTGGTCGTAGAGCCGCGTGGCGACGCCGGCCGGCGCGATCAGCGACACGCCGATGCCGGACCCGTCGAGGTCGGCCGCGAGCGCTTCCGTATAGGCGGTCAGCGCGAATTTCGACGCGGCATAGGCGCCGCTGCGGCGCGTGCCGACCACGAAGCCCGAGATCGACGCCATGTTGACGATGTGGCCGCGCCCGCGCGCCTGCATCTCCGGCAGCACGGCGCGCACCATGTTCACCGCGCCGAAGAAGTTCACGCCGAGAATCCACTGCCATGTCTCGGGCGCGATCTCGGCCACCGGCACGCCGCGCAGCACCACGCCGGCATTGTTCACCTGCACGTCCACCGCGCCGAATCTTTTGCGCGCGCCAGCGACTGCCTCGGCAACCGATCCCTCGTCCGCGACATCGGCCTCGAAGCCGGCGACCCGTTCCGGCGCCACCATCGACGCGACCGCCTCGGCCAGCCGCGCGCCGCTCCGGTCGAGCAGCGAGACCCGCGCGCCCTCGGCGAGGAAGAGCCGCGCCATGGCGCGGCCGATCCCGCCGGCGCCGCCGGTGATGACGACATGGCCGGGTACGCTGTCCGCCGTCATCACGGCATCGGCTTCGCCGGCGCGTCGAGCCGCACGACGATGCCTTCCAGATCCTTCGAGGGCGCGGAAAAGCGCTTCATCACCAGCGGGTCGTGGCCGGGGATGATGTGGTCGGGCGAGGGCGCGGCCGCCTCCAGCGCCTCGAAGGCGTCATACATGTCGGGCGTGCTCACCACCGCCGGGAAGGGCCGGCGCGAATGCAGGTTCTCGTAGAAATGCGTCGCGTCGGAGGCCAGCACCAGCGTGCCGATGCGCGTATTGACGGTGACGAATTGCAGGCCGACCGAATGGCCGCCCACCGGATGGACCTTGATGCCCGGCGCGATCTCGGCCGGCCCGTTGAGGAAATCGACGCGCTTGGCGTAGTTGAGGCGCACCACCCCGACGATGTCGTCGACATTGAACGGATGCTGCAGGAAGTCGTGCTTCATGTGCCGGCCGGTCGCGTAATGGATCTCCGGCTCCTGCAAATAGAAGCGCGCCCTGGGAAAACGGTGGAAGTTGCCGACATGGTCGTAGTGGAGATGGGTGAGGATGACGTCGCCCACCGTGTCGGGATCGACGCCGACCAGCCGCAGCGCCTCGATCGGGTCGCGCAGGAAAGTGCGCTTGCGGTCGGCCGCCGTCTCCGCCGTGAAGCCGGTATCGATGACGAAGCTGCGCTCCGGCCCCACCGCCGCCCAGACGAAATAGTCCATCGGCATTGCGCCCTCATGCGGGTCGCCGAAGAGGAAATGGTCGCGCCGCTGCGCATCGCGCATGGCATAGCGGATCGCATAGACCTCATATTGCGGAAGTTCGGACATCGGCGCACCTGATCGTCGAAATGAATGGCCCGCGCGGCCGGAACCGCGCGGGCCATGATTCAGGAATCACAGCTTCAGCTTGCTGTAGATACGGTCCCACAGGAGCTGGCGGAATTTCTCCCTGTCGTTGCCGATGTCGGCGGTAAGCGTCTTCCATTCCTCGTACTTGGCCAGATACTTGTCGAGGAATTCCTCGGCGCCATTGTCGCCCCGCGCCTTCGCAGCCTCGATCACGCGGGTGCGTTCGGCCTGCTTCCAGGCGTCGTACTTGGCCTGGAAGGGAGCGCCGAGGTCGACCTCCTTCATGCCCGCCTTGACGCTCTTGGAGACGGCGTCCTCGCGCTGCTCGATGAAGGCCATCGTCACGTCGGCGATGTAGCCCGGCATCTCATCGATCAGCGCCTGGCGCACCTCCGGGTCGAAGCCGTCCCACACGCCGCGGTTGAAGGTGATGAAGCCGGCCGTCGGCAGCGAGCCGAAATTCGGGACCGGCACGGAGGACTTGATCATCTCCGTCAGGCCGAAGCCCGTGAGCCAGGACTCCGTGCCGACCATGCAATCCAGCGTGCCGCGCTCGACCGCCTGGGTGATTTCGGCGAAGGAGACGTTCACGCCCACGCCGCCGAACGCATTGATGATGGCATTGTGGAAGGCTGTGGTGCCGCGGATGCGCTTGCCGACCAGGTCGTCCACCGACTTGAGCTCGTTACGGCACATGAAGATGTAGGGTAGGGTCGAATGGCCGCCCAGCATGACGATGCCGGACTTCTTGGCCTCCTCCAGGCAGGAGGGGCAGTCGTTGAAATAGAAATCCTGCGACGCGGCCGACGCCGCCAGCACATTGTCGTTGAAGCCGTTGGTTTCGTTGATCATGTAGGTCTGCGGCAGTTCCTTCGGATAGAACTGCTCGAAGACGAAGCCGCCCGCCACGGCGCCGTCCTTGATGCCGCCCAGCGTCTCCATCGGGCCGAACATCTGGCCGGCGGTGAAGATCTGCGCGGTGAACTTGCCGCCGGTCTTTTCCTGCACGCGCTTGAAATAGGGAACGAGGCCGTCCTTGTATTCGATGGCGCTCGGCGGATTCCACAGATTGTAGGTGACCTGGGCCTGGGCGCCCTGCGCGAGCATCAGGCCAGTCGCGGCCGCAGCGGCCGCCATCGTCAGTTTCAGTTTCGACATGTCTTTCCTCCCGATGATTGCCGAACAGTTGCAACGAAGTCTCGCAGGCCGGTGCCTGCCTGAGCGGGTCAACGTCTCATGGAAACGCTGACCCGTTCCATCTCTTTGTCCCTACGCAATTCCGAACGCAAAACCGCTGCGCACTTTTGCTGGAATTGCTCTACTGCACGCCCGCCGGCAGTAGCCAATGCGTCATCTCCGGAAACAGGATGAGCAGGAGCACGACGACGAACTCGCAGAAGATGAACCACATGACGCCCCGGAACACCGTGGTGATCGGAATGTCCGGCGCGATCGACGCGGCGGCGAACATGTTGAGGCCGAGCGGCGGCGACAGGGCCGCGATCTCGACGAACTTCACCACCAATATGCCGAACCAGATCAGGTCGAAGCCCTGCGACTGGAAGACCGGGATGAGGATCGGCAGCGTCAGCAGCACCATGCCCAGCCCTTCCATCACCGTGCCGAGGATGAAGAAGAAGGCGCCGGTGAGCAGGAGCAGCATCCAGGGGTCGACCGCATAGACCTCCAGCATGTTGGCCAGATAGGTGGGCAGGCCGGAAAAGCCCATGAAGCGGTTCATCAGGATGGCGCCGACGGCGATGAAGAACAGCGCGCCCGAGCTGACCACCGTCTCCGTCAGGCTGGCGGAGAAATTGCGGACCGTCAGCCGGCGCTGCGCCAGCGCGATCAGGAAGGCCAGCGTCGCGCCGAGCGCGGCGGCCTCCGTTGCGGTGGCGATGCCGGTATAGATGCTGCCGATCACGCCGGCCACCAGAAGCGGCAGCGGCCAGATGTCGATCAGCGAGGAGAACCGCTCGCCCCAGTCGGCGGCCTTGTCCGGCACCGGCGCCAGCGCCGGGTTCAGCCAGCAGCGGATGATGATCATCGCCGCGTAGATGATGGCGGTGATGATGCCCGGCACGATCGCGGCGATGAACAGCTTGGACACCGACTGCTCGGCGAAGATGCCGTAGATGACGAGGATGATGCTCGGCGGGATGAGCGAGCCCAGCGTGCCGGCCGCCGTCACCGTGCCCAGCGTCAGCGCATTGTCATAGCCGAACTTGCGCATTTCCGGGATCGCGAGGCGGCCCATTGCGATGGTGGTGGCGAGGCTGGAGCCCGACGCCGCCGAGAAGCCGGCCGAGGCGAAGTTGGTGGCGACGGCGAGGCCGCCGGGCAGCCAGCCGAGCCACAGCCGCGCGGCGCGGAACAGCGATTCCGTCATGCCGGTGCGGAAGGCGATGTTGCCCATCAGGATGAAGAGCGGCACCGCCGAAAGCTCCCAGCTCGCGGCGACCTCGAAGGGCGTGCTCTTGGCGACGGCCAGCGTCACCGTGGGGCCGACGATGATCCACATGCCGATGAAGGCGACGCCGCCCAGCGACAGCGCGATCGGCACCCGCAGGCCGGTCAGCAGCGTGATGACGACGAATGAGATGGCGCCGATGGTGATCGACATGTCAGAACCCCGTCGGCGCGGTGATTTCGGTCGCGTCGCGACCGGACAGATGCGCCTTGAGGCAGCGGATCGTCAGCAGCACGGAATAGATCAGGGCGACGAGGCAGCCGAGCGGCACCATCCAGCGCGCCGGCCAGATGATGATCTCGCCGGAGGTGGTCTGGATGGTCTCGCCGATGCCCATGCGCTCGACCGCGTTGAGCCAGGTGCGCCAGGTCAGGAAGGCGAAGAACAGCGCCATACAGGCCTGGATGATCACTTCCCACCAGGAGAAGAAGCGCGTCTGGATGAAGCTGCCGAAGAAATCCGCCCTGATATGCGCGTTCTTCATGTCGATGAAGGCGAGCGGCAGGAAGGTCATGCCGACCATGTAGTAATAGGTCGTCATCTCCATCGTCAGCGGCAGGTCGCGCCCCGTCAGCCAGCGCAGCGTGATGCTGCCGGTGACGTGGATCACCATCGCCAGCATCAGCAGGACGGAGATCCCGGCAAGCACGTTGCCGACAAGTCGAATCAGACGGTCGAGCAGAACCATGCGCTCCTCCCTTCGCAGCGGTCCCTTGGCCTTTCCTCGCATGAATTCCGCTTGAGCGAAAGAAGCCAGTCGGGAGAGGCATAACATTAAACATGTTAAACTTAAAAGGGGGAAAGGGGCAGTTTTGTGCGGACATTCCACACCCGTGCGGAAGGCTCGGGACGAGACGCTTGCAAGGCGCCGAAAAATGAACATGTTAAGCGACATCATCAGGACCGGGAGGAGCAACTTCGTGTCAAATCCGTTCGAGAACGGCGACATTCTCAGGCTGCAGGCCGTGATCGCCGACTATGTGTGGCGCCTCGACATGGCCGACATCGACGGCATGCTTGAGTTGTTCGCCGACGATTCCGTCTTCGAGGACACCGCCGGCAATGTCTACAACGGCAAGGAGGCGATGGGCGGCTATTTCCGCAGCCTCGTCGTGCGGCCGGAATTTCGCGGCCGCCAGCACCATATCGACCATACGCGCTACGAGGCGACGGCCGACGGCTACCTGACGCGGTCCTACTGGACGGTGACCAAATGGTACAGCGCCGAGAACGTGAAGCGATTCGATGTAACCGGCCATTCGCTCGACCGCTTCGTGCGCGCCGGAAACAGCTTCAAGTTCGCCGAACGGCGCGTGCATTACTGGCGCGACATCGATTGCCCGTGGAAGCCGGGCGGCACCGCCGTCTGACGGCAGGCTGATGCAGACGGGCCTGCTTCGGGAAGGCAGGCCCCGCCGGCTCAGGCGCTCTTGCGGGGACGTCCGCGCTGCTTGCCCGGCGCCAGCGCCAGAACATTGGACGGATGCTCGCTTGCGTCGAACGCGATGTCGAGCGTCGCCAGCTTGGTCTCGAGCTCGGCGAGCAGCGCGTTGAGCTGCCGCACCTTCTCATTGCCCATCACGTCGCGGATGGCGCTGTAGACCGCCTCGCATTCCGGCGATGCCATCGCCACCAGCGAGCGGCCGGCCTCCGTCAGGCGCACCAGCGTCCGGCGCAGGTCGGTCGGATCGGCCTCCTTGCTCAGATAGCCGCGCACCTCCAGCTCGCGCACGATGCGCGACAGCGAGGGCATGAGCAGCGCGGTGATGCGCGACAGCTCGGTCATCTCGATGTCGTGCAGCACGTTGATCGTGCGCAGCACGCGCCACTGCGGCTCGGTGAGGTTGTACCGCCGCAGCAGGTTGCGGAAATGGCTCATCACGCTCTCGCGCGCCCGCACGAGGGAGAGGGGGAGAGCGCTCACCAGATTTCTACGAACCCTGGGAGAATCGTTCGTCTCGTTCTGACCGCCGCCTTGCATCAATTGCCTATCGCGTTGGCACTGGCCGGGAAACGCGGCCGCTGCACTGCAAAAACAACCTCTTATATGTCACAACAGCGTAGGCAATCCAATAGCCGGAAAGTCGAAGCCGTTTGCACCGAAACTATATGGCGTCCTTACCTTAAGGCGTCCAGCAGCACGGACGCACTTTTCTCCCCGTCGAGACCCATGACCAGCTCCGCCAGCCGCGCCGCGCCGGCGGGCGGCACCAGCGCGCGCTCGGCGCAGGCGAGGAATTTCGCCGTGAACTCCGCGTCGCTCATCGGATTGGCCGTGCTGCCGCGCGGTTCGGTGACGTCATGGCGCCATGTCGCGCCGTCGGCGGTGCGGATCGTCACGCCGCCGCCCATGGCGTCGCGCAGGCCGATGCTCTTGTCCACATCCACCGCGATGCGCCGGGCGAAGGCCGGCACGTCCCCGCGGGCAAGCGCGGCATCGTCGAAATCGTCCAGCGACACCCGCCCGCGCAGCAGCGCCGTCGCCAGCACGAAGGGGATGGAGAACTTGGCCTCCGGCGCGGTCTTCGGCGCGCACTTCTCCTCCTTCGGATGGCAGAGCGTGGCGTAGAAGGGGCTGACGCGCACCGTCACCTGCTCGACCCGGTCGAGGGAGAAGCCGGGCCGCGCGAGGATGTCCAGCGCCGCTTCCACGAAGGCATGCGTGCCGCGGCAGCTCGGCCACGGCTTGTAGGAGATGGCGCGGTTCTCCCAGCGCGTCTCCAGATCGCCGGCGAGCTGGTCCAGATCCACCAGCCCCCTGGAATAGAGCTCGTAAAAGCCGTGCGGCGGATCGAAGACGCCGTTGAAGCCAACCGTCCCGGCCGCGGCGAGCGCGGCGGCCACATAGCCGCCCTGCGCGTTGAAGCCGTCGCGCACGGCGCGGAACTCCGAGCCCGGCGTGTGCTTCACGTTGGACGAGCAGGTGGCCTGGGCGAAGGCGAGCGAAAAGGCGCTCTCCATGGCCTCGGGCGTGGCACCCATCAGCCGCGCGGCGGCGCCCGCCGCGCCATAGACGTTGAGCATCGGGTTGAGGAACCAGCCGTCCGGCTCGGGATTGTGCTGCATGGCGAGCGAGACGCGGCAGACGAGATTGGCGCCATGCGCGATCGAAGCGAGGAATTCCAGCCCGGACGTGTCGCGCCCGGCCAGCGCCGAGAGCGCGGCGGGGATCGTCGCGGCATAGGGATGCACGATCGCGGCGTCATGCGTGTCCTCGAAATCGAGCGCGTGGGCGAGCGCGCCGTTGGCCAGCGCGGCCAGCGAGGCCGGCGCGGAAAAGCCCATGCCGACGACCGGCGCGCGCCCCGCCCCTTGCGCCTCGCGCGCCATGGCGACGAAAGGCGCCGCTGCGTCGCCCAGCCGGCTGGCCGCCAGCGTGACGCCGAGCGCATCGAGCAGGCTGCGCTTGGCGCATGCGATGACGTCCGCGGGAACCGCCTCGGCGGGAAAGCGCGCCACATGTCGCGCCAGCTGCGCGGTCACCCTATTGTCTGGCAGTGCCAAAACCGATACCTCCCTGTCGACTTCGCAATTTCTCGGCCAAGTTTAATATGTTAATTACCCAAGCTCAACGCGAGCAGCGAAAGCGGAGGCGATAGATGCGGGAATTGGGAGTGGGCCAGTCGGTCGCACGCTATGAGGACGACAGGCTGACGACCGGCCGGGGGCAGTACACGTCCGACTTCGAGGCGCCGCGCCAGACATGGATGTTCGTCATCCGCTCGCCCTATGCGCATGCGCGCATCGCCTCGATCGATCCCTCGGCCGCGCTGGAGGCGGAAGGCGTGCTCGCCGTGCTGACCGGTGCGGACGTGGCCGCCGACAAGCTCGGCACCTTCAAGCCCTGGGTCACCTCGACCGGCCCGGACGGCCAGCCCAACCTGATCCCGCCCTACCGCATGCTGCCGGACGACATCGTGCATTTCGTCGGCGAGCCGGTGGCCGTCGTGGTGGCCGAGACACGCGAGCTCGCCGCCGACGCCGCCGAACTGGTCGAGATCGACTACGAGCCGCTGCCGGCGGTGACCGATGCGCGCGAGGCGCTTGCCGAAGGCGCGCCGCAGGTGTGGGACATGATCCCCGGCAATCTCTGCGTGCTCGCCAATCTGGGTGACAAGGCCGCCACCGACGCGGCTTTTGAGAAGGCGCATCACGTCGCCCGCGTCGAGCAGCGCATCTCGCGCATCACCACGGCGGCGATGGAGCCGCGCAGCGCGCTGGCGACATGGGATCGCCGCACCGGCCGCTACCAGCTTCGCGCCGGCGTGCAGGGCCCGCACCAGACCCGCAACGAATTCGCGTCCGTCCTCGGCATTCCGCCCGGCCAGCTCCAGGTGATCTCGCACGATGTCGGCGGCGGCTTCGGCCTCAAGGGCATGCCGCATCCCGAGCCGGTGCTGGCGCTGTGGGCGTCGAGGAAGGTCGAGCGGCCGGTCAAATGGGTGAGCGAGCGCGGCGAGGCGTTCCTCGGCGATCACCATGCCCGCGACGGCTACGCCATCTCCGAACTGGCGCTGGACGAGGACGGCAAGTTCCTGGCGCTGCGCGTGGACAGCACCGTCAACCTCGGCGCGATGATCGCCGGCACCGGCATCAATTGCGCCATCGGCAATATCGGCGGCATTTCGGGCGTCTACACGACCGGCGCCGTCAGCGTGCTGGTGCGCGGCGTGATGACCAATACCGGCCCGACCTCGGCCTATCGCGGCGCCGGGCGGCCGGAAGCGGCGCTGATGATCGAGCGCGTCATCGAGCAAGCCGCGCGGGACCTTGGCATGGACTCGGCCGAGCTGCGCCGCCGCAACCTCATCCCGCCGTCGGCCATGCCCTACAAGACCGGTTTCGTCTTCACCTATGACAGCGGCGACTTCGAGACCAACCAGAACCGCGCCGTCGCGCTTTCCGGCTGGAACGATTTCGAGACCCGGCGGAGGCAATCGGCCGCGCGCGGCAAGATCCGCGGCATCGGCATGGCCCATGTCATCGAGATATCGGCCGGCATCCCCAACGAGATGGCCGAGATCCGCTTCGACGCCTCGGGCCGCGCGGCGCTCATCATCGGCACGCACAGCCATGGGCAGGGCCACGAGACGACCTTCCGGCAGGTGATCGCGGAAACCCTGTCGCTGCCGCCCGACCAGATCGACGTGCAGTTCGGCGATTCCGACGCGCTGCCTTGGGGCAGCGGCACCGGCGGCTCCCGCTCGATGGCGATCGGCTCGATCGCCATCGACACCGCCGCGAAACAGGTGATCGCCCGCGGCAAGACGCTTGCCGCGCATTTCCTCGAACATGCGGAAGACCAGATCGAATTCGAGGAGGGCGTCTTCCACGCCCGCGGCACCAACCGGTCGATCGGCCTGCAGGACGTGGCGCGCAACGCCTTCCTCATGCCGAAGATGCCGGCCGGCATGGAACTCGGCCTCTACGAGCGGGCGATGATCCGCGCCAAGATGCCGACCTTCCCGAACGGCTGCCACATCTGCGAGATCGAAATCGATCCCGAGACCGGCACGCTGGAGATCCTCGCCTATACGGTGGTGGAGGACTGCGGCAGGCTGGTCAATCCGATGATCGTGAAGGGCCAGATGCATGGCGGCATCGCGCAGGGCGTCGGGCAGGCGCTGGCCGAGAACATCGTCTTCTCGGAGGACGGCCAGCTCATGACGGCCTCCTTCATGGACTACCAGATGCCGCGCGCCGACATGCTGCCCTTCATCCACAGCGAGAGCAACGAGGTGCTGACCAAGGCCAACCCGTTCGGCATCAAGGGCGCCGGCGAGGCCGGCACGGTCGGCGCGCTGCCCGCCTGCATGAACGCCATCCAGGACGCGCTGGCGCCGCTGGGCATCCGCGACTTCGACATGCCGGCAACACCGCTACGCCTGTGGCAGGCGATCCGCGAGGCAAGGCAGGCCGAGGCGGCGTGAGGGGGTGGTGCGTCCTTCGAGGCTCGCTCCGCTCGCACCTCAGGATGAGGGAGGTGGGAGATTTCGGATAAGAAAGGTCGGTCGATCGAACCCACGATCAGGATTCGATTGGCGAGGTCTTCCTTCATCCTGAACCACCCACCTCCCTCATCCTGAGGTGCTTTGCGAAGCAAAGCCTCGAAGGACGCACCCGAAACGCCCCCTCAACCCGTAAAAGGGATAAGCCCGCCGGTTGCCCGGCGAGCCCTGCGGCAAAATCTATTTCTTCCCGACCGGCTGCTTCTTCACCTTGATGCGCCAGACGATGTTCTGCGTCGCCTCGGTGACGTAGAGATAGCCGTCATGCAGCGCGAGGTTGGTGGTGAAGTTGCCGGCGCCTTCGGGCAGGCGCAGCTTGCCATATTCGAAGCCATTGGAATCGAAGATCACCACCTCGCCGGCGCCGAAATGCGCGGCGTACACGTTGCCCTCGCTGTCCACCGTCAGCCCGTCCGGCCCGATGCCGCCTTCGAGACGGGCGAAGACATAGGGTGTGTTGTGGATGCTGGCCGGCTTGAAGCCGGGTGCGGCGATGATGCGGTTCTGGCCGTATTCCGAAATGTAGATGTATTGGCCGTTCGGCCCCACCGCGACCCCGTTGGGGAACGACATGCCGTCGATATAGAGCTGGGCCACCTTCTCCTCGCCCTCCGCGCCCGGCGCGACATAGAAGACGCGGCCCGTCCGGTCGATGGCGTTGGAGCCGTAGGGCTCGGTGAAGTAGATGCCTCCTTCCGCGTCGATGGCGAGGTCGTTCAGGCCGCGGAACTGCTCGGTCTTGATCTGCCCGACCATCAGCGTGCGCTCGCCCGTCGCGGGATCGACCGACATCAGCCCGCGCTGGCGGTCGGCGACGATGAACTTGCCGTCCGGCCCGAACTTGGCGCCGTTGGGCGCGCCGCCTGCCTCGCCCACGGTGACGCACTGGTCGCCTTCCACCTTCAGGATCTCGCCGGTCAGGTAGCCGACCATCCACATCGTGCCCTGGGCATCGAAATTGACGCCCTCGATGAAGCCGCGGCAGGTCACCGCCTTTTCCCAGACGCATTCGTCGCAGATTTCCGAGATCGTCCGCCGCTCGCCCATCGGCGCCGGCTGGGCCAGCGCGGACGCGACGCCGCCGATGGCCGTCAATGCGGTGATTGCCGCTATCAACCTGTGCATGTCGTTCCTCCCAAAAGAAAGAATGTGGTCTCCTCAGCCGGCAAGCCGGCATGCCGACTGTACAGCGGGTCACTTAATTTGTTAATTATCAAATCGCAGCTTGTGCATCGGGAGGCGCATTTGCAGGACAGCGAATATGTGGTGGTGGGCGGCGGCACCGCCGGCTGCGTCGTGGCGGCGCGGCTGGCCGAGGGCGGCGCGCGGGTGACGCTGCTGGAAGCCGGTCCGGCGGACCGCAACATGTGGATACATATCCCGGCCGGCGTCATGTATCTGCTGAACAATCCGGCCGTGACGCTCTCCTTCCCCACCGAGGCTTCGCCCAAGGCGGACGGCCGCAGCTTCCAGTGGCCGCGCGGGCGCGTGCTGGGCGGATCGGGCTCGATCAACGGCATGATCTTCGTGCGCGGCAGCCGCGCCGATTTCGACGGCTGGGCGCAGAGCGGCGCGCGGGGCTGGTCCTTCGACGACGTGCTCCCTTACTTCCGCTCGATGGAACATTACGGCGGCGGCGAGGACCGATGGCGCGGCCGCGACGGGCCGCTCGGCATCGAGGACCCGCGCTTTGTGCTGCCGATCACCCGCAGCTTCATCGAGGCCGCGGTCGCGGCTGGCCACAAGCGCCTCACCGACATCAACCATCCCGACGCCGAGGGCGTGGGGCTGGCGCAGATGAACCGGCTCGGCCGCTTCCGCGGCTCGACCGCGCGCACCTTCCTCAGGCGCGCGCAAGGTACCGGCCGCCTCGACGTGGTGACCGGCGCGCAGGTAACGGCGCTGCAATTCGACGGCGCGCGCTGCACCGGCGTGACCTTTGTACGCGGCGGCACGAGCGAGACCATCAACGCCACGCGCGAAACGATCCTGTCGGCCGGCGCGCTGCAATCGCCGCATCTGCTGCAACTGGCGGGCATTGGTGACCCGGACCATCTGGCAGGCGCGGGGATCGCCGTCCGCCACGCGCTGCCGGGCGTCGGCCGCAACCTTCAGGACCATTACGGCGTGCGGGTCTGCGTGCGCATCAAGGGCGCCCGTACGATCAACGAACTCTCCTACATGCCGCGCGCGGCCTGGCAGGCGGCGCGCTTCGCCCTGTTCGGCGACGGCGCGCTGACCACCGGCATCACCGCCGCCATGGTCTTCTGCCGCAGCCGCGAAGGGCTCGCCTCGACCGACCTGCAACTGCTCTTCTCCCCCACCAGCTTCGACCAGCAGCGCTTCGGCCGCCTCGAGCGCGAGCCGGGCGCGTCGATGACGATCTGCAACAGCCGGCCGCAGAGCCGCGGCACCGTGCTCGCCCGCTCCGCCGACCCGAACGCCCTGCCGCAGATCGCGCCCAACTATCTGGGCAGCAGCCACGACATGGACATCCTCGAGGCGGGCATCGCCGAGGCGCGGCGCATCTTCGCCACCCAGCCGCTGGCCGGCCATGTGGAACACGAGACCATGCCGGCGGCCGGGCAGGAACTTGACGACTATATCCGCGCCGCCGGGCACTCGATCTACCACCCGGTCGGCACCTGCCGCATGGGCACCGATCCGCTCGCCGTGGTCGATCCGGAGCTGCGCGTACGCGGGATCGCCGGGCTGCGTGTGGTGGATGCGTCGGTCATGCCGACCATCACCTCCGGCAACACCAACGCGCCCACCGCCATGATCGGCGAAAAGGCTGCTTCCATGATTTTGGCCGACCGTCGCGAGGACGCGCGCGACAGAGCCGCGTAGCAAACCGAACCAGAGAGACGGGCTGTCTCTTCGGGGCAGCCGGCCGCATGCGCGGCACACAGGAGACAAGCATGACCGTCATCGATGTCCACACCCATATGCTCGGCCGCGACTGGTGGGAGCTGCTGCGCAGCCATGGCGGCCCGCAATATTCGGTCGGCACCGGCTTCGACGGGCGCGAATGCGTCTTCTCCGACGGCGCGCAGTTCCTCACCCCGCATCCGGCGCATTTCGACTATGCGCTGCGCATCAAGGCGATGGACGAGGCCGGCGTGGACGTCGCCATCGTCTCGCTGACCAGCCCCAACGCCTATTTCGGCGATGCCGAGATCAGCACGCGGGCCGCCCGTCTGGTGAATGACGAGATGGCTGCCGCGCAGCGTCTCTATCCCGACCGCATCCGCTGGATGGCCTCGCTGCCATGGGAATATCCCGACCATGCAGTGGCGGAGCTGCACCGCGCCCACGCCGCCGGCGCGATCGGCGTGATGGTGATCGCGAATATCCACGAGCGGCACCTGACCGAGCCCGCCTTCGCGCCGATCTGGGACGCCATCGATGCGCTGGAACTTCCCGTTCTGGTGCACCCGACCACGCCGCCGGGCACCGCCGCGCAGGCGCTCGACCAGTTCATGCTCGCCTCGTCGGTGGGCTTCATGTACGACACGTCGCTGGCGATCAGCCGGATGATCTTCGACGGCTTCTTCGACCGCTACCGCAAGCTCAAGATCATCGCCAGCCATGCCGGCGGCACGCTGCCCTACATCGCCGGCCGGCTCGACCGCATCCACGAGCAGCTCAAGGCGGCGCGGGTGAAGATCGAGCGGCGGCCGAGCGAATATCTGCGCGAGATCTGGTATGACGCCATCGCCTACCGCATCGAGGCGCTGAAGCTCTGCATCGAGATCGGCGGCCCCGACAAGGTCATGTACGGCTCGGACTTCCCGCACACGATCGGCGACATGAAGGGCGTGCTCCACCGCGTCGACGCGCTCGACGCCGCGACGGCGAAGGCGATCCGTCAGACCAATGCGGAGCGCATTTTCAGGCTGTAAGACGCCGACCCTCCCTTCTCCGGCAAGGCGAGAAGGGAGGGTCGGCGTTCGTCGCGAAAAAATTTTTCCCTGTCTCTTGTCGGATGTCCCCGCTGCCCAACGTCCTCAGGACCCGCAACAGAGACAAGGGAGCAACGTCATGCCCTATATCGAAGGTTTCGTCCTGGCCGTTCCGACCGCCAACAAGGAGGCCTACCGCAAGCATGCAGAGGAGGCGATCGCCTATTTCAAGAAGCTCGGCGCGACAAGGCTGGTGGAGTGCTGGGGCAATGACGTGCCCAAGGGCGCGCTGACCGACTTCTACAAGGCGACCCAGGCGAAGGACGACGAGACGCCGGTCTTCAGCTGGATCGAATATCCCGACAAGGCGACGCGCGACGCCGCCAACAAGAAGATGATGGACGACCCGTCGATGGCCAATATGGAAATGCCCTTCGACGGCAAGCGCATGTTCTGGGGCGGCTTCGAGATCATCGTCAACGGATGATCCGCCGCCCGGCGGCCCCGGCCAAGCCTCCCTCTCCGCGAAGGCGAGGGAGGCTTTGGCTGCAAAAAAGCCCTAGCGTCTGCGCCGCTTGCGGCCGTAGAGCTCCAGCCGATGGTGCACGATCTCGTAGCCGAGCTCGCGCGCGATCGCGTCCTGCAATTCCTCGATCCGGTGCGAGTGGAACTCGATCACGTCGCCGGTGTCGATGTCGATCAGATGGTCGTGATGCTCGCCGCTCGCCTGCTCGAAGCGCGACGGCCCGCCGGCGAAGGCATGGCGGTGGATCGCCCCCATCGTCTCCAGCAGCTTCATCGTCCGGTAGACGGTCGAGAGCGAGATCGACCGGTCGATAACCTTCGCCCGCTCGTAGATCTCGGTCGCGTCCGGATGGTCCTCCGTCTCGGCGAGGATATCGAGGATCACCCGGCGCGGACGGGTGATGCGCACGCCGGCGCGGCGCAGCTGCTTCTCGTAATCCTGCTTCGACGGCGCCTGATTCATGCGCCGGACTATGGTCCAGTTGACAGCCAGTTGCAAAAGAAACCTGTGCCGGCGCCGCTACGGACGAAGCCTGCACGGGGGTGCAATCCGGATGGCTGCTGCCGGCGGTGCGTCCTTCGAGGCTCGCCCTCCGAACAATATGCGCCGCTACACACGCTTGCGCAGGCTCGCACCTCAGGATGAGGAAGGGTAGGGGGCTGCCATGGTTCGGAGAGGGGGATGCGTGGGTGTCATGATGGCGAAGCGCACGGCCATCAAATGAACCTCCTCCCTAAAGTGCGTCGCATCTTATGTGCATCACTGGCACCTTTTGCGCAGCCCTGATCGCCCTGCCGGGCACTTCTCCCCGTGAACGGGGAGAAGAGAACATCCATCTCCGCTTTCGACAATTGTAAGCCTTGCAAAGGGAACTGCGGGGATGCGGCCGGCCTTCTTCTCCCCGTTCACGGGGAAAAGGTGGCGGCAGCCGGATGAAGGGCGGCGCAGCGGCCGAAGATTATGCCGCTTCGGAGCTGATAAGACGCGACATGCTTTAAAGCCCACCCGCCTCCCTCATCCTGAGGTGCGAGCCCGCAAGGCGACTCCGGTAAAGACGCGATTCCCGGCGGGGCGAGCCTCGAAGGACGCACCGGCGAACCCAGCCCGTCCATCAATCGCGCGGTCAAGCCTCGAAGGCGAGTGCTTCATGCGGGTTCCCGCTGGCCACTGCCGGCGAATGCATTTCCCTCTTGCAAACGATTTGCAATTGCATTAGCAGTATCTGGAACCATTCTAGATTCCCGCTATTGTTCACCGGATTGGATCTCCATGCTTCGCCGCCTTCTTGCCGCCGCCGTCCTTCTTGCCTCTCTCGCTGCGCCCGCCGCCGCGCAGGCGGAAAAGTTCAAGGTCGTGACCTCCTTCACCATCATCGCCGACATCGCCGGCAACGTGGCCGGAGACGCCGCGGTGGTGCAGTCGGTCACCAAGCCGGGCGCGGAGATCCACAATTACCAGCCCACCCCGCAGGACATCCTCGCCGCGCAGGACGCCGACCTCGTCCTGTGGAACGGCCTCAACCTCGAGCAATGGTTCGAGCGTTTTCTGCGCGGCTTCCGCGACGTGCCCAACGTCGTCGTCTCGGAAGGCGTCGAGCCGATGGGCATCGCCGAAGGCCCCTATGAAGGCAAGCCGAACCCGCATGCCTGGATGTCGCCGGCCGACGTGAAGATCTACGTCGCCAACATCCGCGATGCGCTTGCCGAGCACGATCCCGGCAACGCCGAGACCTACAGGGCCAATGCCGAATCTTATCTGGCGAAGATCGATGCCGTCGCCGGGCCGGCGCGCGACGCGATCGCGGCACTGCCTGAGGAGCGCCGCTGGCTCGCCACCTCCGAAGGCGCCTTCTCCTATCTCGCCCGCGATTTCGGCCTCAGGGAGCTCTATCTCTGGCCGATCAACGCCGACAGCCAGGGCACGCCGCGGCAGGTCCGCAAGGTCATCGACGCGATGCGCGAGCACAAGGTGCCGGCGATCTTCAGCGAGAGCACCGTGTCGCCCGACCCGGCCATGCAGGTCGCGCGGGAGACGGGCGCCCGCTACGGCGGCGTTCTTTACGTCGACTCGCTCTCCGAGCCCGACGGGCCGGTGCCGACCTATCTCGACCTCCTGCGCGTCACCACCGAGACCATCGTGAAGGGGCTCGCCGAATGAACGTCGCCGCGCCAGTCGAGGCGCCCGGCCTCGCCGTCACCGGGGTCACCGTCACCTATCGCAACGGCAACACCGCCCTGCGCGACGCCACCTTCGCCATTCCGGCCGGCACCATCACCGCGCTGGTGGGCGTCAACGGCAGCGGCAAGTCCACCTTGTTCAAGGCGATCATGGGCTTCGTGCCGCTGGCGCGCGGCAAGGTGGAGATCTTCGGCGAGCCGGCCGGCCGCGCGCTGAAGCGCAACATCGTCGCCTATGTGCCGCAGAGCGAGGATGTCGACTGGAACTTTCCCGTCCTGGTCGAGGACGTGGTGATGATGGGCCGCTACGGCCACATGAACTTTTTGCGCATCGCGTCGGCGCAGGACCGCGAAATGGTGGACATGGCGCTGGAGCGCGTCGGCATGTCGGCCTACCGCAAGCGCCAGATCGGCGAGCTTTCCGGCGGCCAGAAGAAGCGCGTCTTCCTGGCCCGCGCGCTGGCGCAGGAGGGCAGGGTGATCCTGCTCGACGAGCCCTTCACCGGAGTGGACGTGAAGACCGAGGACGCCATCATCGCGCTTCTGCGGGAGCTGCGCGCCGAAGGCCGCGTCATGCTGGTCTCCACCCACAATCTCGGCTCCGTCCCGCGCTTCTGCGACCGCGCCGTGCTGCTCGACCGCACGGTTCTGGCCTATGGCCCGACCGCCGAGACCTTCACCCACGACAATCTCCAGCGCGCCTTCGGCGGCCTGCTGCGGCGCCACACGCTGAGCGGCGCCGACCTCCACGACGACGACGATGCGCGCGCCGTCACCGTGCTCACCGACGACGAGCGCCCGCTCGTCTTCTACGCCGAGGGCAAGGACGGCGCCCCGCATGCGGAGCCGCATGCCGGCACGGACCCGAAGCCATGATCGCCACGCTGATCGAACCCTTCACCTACGGCTACATGCTCAACGCCATCTGGGTGTCGGCGCTGGTCGGCGGCGTCTGCGCCTTCCTGTCCGCCTATCTGATGCTCAAGGGCTGGTCGCTGATCGGCGACGCGCTCTCGCACGCCATCGTGCCGGGCGTGGCCGGCGCCTACATGCTGGGCCTGCCCTTCGCGCTCGGTGCTTTCCTGTCGGGCGGGCTCGCCGCCGCCACGATGCTGTTCCTCAACCAGCGCACGCGGCTGCGCGAGGACGCCATCATCGGCCTCATCTTCTCCTCCTTCTTCGGCCTCGGCCTGTTCATGGTCTCGCTGTCGCCCACCTCGGTGAACATCCAGACCATCGTGCTCGGCAACATCCTCGCCATCACGCCGGCCGACACATTGCAGCTCGTCCTCATCGCCGGCATCACGCTCGTCGTGCTCGCCGCGAAATGGAAGGACCTCATGGTCGCCTTCTTCGACGAGAACCACGCGCGCTCCATCGGCCTGCGCCCCGGCGTGCTGCGGGCCGTCTTCTTCACCCTGCTCGCCGCATCCACGGTGGCCGCCATGCAGACCGTCGGCGCCTTCCTCGTCGTCGCCATGGTGGTCACGCCCGGTGCCACCGCCTACCTCCTTACCGACCGCTTCCCGCGGCTGATCCTGCTCTCGGTGGCGATCGGCGCCGGCTCGAGCTTCCTCGGCGCCTATGCGAGCTATTTCCTCGACGGCGCCACCGGCGGCATCATCGTCGTCCTGCAAACGCTGGTCTTCCTCGCCGCCTTCCTCTTCGCGCCGAAGCACGGTCTGCTCGCGGCGCGCAGAAGGGCGCGGGCCGCGCTGGAGGCGGGGGCATGATGCGCGGCATTCCTTCACGCCCCCCTCTGTCCTGCCGGACATCTCCCCCACGAGGGGGGAGATCGGCCTCCGTCTTGACTTTCGCCAATCTCCGAAGCTGTGCGGAAGCGGAGCTGCAAGCCGATCTCCCCCCTTGTGGGGGAGATGTCCGGCAGGACAGAGGGGGGCAACGTAGGGCGCCAGATCAGGCATTCTCTCGCGAGGCGGCATCATGACCTCCGACCTCCTCACGCTCCCCTTCCTCGTCCCCTTCATGCAGCAGGCGATGATCATCGCGCTCCTGTCGGCGCTGCCGATGGGGCTCCTGTCGCCCTTCCTCGTGCTCAAGGGCTGGTCGCTGATGGGCGACGCCATCAGCCATGCGGTGCTGCCGGGCATCGTGCTGACCTACATCGCCGGCCTGCCGCTGGCGCTCGGCGCCTTCGCCGCCGGCATGTTCTGCGCGCTCGCTACCGGCTACCTGAAGGAGAACAGCCGCATCAAGGAAGACACCGTCATGGGCGTCGTCTTCTCCGGCATGTTCGCGCTCGGCCTCGTGCTCTATGTCGGCATCCGCACCGACGTGCACCTCGACCACATCCTGTTCGGCGACATGCTGGGCACGAGTTGGGGCGACATCGCCCAGAGCGGGGCAATCGCGGCCATCGTCGTCGGCGCGGTCGGCCTGATGCGGCGCGACCTCGCCGCGCATGCCTTCGACCCGCAGCACGCGCGCGCCATCGGCCTGCCGGTGCGCCTGCTGCATTACGGCCTGCTGGCGCTGATCTCGCTCACCATCGTCGGCGCCTTGCAGGCGGTGGGCATCATCCTCGCCATCGCCATGCTGATCGCGCCGGGCGCCATCGCCTTCCTCGTCACCCGCCGCATCGGCCCGATGCTCGCCGTCTCGCTGGCGGTCGCCTGCCTGTCGTCAGTGCTCGGCGTCTATGCGAGCTTCTTCATCGATTCCGCCCCGGCACCCACCATCGTGCTGCTGATGGCGGCGCAGTTCGTCGCGGCCTTCGTCTGGAGCCAGTGGCGCGACCGGCGGATTGCAGGGCGGGCGTAGTGCGACGGTTGCATTTGACGTCGGCGCTCCGTCGCGCCCCCCTCTGTCCTGCCGGACATCTCCCCCACGAGGGGGGAGATCGGCCTTCATCTCAATTTTCGCCAACCTTCGGCGACTGGCGAAGGTCGAAGTCACAGCCGATCTCCCCCCTCGTGGGGGAGATGTCCGGCAGGACAGAGGGGGGCGCGACGGAGCGCTGTACGATCCGCAATTGCTACCCCACCCCCACATATTTGCGCACCAGCCCCGGCTCCGCCCGCAGCCGTGCGACGTCCACCACCTCGCGCACGCGGCCGGTCTCCACGAAGGCGACGCGGTCGGCCACCGGCAGCACGGCATCCACCCGCTGCTCCACCAGCAGCGTCGAGACACCGACCGCGCGCAGCGCGGAAACCGTCTCGCGGATGCGCGCGATCATCGCCGGCATCAGCCCCTCGGTGGGCTCGTCGAGCAGCAGCACGTCGGGTTCGAGGCAGAGCGCGCGCGCCATGGCGAGCATCTGCTGCTCGCCGCCCGACAGCGTGCCGGCGCGTTGCGAAAACCGCTCGCGCAGGACGGGAAACAGGCCGAGCACGCGCTCGCGCACGTCTGCGCCCTTGTTCCGCGCGTTCAGACCGATGGCGATATTTTCCGCCACCGTCATCTCCGCGAACAGCCGGCGCCCCTGCGGCACATAGGCGACGCCCGCGCGCGGCACCTCGTGCGCCGGCAGCGCGGTCAGTTCCACATCGCCGAGCCGGATCGAGCCGGCATCGGCGCGCACCAGCCCCATGATCGTCTTCAGCGCCGTGGTCTTGCCCGCGCCGTTGCGGCCGAGCAGGCACAGCACCTCGCCGCGCGCCAGCGTGAGCGAAAAGTCGTGCAGCACGGCGACCTCGCCGTAGCCGGCCCGCACGCCCGTCACGGTGAGCGCGTCAGCCATCGGCGGGCGCCCCCAGATAGGCGGCCTGCACCGCGGCGTCGGCGCGGATCGCCTCGGGCGTGCCCTCGGCGATGATGCGCCCGCGGTCCATCACCGTGATCGTCTCGGCAAGCTGCATCACCACGTCCATATTGTGCTCGATCAGCAGCACGGTGGCGTTTTGCGCCACATCACGCACCAGCGCCACGAACCCCTCGATCTCGCCGTCCGAAAGCCCCTGCGTCGGCTCGTCGAGGATCAGCAGGCGCGGCTTCAGCGCCAGCCCCATGGCGAGCTCCAGCAGCCGCTGGTGGCCGTAGGGAAGCTCGCGCGCCAGCGCGTTCGCGCGCCCCGCCAGCCCCACCTTCTCCAGCAGAGCCGCCGTCTCCCGCCGCAACGCGTCACCAGATGCATGACGCTGCGTGGCGAGCGCCACATTGTCGTAGACGCCGAGATTGGCGAAGACGCTGGTGATCTGGAACGTATAGGCGATGCCGAGATCGACGCGCCGGTGCGCCGGCATGCCGGTGATGTCTTTTCGATCGAAGAGCACCCGCCCTTCGGACGGCTCGACGCGCCCGCACAGGAGCGAAACCAGCGTCGTCTTGCCCGCCCCGTTCGGGCCGATCAGCGCGCGGATGTCGCCGGCCGGCAGGGTGAAATCGACTCCGTCCACCGCCGTCAGCCCGCCGAAGCGCCGCGTCAGCCCCTTGGTCTCGACCAGCCACGTCATGGCAGCCACCGCAGCCAGCGCGCGCGGATGCTGCCCAGCAACCCCTTGGGGAAGAAGAGGATGAGCAGCACCAGCGCCAGCCCGACGACGCCGATGGAGCTGAAATCCCAGCCGGGCAGCCAGCGGTTCAGCGCGTCGTTGGAGAGGTCGACCAGATAGAACATCAGCACCGTGCCGGTGAGGGGCCCGAGTACCGTCGCCGCCCCGCCGACCAGCACCCACAGGAGCGGCAGGATCGAATAGGCGGTCGCCGCGAAGCCCGCGCCCATATAGCCGAAGAGCAACGTGTAGGCCGCGCCCGCGGCCGCGCAGATGGTGCCCGACGCCACCACCGCGCCGAGCTTGGCGGCGAATGTGTCGTAGCCCAGCATGCGGGTGCGCTCCTCGTTCTCGCGGATCGCCACCAGCACGCGGCCGAAGCGCGAGCGCACCATGGCGAGCGTCGCCAGCAGCACCACGGCGAACAGCACCAGCGCCGCGAAATAGCGCGTCGCGGGATCGGTGAAGTCGAGCGTGCCGAAGCGGCGCTGCGCCTGTGTCAGCGTCAGCCCCTCGTCGCCGCGCGTGACGCCGCCGAAATAGATCACCACCAGATGGAAGACCTGTCCGAACATCATGGTCACGATCATGAAGGCGACGCCCGTGGTGCGCAGCGCCAGAAGGCCGGTGCCGAGCGCCAGCAGCGCGCCCGCGCCGATGCCTGCCGCGAAGGCCGCCGGCAGCGCCCAGCCGAGATGGTAGACCGTCAGCCCCGCGCCGTAGAGGCCGGCGGCGAAGAACATGGCGTGGCCGAGGCTGAGCAGGCCGGCATAGCCGAACAGCAAGTTGTAGCCCATGGCGAAGGTGGCGAGCACCATCACCCGCGCCAGTATGCCGTGATGATAGGCCGGCAGCACGAATTGCAGCGCGAACAGCGCCGCGATCACCGCCAGATGCAGGATGACGATCCGCGCGTTCATCGCGCCGCCGTCCCGAACAGGCCCTGCGGCCGGAAGACGAGCACCAGCGCCACCGCCGAGGTGGCGACGATCTTGGCCAGCGTGGGCGAGAAGAAGACCGACAATATGCCATCGGAGAGCCCGATCAGCAGCGCCGCCACCAGCGTGCCGCGCAGCGAGCCCAGCCCGCCGATGATGACGACGATGAAGGACAGGAGCAGCGGGTCGTGCCCCATCAGGTAGTGCGCCTGGCTGATCGGCACGATCAGCACGGCGGCGAGCGCCGCCAGCATGCCGCCGAGCGCGAAAACGCCGGCATAGACCCGCTCGACGGGAATGCCGAAGGCGGTCGCCATCTCGCGGTCGTATTGCGTGGCGCGCATGACGAGGCCGATCCGCGTCTTCGTCAGCACGAACCACGTCGCCGCGATCAGAGCCGCCGAGGCGGCGATCACCGCCAGCTTGTAGCCGGAATAGCCGAACCAGGGCAGCTGCACGCGGATGTTGAAGGGCGGCTGCACCGGCCGCGCATCGGCGCCGTAGAAGGTCAGCGCCGCCTGCTGGAAGATGTAGAGCAGGCCGATCGTCGCCACGATCGTCGCTTCCGGATTGTAGTCGAGCTGGCGCAGCACCAGCCGCTCCGAGACGAGCGCCACGGCGCCGACCGCCAGCGGCGCAACGACGAGCGCCGCGAGGAATCCGAGCGCCGGGTGCCCGGCGACCGCATTCGCCACCGTCCACGCGATCACCGCGCCCAGCATGTAGAACTCGCCATGCGCGACGTTGACCACCCGCATCACGCCGAACACCAGCGACAGGCCGAGCGCCGTCAGCGCCAGCACCGCCGCCATCACGAGCCCCTCCAGCGTGGCCAGCATGAAATAGGGTCCGAAGCCCATCAGTCGTCGTCTTCCATGAGCGGCGGCCACTGCCGGGAGGTGTGCACGATTGCGAGAATGAACACCGTGTCCTCGGTGACCTGATATACGATGCGATAACTCGGATGCGGGATCGTCTCGCGCGTGCCGGCAATGGCTCCGGGTCGACCCATCGAGGGCTGGCGCTCAAGATGTGTCGCCCGCCTTTCGATTCGTTCCTTGATCGTCCGCGCCGCAGTCAGGTTGTCGGTCGCGATGTAGGAAACGATCTCTCTCAGGTGGTTCCTGGCTTGTCTGGTCCAGATCAGCCTCACGCCGCGTTGGCCTTGCCACCCTTGCGCCCGAGATCAGCCAGCAGCTTATCCATCTCCGCGGTCACCTCTTCATGGCTGTGCATGCGCCCCGCCGCGATGTCGGCTCTCGCCTTATCCACCTTGCGCTGAAGCCACGCGACATATTCCCTGTCCTGCTGGACGAATTCGCGCATGAACTCCCGCACGATCTGCGAGGCAGGGCGGTCGGCTTGCGCCGCTGCGGCCATGAAGGCGTCGCGCAGCTCGGCATTGAGCTTCATCGTGAAGACGGCATCCTTGGGCATATCGGCCTCCGTTGCATACTGACGACGTATATACGCCGTCAGTATGCTTCCGATGTCGGCGTCGTGCAAGAGCCCGCTACAGCGCCTGCGTCGTGTAGTCGGCCTCCGGCTCGTAGAGCCCGTCCTCGATCGACGTCCGGTGCACCACCTTGAGCCGCCCCTCGCTCACCTGCGAGATGTTCTGGTGGCCGAAGACCTGATGCAGCTTGCCGTTGAACACCTTGTCGCCCTGCGGATGCTCAATGCCCTCGGCGAAGTCGGTCAGCGCCTCGGTCGCCTCGACCAGCTTGGCGCGGTCCTGCGGCCCCTGATAGCCGGCGTCCTCCATCGCCTTCTTGAGGATGTAGAGCGTCTCCCAGCAGCCGAACATGTGCCCGGCCGTCGACACGTCCCGCGCGTCGTTCACGCTGGCGCCCTTGTCGTCGATGCCGACGGCGGCGCGATATTCCTTCACCGCGTCGCTGTCATTCTCCTGCGCGTAGCGGGGCATGCCCTCCCAGAAATAAGTCCCGTCGAGGAATTCGAGCCCCGGCGAGGCGATGTCGACCGCCTCCAGGCTGTCGATGAAGCCGAAGAGCTTCGGCCCGCTGGTGCCGTAGAACTCGCCGAGCTCCTTGACGAAGGTCAGCACGGCCGGCCCCACCATCACGTGGTAGATGACCTCCGTATCCGCCGGGATCTGCGGGAAGTAGCGCGTGAAGGAGGTTTCCGTCGGCGGGATGGCGATCCTGGCGATCACCTCGCCGCCCGCCTGCTCGAAGGCCGGCGGGAAGAAATCGCGATGGTCGTGGCCGAACGCATAGTCCGGGAAGATCATCGTGACCTTCTTGCCGAGATTGCCGGAGATCCACGGCGCCATCGAGCGCGCCTGCGCGCGCACGTCGGTGATGCCGGGCTGGAACACGTAGCGGTTCAGCGAGCCGGAGGCGACGTGATAGCCCTCGCTCACCACGTAATAAGGCATCTTCAGCTCGCCCGCCGCGGGTGCCGAGCCCACCACGACATGGCTGAACAGCGTCCCGTAGACCACGTCGGTCCTGTGCTGGTTGGCGAACTTCTCCACCACCTCGGCGCCGCGCCTTGCATCGGTGCCGTCGTCCTCGGTGACGATCTCCACCGGCCGGCCGTTGATGCCGCCGGCCCCGTTGATGCGCTTCACCGCCGCCGTCGTCGTGCGCTCGTACCAGCGGCCGTAGGCCGCGCCGATGCCGGTGCGATGACACTGGAAGCCGATGCGGATCGGCGCGGAAGGCTGCGCCTGCGCATAGCGCACGAAGCCGGGTGCGGCGGTCAATGCGGCGGCCGCGCCGGCGCCCTTGATCAGCCCGCGTCGGGAAACGCTGTCGCGCAGGAAGCGCAATGTGTCGTCGGCCATGCCGGGTGTCCTTTCATGCTCGATACGGCGCGCTCGCCGGAAATGCTGCATAGCAGCGAAACTTCCCATGGGGCAACACGAAGCAACGGCTCCGCGCCGCATAATCCGCGCCCCTATGCCGTCGGCGTCGAAAGCAGCCACAGGCCGAAGACGGTATAGGCCACCATCAGCGCCGCCAGCGGCAACTGGCTGAGCACGGCGCGCTTCTCCTCGCCATGGATGCGATAGGCGATCACATGGGCGATCAGCACCGCCAGCACATGGCCGCCGATGATCGCGCCAGCCTGCAGGTTCCAGATCACCCAGGCCGATTCCAGCCCCATGGTCACGCCCGCCACCACATGGTAGCGCGCGGTGCCGAACAGGTTGGCGCCGTTGGACAGCGGGTCCGAGATCGCCGCGAAGGCATATTGGCCGTTGATCGCCAGCACGATCAGATAGTGCGCGAAATGATAGGCAAGCGCGATCGGCACGATCGACCAGACCAGCAGACCCGCCTGCCGCCAGAAGGGGATTGTCGCCCCGGCCAGCCGCCCGCCGACCGCGATCGCGCCGAGGAAGGCGCAGGCGACCACCGCGAACATCCCCGCCATGCCCAGGGTATTGGCCGCGATCACCGAGCTGCGTCCCTCGAATTCCAGCGGGTTCACGCCGATCAGCGCCAGCCAGCGGAAGGTGTGCATCAGCCCGTCGAAGGAGACGGTCGAGAGCGCCAGCAGCAGGAACAGCGTGCCGCTCGGCGTCAGCGGCGGCGCGTCCACCAGCTTGCCGCCCGGCGGCAGGAGGCTGAGCGGTGCCGCGCCCTCCCGCGAAAATGGCGAAAGCCGTGCGATCATGCCGAAGAAGATGGAGAAGGGCTCCACATGCCGCGTCCAGGCGGCATGGCCGGTCAGCAGCACGCCGGCAAAGGTGAACAGCCAGTAGGCGGTCACGGCCAAAGCCAGCCGGTCGGGATCGGTCGGCGCCGGGTCGATCAGCTCGAACCATGCGAAGGCGAAGAAGAGCCCGATCGCCGGCCGCTGGCCGATGCCGGCGGGCAGGCGGATCAGCCCCTGATCCGGGTCGCGCCCGACGATCCGCGCTGCCAGCCATGCCGGCCCGTACCACGGATCGAGCCAGCGCCAGATATTGCCGAGGAGACCTGAAAGCAGCGTCATCCCCGCCCACCACACCGTCCAGACGATCAGCGGCAGCGGGTTGGAAAGCGGGTCGCGGCTGCCGGCGAAACCGGCATAGATCAGCCCGCACAATACGAGGAAGGACAGGCATGAGGTCAGAACGCGCCCGTCGATACGCGGGCGCCAGAGCGCCAGCCGCCACCGCGCGAGCTTCAGCAGCGGCGCGGCCGGCAGGAAGGCGAGCACGGTCGCGCTCAGTGCCACGGCCGCCGCGCCCCCGGCGAGATAGTAGCCCGTCGGCAGCAGCAGCACGAAGCCGCTGTCCGCCGCGTGGGCAAGTGCTGCCGCCGGCCACAGCAGCGGCAACAGCGCCGCCAGCCACCCCGCCCGCTTTGTCATGCTGCCCTCCGTGCCGACCTTTTCTTTTCGCCCCGTGCCGCATAAAGCATTTTTCGGCGGGCCGTAACGTCCGCGCTGCACGAATGCGGCTGAGGGAGAAGGCATTTGGCAAGAACGGACATCGCGCGGCGGGTCTACAATCACGCCTGGAAGCTCGACCCGATCGTGCGCAGCCTGCTCGATACGGACTTCTACAAGCTGCTGATGCTCCAGATGATCTGGAGCCTCTACCCGAAGGTCGACGCCACCTTCTCGCTCATCAACCGCACCAAGAGCGTGCGCCTCGCCGACGAGATCGACGAAGGCGAGCTGCGCGCCCAGCTCGACTACGCCCGCACGCTGAAGCTCTCCAAGAAGGAGATGATCTGGCTGGCGGGTAACACCTTCTACGGCCGCAAGCAGATTTTCGACCCGGAATTCCTCGCCTGGCTGGCGGATTTCCAGCTCCCCGAATATGAGCTGAAACATGTCGACGGCCAGTACCAGCTCGATTTCCACGGCCGCTGGACCCACACCACCATGTGGGAGATCCCCGCGCTCGCCATCATCAACGAGCTGCGCTCGCGCTCCGCGCTCAAGGGCCTCGGCCCCTTCGCGCTCGACGTCACCTATGCTCGCGCCAAGGCCAAGATGTGGGACAAGGTGGAGCGGCTGAAGAAGCTGCCCGAACTGCGCATCTCCGACTTCGGCACCCGCCGCCGCCACTCCTTCCTGTGGCAGCGCTGGTGCGTGGAGGCGCTGAAGGAAGGCATCGGCGAAGCCTTCACCGGCACGTCCAACGTGCTGCTCGCCATGGACACCGACCTGGAAGCGCTGGGAACCAACGCCCATGAGCTCCCCATGGTCGCCGCGGCGCTGACCAACAGCGACGCCGAGCTGCGCGCCTCGCCCTACAAGGTGCTGCAGGACTGGAACACGCTCTACGGCGGCAACCTGCTGATCGTCCTGCCCGACGCCTTCGGCACCGCCGCCTTCCTGCGCGACGCGCCCGACTGGGTGGCCGACTGGACCGGCTTCCGCCCCGACAGCGCCCCGCCCGTCGAGGGCGGCGAGCGCATCATCGAATGGTGGAAGTCGCGCGGCCGCGACCCGCGCGAAAAGCTGCTGATCTTCTCCGACGGCCTGTCGGTGGACACGATCATCGACACTTACCGCCATTTCGAGGGCCGCGTGCGCATGACCTTCGGCTGGGGCACCAATCTCACCAATGATTTCGAGGATTGCGCGCCGCTGCCCAACGACCGGCTCAAGGCCATCTCGCTGGTCTGCAAGGTCACGGAGGCCAATGGCCGCCCGGCGGTGAAGCTCTCGGACAATCCCAACAAGGCGACCGGCGAGCCCGCCGAGATCGCCCGCTACCTTGAAGTCTTCGGCGATGCCGACCGCGTCGCCCAGGCGGTGCGGGTCTGAAAATCAAGCCATGGCCGCGATGCGTCGCTTCCACGGCGAGAGCATTTTGCAGTCAGGTGGAATCACCTGACGTCGCATAAATGCGGCTAAATAAAAAGATCAGAGGAGGATATGGCGTGAACGATTTCCCCTTCGCGATCGCGGTGGCGCCCAACGGCGCGCGGCGCGGCAAGGCCGACCATCCGCGCCTGCCCGTCGTGGCGGACGAGATCGCCCGCGACGCCGCCGAGGCGCTCGCCGCCGGTGCCGCGATGATCCACATGCATGTCCGCGACGCCGAGGCCCGCCACGTGCTCGATGCCGGCCTCTACCGCGAAGCCACCGCCGCCGTGCGCGATGCGGTGGGCGACCGGCTGGTCGTGCAGGCCACCACGGAAGCGGTCGGCCGCTACACGCCGGCCGAGCAGATCGCGCTGGTCGATGCGCTCCAGCCCGAATCGGTCTCCATCGCGCTGCGCGAGATCCTGCCCGAGGGCGGCGACGAGGGCGCCTCGCGCGATTTCCTCGCCCGCACCGTCGGCGCCGGCATCCTGCTCCAGCTCATCGTCTACGATGCGGCGGAAGTCGCGCGCGTGACCGACCTCCAGACCCGCGCGATCCTGCCGGCCGGGCCGCTGGCGCTGCTGGCGGTGCTCGGGCGCTACACCGAGGCCGGCGGCACCGATGCCGAGCTCGACGCCTTCCTCGCCGCGGGCGTCTCCCGCTTTCCGTGGATGCTCTGCGCCTTCGGCCCGCGCGAGGCGCATTTCATGGCCCGCGCCGCCCGGCACGGCGCCCATGCCCGCGTCGGCTTCGAGAACAATCTCTGGCTGCCGGACGGCCAGCTCGCGCCCTCCAATGCCGCGATCGTCGCCGCCACGGCGGAAGCCTGCCGCGCCGCCGCCCGCCCGCTCGCCACCGCCGCCGACCTGCGCCGCCTGTGGCATGCGTCGATGCATGAGGCATGAGGGTACGCGCAGCGCCTATGTTGCCCCCCTCTGGCCTGCCGGCCATCTCCCCCACAAGGGGGGGAGATCGGATGTCCGTTTTGCCTTCCAACCTTCGACGATTGGCGAAAGGCGTGATGAAGGCTGATCTCCCCCCTTGTGGGGGGCAACGTAGGGCGCCGAATCCGGCGATCGGGAAAGAGAGACGATGAGCAACGACTACACTGCCTGGATCGGCCGCACGGAAGAGCGGTTCGAGCGCATCGCGCCCGGTCCGCTCGACCGCCTCTCCGCCACGCTCGACCGCGACGACCCGCCCTTCGCAGACGGTGCGGAGGTGCCGCCGCTCGGCCACTGGCTTTCCTTCCTGCCCAACGAGCGCCAGTCGGGCCTCGGAGCCGACGGCCATCCCAGACGCGGCGGCTTCCTGCCCCCGGTCGACCATCTGCCGCGCCGCATGTGGGCGGGCAGCCGCATATCGTTCCCCGGTCCCCTGAGGGTCGGTATGGAAGCCGTGAAGCGCTCCACCATCGCCTCGGTCGCGCAGAAGGACGGCGGCAGTGGCCCGCTCGTCTTCGTCACCGTGCGCCACGAGATCGGCGCGCGCGGCGGCCCGGCGCTTGTGGTGGACGAGCACGACATCGTCTATCGCGGCCTGTCCGGCCCCGCCGCGAAACCCGCGCCGCAGGCACAGCAGGGAATCTGGCACCGCAGCCTCGTGCCCGACGACGTGCTTCTGTTCCGCTATTCCGCGCTCACCTTCAACGGCCACCGCATCCATTACGACCGCGCCTATGTCACCGGCGAGGAGGGCTATCCGGGCCTCGTCGTCCATGGCCCGCTGATCGCTACCCTGCTCATCGACCTCCTGCGCCGCGAGATGCCCGGCGCGCGCGTGGCCGAGTTCTCCTTCCGGGCCGTCTCGCCGGTCTTCGACGGCCGGCCGCTTCACCTCCACGGCAACCCGCCCGACGGCGAGGGCCGGGTGGAACTGTGGGCGGCCAATCACCAAGGCGGCCTTGCCATCACCGCGCATGCACGGGTCGCCTGAGCCCGCCCGGTTGCGAACGTTAACACGCTAACAAAGGGCTGGATTATGCCGCCCGCCTGTGCGAGTCAGGCGAGCGACATGCCACCTCTTTCCGCGCCGCATTTCCGACAGGCCGGCCGCCGGCAGCCAGACGCAATAGCGGATGGCGCGCGGTGAGGGTCTCGCTGCGGGTGGTCGCCACGCTGCTGCTCGGCGCGGTCGGGGGCTATATATTCTACCGCCTGCGCATGCCGCTCGCCTGGATGCTCGGGCCGATGATGATCTGCATCGTCGCCTCGCTGCTCAGGGCGCCGCTCTTCGTGCCCAACTGGCTGTCCACGCCGATGATCGCCATCGTCGGCGTCATGCTCGGCTCCGGCTTCTCGCCGGCCATGTTCCACGACGGCGGGCGCTATCTGCTCACCATCGGCGGGCTGGTCCTGTTCATGATCGTCGGCGGCTTGATCACCGTCGTCTTCCTGCGGCGCGTCGCCGGCTACGATCTGCCCACCGCCTATTTCTCCGGCATGCCGGGCGGGCTGGCGGAGATGATCCTGGCCGGCGAGTCGAAGGGAGGCGACGGCCGCCGCATCGCGCTGATGCATTCCTCGCGTGTCTTCATCGTCGTCTTCTGCCTGCCGGCCATCATCGCCCTGATGGGCTATGACGCGACCGCCAGCGTCACGCGCCCCAGCTTCTCCTCGTTGCTCGACACCACTCTCGCGGCCTGGCTCTGGCTCGTCGCCTGCATCACGGCCGGCGTGCTGCTCGGCCGGCTTGTGCGCTTGCCCGCGCCGATGATGGTCGGCCCCATGCTGCTCAGCGCCCTCGTCCACGGATTGGGCCTGACGGACTTCCGCGCCCCGGCCGAGCTCGTCGTCATCGCCCAGATCGTGCTTGGCTCTTCGGTGGGCGCGCGCTTCGCCGGCGTCCGCCCGGCCGAGGTGCTGCGCGTGATCGGCTATTCCGCCGCCTGCAACGGGCTCATGCTGGCCGTCACCGTGCTTTTCGCGCTGGCCGTGGGTGCTGCGAGCGGCATGGGCATCCTGCCCATCCTGCTCGCCTATTCGCCCGGCGGGCTCACCGAGATGAGCCTGATGGGCCTTGCGCTCAACGTCGAGACGGCATTCGTCGTCTCGCATCATATCTTCCGCGTGCTGCTGGTGATGCTGTCCGCCTCGGCCGTCTTCGCCGCCGTCGACGCATGGGGAAAACGCGGCAAAAAGTCCTGACCCGCGCCTGCACCCTTCGTCGCGGTTGACAAGCCGGCGCTTATAATTCACATGTTAATTATATAGAACAAAGCCGGGGCGGAAACCTCTCTTGCCGCATATGACGATCGAATATTCGGCCAATCTCGATGGCCGGACCGACATGGGTGCGTTCTGCAACGAGATCTTGCAGGCGATGATGGCGACCGGCTATTTCGAGCTCGGCGCCGTGCGCGTGCGTGCCATACGCTGCGACGACTACGCCGTCGCCGACCGCATGGCCGACAATGCCTTCATCGACATGTCGCTGCGCATCGGCCAGCGGCCCGACCGCACGCCTGAAAGCCGCAAGGAGGTGGGCGAGGCCATCTTCCGCAAGGCGTCGGAATTCCTTGCGCCCCTGTTCGAAACCCCTCACTTTGCGCTCTCTTTCGAGATAAGGGACATCGATCCCGATCTGAGCTGGAAGAAGAACGCCATGCATCCGCGCCTGCGGAACAAATAGCCGGAGAGGCATGATGTCCAAGCTTGACGAGAATCTGAAGAAGGCCGAGGCCTATCTGGCGCGCTTCGCCCGCGACGGCGTGAAGAACCAGATCGGCGGCGAGGCCGTCGACGCCGCCGACGGCGCGGTCTTCGAGTCCATTTCGCCCGTCGACCTGAAGGTGCTGGCCAAGGTCGCCCACGGCAAGGCCGCCGACATCGACCGCGCCGCCAGGGCCGCCAAGGCCGCCTTCCCGGAATGGCGCGCCATGCCCGGCGACCAGCGCAAGAAGCTCTTGCACAAGGTGGCCGACGCCATCGTCGCGCGCGCCGAGGAGATCGCCTTCGTCGAGTGCATGGACACCGGCCAGGCCTACAAATTCATGTCGAAGGCGGCACTTCGCGGTGCGGAAAACTTCCGCTTCTTTGCCGACAGGGCGCCCGAGGCGCGCGATGGCCATGCGATGCGAGCCGAAGGCCAGCTGAACATCAGCTCGCGCACGCCGATCGGCCCGGTCGGCATCATCACGCCGTGGAACACGCCTTTCATGCTTTCCACATGGAAGATCGCGCCCGCGCTCGCCGCCGGCTGCACCATCGTCCACAAGCCGGCTGAATTTTCGCCGCTCACGGCGCGCCTTCTGGTCGAGATCGCCGAGGAAGCCGGTCTGCCCAAGGGCGTCTGGAACCTCGTCAACGGTCTGGGCGAGGACGCCGGCAAGGCGCTCACCGAGCACCCGGACATCAAGGCCATCGGCTTCGTCGGCGAGAGCCGCACCGGCTCGATGATCATGAAACAGGGTGCCGATACGCTGAAGCGCGTCCATTTCGAGCTCGGCGGCAAGAACCCGGTCGTCGTCTTCGCCGATGCCGACCTCGAGCGCGCGGCCGACGCCGCCGTCTTCATGATCTACTCGCTCAATGGCGAGCGCTGCACCTCGTCCTCGCGCCTGCTGGTGGAGGAGTCCATCTACGAAAGCTTCACGCAGAAGGTTGCCGAAAAGGCGAAGCGCATCAAGATCGGCCATCCGCTCGATCCCGACACGGTCATCGGCCCCCTCGTTCATCCCGTGCACGAGAAGAAGGTGCTGTCCTATTTCGAGATCGCGAAGCAGGAAGGCGCCACCATCGCCACCGGCGGCAGGAAGGTCGACGGTCCCGGCTGCTATGTCGAGCCGACGCTCTTCACCAACGCCAACAACAAGATGCGCATCGCGCAGGAAGAGATCTTCGGTCCCGTCCTGACCGCGATCCCGTTCAGGGACGAGGCCGAGGCGCTGGCGCTGGCCAACGAGGTGCAGTACGGCCTCGCCGGCTATATGTGGACCTCCGACGTCACCCGCGCCTTCCGCTTCTCCGACGGGCTGGAAGCCGGCATGATCTGGGTGAACTCGGAGAATGTCCGCCACCTGCCGACGCCGTTCGGCGGCGTGAAGAATTCGGGCATCGGCCGCGACGGCGGCGACTGGTCCTTCGATTTCTATATGGAGACGAAGAACGTCGCCTTCGCCACCGAGGCCCACAACATCACCAAGCTGGGCGGCTGAGGCCGTCCGCCGCCGCACCGCGGCGGCTTGCGCTATATCAATAAACATCCGCTTGCCGCGTGCCATGAGGCTGTCGGCAAGCCAGGAGGAAACAATGCCAGTTCCCGCACCAAACCTTTACCCGGCCTTCAACATCGTGCGCCTCAGCCATGTCGAGTTCGTCGTGCGCGACCTCGCCGCCAGCCGCGCCTTCTATGTGGACACGCTCGGCCTGCAGGTCACCTATGAGGACGACAGGTTCATCTACATGCGCGCCATGGAAGAGCGCGGCCACCATTGCATCGCGCTGAAGAAGGGCGACGACCCGACGGTCAACGTGCTCGGCTTCAAGGTCTTCTCGGAGGAGGACCTCGACAAGGCCGAGGCCTTCTTCAAGGGCAAGGGCCTGCCCGTCTCGTGGGTCGAGCGTCCGCATCAGGGCCGCACGCTGCGCACGCAGGACCTCTACGGCATCCCGCTCGAATTCTACCACAAGATGGACCGCCTGCCGGTCATCACGCAGAAATATGCCCTCTACAAGGGCGTGAAGCCGCTGCGCATCGACCACTTCAACATGTACACGGTCAATGTCGACAAGTCGGTCGAATTCTACAACGAGATGGGCTTCCGCCTGACCGAGTACACGCAGGACGCCGAGACCGGCAAGCTGTGGGCGGCCTGGATGCATCGCAAGGGCGGCGTCCATGACGTGGCCTTCACCAATGGCCGCGGCCCCCGCCTGCACCACACCGCCTTCTGGGTGCCGACGCCGCTCAACATCATCGACCTGCTCGACATCATGTCGACCACCGGCTACCTCGCCAATATCGAGCGCGGCCCCGGCCGCCATGGCATCTCCAACGCCTTCTTCCTCTATATCCGCGACCCCGACGGCCACCGCATCGAGATCTACTGCTCCGACTACCAGACGGTCGATCCAGACCACGAGCCGATCCATTGGGACCTCAAGGACCCGCAGCGCCAGACGCTGTGGGGCGCGCCCGCGCCACGCTCCTGGTTCGAGGAAGGCTCCACCTTCGCCGACGTCGCGCTCGGCGAGCCGGAGCTCAAGGCCCAGCCGATCGTGGCGCCGTAGGGCGTCGTTCGCTGATGTTCCCGCCCCACGTTGCCCCCCTCTGTCCTGCCGGACATCTCCCCCACACGGGGGGAGATCGGCTGTCATCGCTGCCGTCGCCAATTGCCGAAGGTTGGGCGCCGGCAAAACTGAAGGCTGATCTCCCCCCTCGTGGGGGAGATGTCCGGCAGGACAGAGGGGGGCGCGACGGAGCGCTTCCTTTGCAAGACGCCCACCTCCGGCCCGGAGACACTCCATGACCAACCGTCCCCGCATCGCCGGCTTCGTTGCCGAGGGAAAGACCCGCTACGGCCTGATCCGCGAGGACGGCGTGGTGGACCTGTCGTCGCGCAATCAGTGGCCGACGCTGCGCGAGGTGATCGCGGACGGGGCGCTCCGGCGCCTCGCCGACAGCGGCGCCGGCTTGGCCCCCGACTACGCTGTCGCCGACATCAGCTATGCGATCCCCGTTCCGCATCCGGAAAAGATCCTCTGCGTCGGGGTCAACTTCCCCGACCGCAACGAGGAGTACAAGGACGGTTCGGCGGCGCCGAAATACCCCTCGCTCTTCCCGCGCTTCCCCGGCTCCTTCGTCGGCCACGAGCAGCCGCTGACGCGGCCCTTCGTCTCGCCGCAGCTCGATTACGAAGGCGAGGTGGTGCTGGTCATCGGCGAGGAAGGCCGCCACATCACGCAAGCCGACGCGCTCGACCATGTCGCCGCGCTCACGCTGTGCAACGAGGGCACCATCCGCGACTGGGTGCGCCACGCCAAGTTCAACGTCACGCAGGGCAAGAACTTCGAGGGCTCGGCCTCCATGGGCCCTTGGCTCGTGCCCTATGAGGACGAGAGCCAGCTCGCCGACATCCGCCTCACCACCAAGGTGAACGGCGAATTGCGGCAGGACGACCGCTCCAGCCGCATGACCTTCGACTACCGCTTCCTGATCTCCTACATCTCCACCTTCACCAAGCTGGTTCCCGGCGACATCATCGTCACCGGCACCCCGACGGGTGCGGGCGCCCGCTTCGACCCGCCGAAATGGCTGATTCCGGGCGATGTGATCGAGGTCGAGGCCGAGGGCATCGGAACCTTGCGCAACGGCGTGGTCGACGAGGTCCGTCCATGACGACCATGACGCCCGATCAGGTCGCGAAGGCCGCCGCCGCGCTCGACCGGGCGGAGAAGACCCGCGAGCAGATAGGCATCCTCAGTCTCGCCCATGCCGGCATGGACATGGACGACGCCTATGCCGTGCAGGGCGCGTGGGTGAAGCAGAAGCTCGCCGCCGGCCGCCGCAAGGTCGGCTGGAAGATCGGCCTCACCTCCAAGGCGATGCAATATGCGCTGAACATCGACATTCCCGATTCCGGCATCCTGCTGGACGACATGGTGTTCGGCGACGGCGCGACCATTCCCGCCGACCGCTTCATCCAGCCGCGCATCGAAGCCGAGATCGCCTTCGTCATGAAGGCGCCGCTCAAGGGCACCGTCACCATCTTCGACGTGCTCAACGCCACCGATTTCATCGTGCCGGCCATCGAGATCCTCGACACGCGCATCGTCCGCGTCGATGCCGAGACGAAGAAGTCCCGCACCGTCTTCGACACCATCGCCGACAATGCCGCCAATGCCGGCATCGTCATGGGCGGCCGCCCCATGCGCCCGCTCGAGGCCGACATGCGCTGGATCGGCGCCATCGTGTCGAAGAATGGCGAGGTGGAGGAGACCGGCCTCGGCGCCGGCGTGCTCAATCATCCGGCCACCGCCGTGGCATGGCTCGCCAACCGCCTCGCGCAATATGGCGGCGGGTCGATCGAGGCCGGCGACATCGTGCTGTCCGGCTCCTTCGTGCGGCCCGTCGAGTGTCCGCACGGCTCGACCATCCTCGCCGACTACGGCCCCTACGGCACGGTAAGCTGCCACTTCGCCTGAGGAACGCCCATGCCCGCACCGGTAAACAGCTTCAAGGCCGCGATCGCCGCCGGCAAGCCGCAGATCGGCTTCTGGCTGGCCCTCGCCAATGCCTATACGGCCGAGATCGCGGCGCATGCCGGCTTCGACTGGCTGCTGGTCGATGGCGAGCACGCGCCCAACGACATCCCCACCATCCTCGCCCAGTTGCAGGCCATCGGCGGCGCCAGCCATCCGGTCGTGCGCCTGCCCATCGGCGAGGCATGGCTGATCAAGCAGGCGCTCGACATCGGCGCGCAGACCCTGCTCATCCCCATGGTCGAGAGCGCCGAACAGGCGCGCCAGCTCGTGCGCGCCGTGCGCTATCCGCCCGAGGGCATGCGCGGCGTCGGCGCGTCCATCGCCCGCGCCTCCGCCTTCAGCCGCGTCGGCGACTATCTCAACACGGCCGATGAGCAGGTCTGCCTTCTGGTGCAGGTGGAAAACCGCGCCGGGCTCGCCGCGCTCGACGAGATACTCACCGTCGATGGCGTCGATGGCGTCTTCGTCGGCCCCGCCGACCTCGCCGCCGATCTTGGCTATATCGGCCGCCCCGGCGTGCCGGAGGTGCAGGCGGCTGTCGAGGATGCGCTGACCCGCATCGTGAAATCCGGCAAGGCCGCCGGCATCCTCACCTCCGACGAGACGCTCAACAGGCGCTATCTCGAACTCGGCGCCACCTTCGTCGCCGTCGGCACCGACGTCACCATGTTCGCGCAATCCAGCTCCGCGCTGGCCAAGCGCTACAAGGGCGGCGCCGAAGCCGTCCCGGCGGCGAAGGGCAGCTACTAGGGGCTGTGCCGGGCGCGTCCTTCGAGGCTCGCCCGTCGCCTGTAGCGCATCCGGCGGCAAAGGTTTCGCGGGCTCGCACCTCAGGATGAGGGAGGTTGGTGCCCTGCGTCACCTATCTCAGCCGCATAACCCACCCCTTCTTCCTGTGGTGGATAACACCGACCCCTCATCTCGGGGTGCATAACACCGCCCTCTCATGTTGGAGTCCATAACACCAACCTCTCATCTCGGGTGCATAACACCAATCTCCCTCATCCTGAGGTGCGAGCGAAGCGAGCCTCGAAGGACGCACCGCCTGGCGCCCGCCGCCCGCGACAGGGTATGCCATCGCCGCCCCGGAGCTTGTGCATGCACGACGAGGGGTTGACCAAACTTTTAACTTGTTAAATAACAAGTCCGAATTCCGCCGGCTCGCAGAAGCCGCGTTTGTGAGAGGAACGAACCATGAAGGCTGCCCTGGTCAACCCGATGGGCTTGGACAATCTCAGGATCGTCGATGTTCCGGAGGTGGAGCCCGGTCCCGGCCAGGTGCTGGTGGCGCTGAAGGCGGCTTCGCTCAACTACCGCGACATCCTCGCGGTCGAGGGCGGCTACGGCTCCATGCAGAAGCAGGAGAACCTGATTCCGCTCTCCGACGGCGCCGGCGAGATCATCGCCGTGGGCGAGGGCGTGCGCGAATGGAAGGTGGGCGACCGCGTCGTCGGCACCTTCTTCCCCGACTGGCAGGCCGGCCCGCTGCGGCCCGAGGCCGTGGCGACCGATCTCGGCGGCCGCATGGACGGCGTGGCGGTCGAGCAGCGCGTCTTCCGTGCCGATGCCATCGTGAAAATTCCCGACAATATGAGCTTCCTGGACGCGTCCACGCTGCCCTGCGCCGCTGCCACGGCCTGGAACGCCGTCATCGAGAACGGCAAGGTCGGCCCCGGCATGACCGTGCTCACCCAGGGCACCGGCGGCGTCTCGCTCTTCGCGCTCCAGTTCGCCGTCATGGCGGGCGCCGAGGTCTATGCGACCTCCTCCTCCGACGACAAGATGGCCAAGCTCAAGGAGCTCGGCGCCTCGCACGTGGTCAACTACCGCGAGGATGCCGAGTGGGGCAAGACGGTGATGAAGATGTCGCGCGGCCGCGGCATCGACCATGTGGTCGAGATCGGCGGCGCCGCCACCCTCAAGCAGTCCATGCGCTGCTCCGCGCTCGGCGCCATGATCTCCATGATCGGCGTCGTCGGCGGCCCGCGCGCCGAGCTCAACATCCCCATCATCGCCATGCAGGACCTCGTGATCCGCGGCGCCAATGCCGGCTCGCGCATGGCGCTCAAGCGCATGGTCGCGGCCATGGGCCATCACGGCGTCAAGCCGGTCATCGACGACAAGGTCTTCGGCCTGTCGGAGCTCAAGGACGCGCTGATCTATCTCAAGAGCGGCAAGCATATCGGCAAGGTCTGCATCGAGATCTGACCATGTCGCAGCATGTGATCGTCGAGCGGCGCGACGGCATCGGCCGCATCACGCTCAACCGTCCCGAGGCGCTGAACGCGCTGTCACGCGAGATGATGGAGGCGATCCGCGCGGCGGTGGCCGATTTCGCCGCCTCCGGCGAGGTCAAGGCCCTGCTGCTCGCCGCCAACGGACGCGCCTTCTGCTCGGGCGCGGACCTCTCCGACCCGATGATGGGCCAGCACCTGCCGCAGGACCAGAAGGCCGCAGCCTGCGCCGCCACGCTGGACACGCTGATGAACGCGATGATCCGCGAGCTGCGCGACGCGCCCTTCCCGACGGTCGCGGCGGTCAACGGCATCGCCGCCGGCGGCGGCGTCGGCCTGGCGCTGGCGCTCGACCTGGTCGTCGCGGCCCGTTCCGCGGCCTTCGTGCTGTCCTTCACCTCCAAGCTCGGCCTGATCCCCGATCTCGGCGCGTCCTGGCACCTGCCGCAGCATCTCGGCCGCGCCCGCGCGCTCGGCCTCATGCTCACCGGCCAGCCGCTTTCGGCCGACGATGCCGTCGCGCAGGGCCTCATCTGGGCCGTCGCGGACGACGACAGGCTGGCGAACGACGCCGAGACACTCGCCGCAAAACTCGCCGCCGGCCCGACGCTGGCGCAGGTCGCCACCCGCCGGCTGGTCGACGGCGCGCTCAGCCGCGACTTCTTCGCCCAGCTCGACGCCGAGCGCGACGGTCAGGCCGCCATGGTCGTCACCGACGACGTGGCAGAGGCGATGAAGGCCTTCGCAGAGAAGCGCAAGCCCGTCTTTCGGGGCCGCTGAGCATGGCGTCCAACCCCGACGCCGAGCTCCTGCGCGCGCTGATGTCCGGCGCGTTGGCCGCGCCCGCCACAGTCACGTCCAACAGGCTCGCCGCCGCGCTCGGCACGCGCCTCCTCGCCGCCGATGCGGCCGCACGTTCGGTGCGGCTTTCCTTCGTGCCGGGCGAGGAGTTCCTGCAAGGCGCCGGCGTGGTGCAGGGCGGCGCCGTCTCCGCCATGCTCGACTTCGCCATGGCATGGGCCTGCTTCACCGTCCTGCCGGACAGCCAGACAGTCACCACCACATCGATGACGGCCAACTTCATGGGCGCCGCCGCCGGCGGCATGCAGGTCGAGGCCACCGGCCGCATCGACAAGCCCGGCCGCCGCGTCATGTTCGCCTCCGCCGAGCTCCACGCCGGCGGCAAGCTCATCGCCAACGCCACGTCCTCGCTGCTGGTCCTCGACCTTCGCTGACTTCAGGCGCTGGCGCCCCGCAGGCGTCGCAGCAGCGCCCAGACGCCAAGCATCGCCGCCGCCCATGCCAGATTGACGGCGATTCCCACCCCGATCTCGGGAAGAAGACCCGCCTTGTCCTGCCCCATGGCGCCCGGAATGAGCACCGCGACGAAGGCGATGCCCAGCGCCAGCGGCAGGGCGAAACCGGTGGCGTGGCTGTTTCGCACGGTGGTGACGACCAGAAACAGCAGCAGCCCGATCCGGAAGGGATCGAAGAGCTGGCGCATGAATATCTCCAGCAGGAAATCCATCTTTACTGTCCTCCCGGATGGATGATGGGGCCCGTAGGGCGGCATGCGCAAGACATCGCCCGCCCGGCGCGCATACAAAATCATACTATAGTCCTACGCCATAAGCATCGGTGGCGGGATTGCCGCGCGCGGGTCTACAAATTCATTGTTTGGAATCGGCCGGCGGAGGAGGCTGGCCGCCCCGTGGGAGGACAAAATGGCTATGGCATCCACCGCCGGCGCGGACCGGCGCGGCATGACGCGAGAGGAAAAGAAGGTCATCTTCGCCTCCTCTCTCGGTACTGTCTTCGAGTGGTACGACTTCTATCTCTACGGCTCCCTGGCCGCCTTCATCGGCGCGGCCTTCTTCAGCGAATATCCTGAGGCCACCCGCAACATCTTCGCGCTGCTGGCCTTCGCCGCCGGCTTCCTGGTGCGCCCCTTCGGCGCGCTGGTCTTCGGCCGCATCGGCGACCTCGTCGGCCGCAAATACACCTTCCTGATCACCATCCTGATCATGGGCTTCTCGACCTTCTTCGTCGGCCTTCTGCCCGGCTCGGCCACCATCGGCATCGCCGCGCCGATCATCCTGATCGCGCTGCGCATGCTGCAGGGCCTGGCGCTCGGCGGCGAATATGGCGGCGCGGCGACCTACGTTGCCGAGCACGCGCCGGACGACCGGCGCGGCTACTACACGTCCTGGATCCAGACCACGGCGACGCTCGGCCTGTTCCTGTCGCTGATCATCATCCTGGTGATCCAGACGGCGCTCGGGCCCGACGCCTTCAAGGCGTGGGGCTGGCGCGTGCCGTTCCTGCTCTCGGTCTTCCTGCTCGGCATCTCGGTCTGGATCCGGCTCTCGCTCAACGAGTCGCCGACCTTCAAGAAGATGAAGGAGGAGGGCAAGCAGTCCAAGGCGCCGCTGACAGAGGCCTTCGGCCAGTGGAAGAACGCCCGCATCGCGCTGCTGGCGCTGCTCGGCCTCACCGCCGGCCAGGCCGTGGTCTGGTATTCCGGCCAGTTCTACGCGCTGTTCTTCCTGCAGAACGTGCTCAAGGTCGACGCCGTGTCGGTCAACATCATGATCGCCATCGCGCTCGCCATCGGCACGCCCTTCTTCGTCTTCTTCGGCTGGCTGTCGGACAGGATCGGCCGCAAGATCATCATCATGGCCGGCCTCGCTCTGGCGATCGTCACCTACTTCCCGCTGTTCAAGGCGCTGACCTGGACCGCGAACCCGGCGCTCGCCACCGCCCAGGCCAATACCCGTGCCACGGTGACCGCGGCACCCGGCGACTGCACCTTCCAGTTCAACCCGGTCGGCACCGCCAAGTTCACCACCTCGTGCGACATCGCGACGGGCTTCCTGGCCCGCAACTCGGTGCCCTACGACATCGTGACCACGGCCGCCCCCGGCACCGACGCCACCGTGACGATCAAGGACACCACCATCCCGTCCTACGACGCGGTGAAGGCCGGCGCCGATGCCGCGGCACAGGGCACCGCGTTCAACACCGCCGTCAACACCGCGCTGCATGATGCGGGCTATCCGCTCAACCAGAATGCCAGCGGCGCCTTCGTGATGGTGGCAGATCCGGCGCAGGTGAACTGGACGCTGACCATCGCGATCCTGTTCGTGCTCGTGCTCTACGTGACCATGGTCTACGGTCCGATCGCGGCCATCCTGGTCGAGATGTTCCCGACCCGTATCCGCTACACCGGCATGTCGCTGCCCTACCACATCGGCAACGGCTGGTTCGGCGGGCTGCTGCCGGCGACCGTCTTCGCGATGAGCGCGGCGGCCGGCGACATCTATTACGGCCTTTGGTACCCGATCATCATCGCGGCCATGTCGCTGGTGATCGGCACGATCTTCGTGCGCGACACGCTGGGCACCGACCTGCGCGCGAAAGACTGAGCGACAGCGGCGGACCTGACCCGAAAGGAAGGCCCCGGCAGCGATGCCGGGGCCTTCTTGCTTTGGCGAGGCGGCGGGCGCTGGCAGGGCGCAAGACCCTGTGCTAGCCTTTTCCTCCAACGACAAGAACGCGCCGCGAGGGCGCAGCGGAACGAGGTGGAACCGGCGCATGACCGATGCTGCGATCGCGCTTGCCGGCATCAACAAGAGCTTCGGCCCGGTGCGCGCCAACCGCGACATCCACCTCGAAATCCCGCGCGGCACGATCCACGGCATCATCGGCGAGAACGGCGCCGGCAAGTCGACGCTCATGTCGATCCTCTACGGCTTCTACCAGGCCGACACCGGCGAGATCCGCGTCGGCGGAAAGCCGGTGAGGATCGCCACGCCCAACGACGCCATCGCCGCCGGCATCGGCATGGTCCACCAGCATTTCATGCTGGTGGACAATTTCACCGTGCTGGAAAACATCATCCTCGGTGCCGAGGGCGAGGCGCTGCTCAACGCCTCCATCGCCAGGGCGCGGGCGGAGCTGGCGCGGCTGGAGCGCGACTACGGGCTGGAGGTCGACCCCGACGCCGTGGTGGAGGAACTGCCGGTCGGCCTGCAGCAGCGGGTCGAAATCCTCAAGGCGCTCTATCGCGGCGCCGACGTGCTGATCCTCGACGAGCCGACCGGCGTGCTGACGCCGGCGGAGGCCGACCACCTCTTCCGCATCCTCGCCCAGCTCAAGGCCGAGGGAAAGACCATCGTGCTGATCACGCACAAGCTGCGCGAGATCATGGCCATCACCGACAATGTCTCGGTGATGCGGCAGGGGCAGATGGTGGCCACGCGCAAGACGTCCGAAACCTCCGTCGAGGAACTGGCCGAGCTGATGGTCGGCCGGCGCGTCCTGCTGCGGGTGGAGAAGGGCGACGCGAGGCCCGGCGCGGTGAAGCTGTCGGTGAAGGATCTGGTGGTGACCGACAGCCGCGGCGTGACCATGGTGCGCGGCGTCTCCTTCGACGTGCGCGCCGGCGAGATCGTCGGCATCGCCGGCGTGGCCGGCAACGGCCAGTCCGAGCTGATCGAGACGATCTGCGGCGTGCGCAAGGCGGCGTCCGGCGCGGTGCTGCTCGACGCCACGCCGGTAGACGTGACCGGCAATGCCGACCCCGGCGAACTGCGCGACCGCGGGCTGGCGCATGTACCGGAGGACCGCCACCATGTCGGACTGGTGCTGGCCTTCGAGGAGAGCGAGAACGCCATCCTCGGCTATCACGACCGCCCCGAATATCTCTCCGGTCCCTTCCTCGACCGCGCCGACATCGTCAGGGACGCAGCGGAGAAGATCGCCCGCTACGACATCCGCCCCGCCAATCCGCACCTGAAGACGGCCAATTTCTCCGGCGGCAACCAGCAGAAGATCGTGCTTTCGCGGGAGATGGAGAAGGACCCCGGCGTGCTCATCGTCGGCCAGCCGACGCGCGGCGTGGACGTCGGCGCGATCGAGTTCATCCACCGCCAGCTCGTCGCCATGCGCGACGCCGGCAAGGCGGTGCTTCTGGTCTCCGTCGAGCTCGACGAGATCCGCTCGCTGTCCGACCGCATCCTCGTCATGTTCGACGGCCGCATCGTCGGCGAGCGCGACGGCGAGGCCACGGAAGGCGAGCTCGGCCTGCTGATGGCCGGCGTGGAGCGGAAGGAGGCGGCGGAATGAGTTTGATCGATTTTGGCGAGGTGATCTCGCGCAACTACGAGGTGTTCGACTGGCGCAACGCCGCGGCGATCCTGCGCCATGTCCATACGTCGGAGTTCGATGACGTCGTGGAGGTGCTTTCGAGCTTTCAGCTTCTGCACAGCCAGCTCGCCGTGGGCGGCGGCTCGAAATCGGGAATGGCAAAGTCGATCGACAGCGCCCTTTACGAAAAAGGCTGGAAGGAAAAGTCGTTCGACACGCAGATCGTCGTCGACGGAAAGGCCACGCCCTCGCCCACCCACAAGGTGGATTGCTTCAAGGGCAAGGTGGCGCTGGAGATGGAATGGAACAACAAGGATCCCTTCTTTGACCGCGATCTGAACAATTTCAGGCTTCTTTTCGACCTGCAGGTGGTCGATCTCGGCATCATCGTCACGCGCACCACCGAACTGCAGAGCGTGCTGGAAGGCGCCGGCCGCGCCAAGACGACCTTCGGCAAGGCGACCACGCACACGCAAAAGCTCTTCCCGAAGATAAGAGGTGGCGGCGCGGGTGGGTTGCCCCGTGCTAGTGTTCGGAATCAAGCCCGAGGCCTATTTCGATGACCGATGAAATTCTGGACACGATCGTTGACTTTGCGCACCATCTGCGCGGACGCAAGTTCAAGACCGTGCTTGCCGATCCGCCATGGCGGTTCACCAACCGCACGGGAAAGATGGCGCCCGAGCACAAGCGCCTCAACCGCTACGGAACGATGACCACCGAGGAGATCTGCCAGCTCCCGGTGGCCGAGGTCCTGGACCGCACCGCCCATCTCTATCTGTGGACGCCGAACGCACTGCTGCCCGACGCACTGAAGGTGATGAGCGCATGGGGCTTCGAGTACAAGACCAACCTCATCTGGCACAAGGTGCGCAAGGACGGCGGCTCCGATGGCTGCGGCGTGGGCTTCTACTTCCGCAACGTGACGGAAATGATCCTCTTCGGCGTGCGCGGACCGAACGCCCGCACGCTCGCCCCCGGCAGACGGCAAGTCAACTTCCTCGCCTCGCGCAAGCGGGAGCACTCGCGCAAGCCGGACGAGCAATACGCGTTGATCGAATCCTGCTCGCCAGGGCCCTATCTCGAAATGTTCGCACGGGGGACGCGGCCGGATTGGACCTATTGGGGCAACCAGGCGAATGACGACTACGCGCCGTCATGGGCGACCTATGCCCACAATTCGGCCAGCGATCGCGACGGAATTCCGCGCCTGCGGCGCGCACCGAAGGAAGCGGCGGAGTGAGCACGCCTTATGCCAAGCTGCCGCGCTGGGCCGACTACGGGCTGATCCCGCTGATCAACCTTCTCGTGGCCTTCGCGGTGGCCGGGCTGGTGGTGCTGCTGGTCGGCGAGAGCCCGGTGCGGGCGGCCGGCATCCTCGTCGAGGGCGCGTTCGGGCGCGGGCAGAACATCGCCTACACGCTCTATTATGCCACGAGCTTCATCTTCACCGGGCTCGCCGTGGCGGTCGCCTTCCATTGCGGCCTGTTCAACATCGGCGGCGAGGGGCAGGCCTATGTGGGCGGGCTCGGCGTGGCGATCGTCTGCCTGTCGCTCGACGGCACCTTTCCGTGGTGGGTGAACTTCCCGCTGGCGATCGTCTGCGCCGCCGCGCTCGGCGCCGCATGGGCCTTCATCCCGGCCGTGCTGCAGGCAAGGCGCGGCTCGCACATCGTCATCACCACGATCATGTTCAACTTCATCGCCGCCTCGCTGATGGTCTACCTGCTGGTCGGCGCGCTGAAGCCGGCCGGCTCGATGGCGCCGCAGACGCGCACCTTCCTCGAGGGCGGGCAATTGCCCAAGCTCAACTGGCTGATCGAGCTGTTCGGCGCGACGATCCGCTCCTCGCCCTTCAACATCTCCTTCCTGCTTGCGCTCGCCTGCGCCTTCCTCGTCTGGGTGCTGATCTGGCGCACCAGGCTCGGCTACGAGATCCGCACGCAGGGCCACAGCCCCAAGGCGGCGCGCTATGCCGGCATCGGCGAGGCGCGCATCGTCGTCATCGCCATGCTGATCTCCGGCGCGCTGGCGGGCATGATGGCGCTCAACCCGATCATGGGCGACCAGCACCGCGTGCAGCTCGATTTCGTGACCGGCGCCGGCTTCGTCGGCATCGCCGTGGCGCTGATGGGCCGCTCGCATCCGGCGGGAATCGTGCCCGCGGCGATCCTGTTCGGCGTGCTCTACCAGGGCGGCGCCGAGCTTGCCTTCGAGATGCCCAACATCAGCCGCGACATGATCGTCATCATCCAGGGGCTGGTGATCCTGTTCGCCGGGGCGCTGGAGAACATGTTCCGGCCGCAGGTGCAGGCGCTGTTCGCCGCGTTCAGTCCCCGCAGCGTCGGCGTGACGGCGGCGAAGGGCGAGGGGGCCTGAGATGGACGCCTTCGCCATGCTGCTGACGGTGCTGGACTCGACCGTCCGCCTGTCGATCCCGCTTCTGTTCGCCTGCCTCGCCGGCCTCTATTCGGAACGGGCGGGCATCTTCGACATCGGGCTTGAAGGCAAGATGCTGGCGGGCGCCTTCGCCGCCGCCGCGGCCGCGGCGGTGACGGGCTCGGCATGGATCGGCCTCGGCGCGGCGCTCGCGGTGGCGGTGTTCCTGGCGCTGGTGCACGGCTTCGCCTCCATCACCCATCGCGGCAACCAGATCGTGTCGGGCGTGGCGATCAACTTCATCGCGGCCGGCTCCACCATCATCCTCGGGCAGGCCTGGTTCAACCAGGGCGGGCGCACGCCGTCGCTGGGCGCCGACGGGCGCTTCACCGCCGTCACCCTGCCCTTCGCCGAGGCGCTGCGCGGCGTGCCGGTGGTCGGCCCGGTCTACCACGAGGTGGTCTCGGGCCATTCGTTGCTCGTCTACCTCGCCTTCGCCATGGTGCCGTTCACATGGTGGGTGCTGTTCCGCACCCGCTTCGGGCTCAGGCTGCGCGCGGTGGGCGAGAACCCGGCGGCGGTGGACACGGCCGGCATCTCGGTCGCCTGGCTGCGCTACCGCGCGGTGATCTGCACCGGCGTGCTCACCGGGCTCGCCGGAACCTATCTGGCGCTGTCGATGAACGCCGGCTTCGTCAAGGACATGACCGCCGGCCGCGGCTACATCGCGCTCGCCGCGCTGATCTTCGCCAAGTGGAAGCCGGTGCCGGCCATGTTCGCCTGCCTGCTCTTCGGCTTCCTCGACGCCCTGTCGATCCGCCTGCAGGGCACGCCCCTGCCGATGGTGGGCGTGGTGCCGGTGCAGCTCATGCAGGCGCTGCCCTACATCCTCACCGTGATCCTTCTCGCCGGCTTCATCGGCAAGGCGATCCCGCCAAGGGCGGGCGGGCAGCCCTATGTGAAGGAAAGGTAAGGGAGTGAGTAGCGAATAGTGAGTAGCGAATAGGGAATAGAAAGACGAATACTTCACTACTCACTACTCACTACTCACTACTAACTAATCGCTACTCGCTACTCGCTACTCGCTACTCGCTATTCGCTAAGGAACCATATGACGAACACCGCCCTCCATGACCTGTTCCTCTCCGCGCGTACGGCAATGGCGAAGGCGCATGCGCCTTATTCGAAGTTCCCGGTCGGGGCGGCGCTGCGCACGGCCGACGGGCGCGTCTTCTCCGGCGCCAACGTCGAGAACGCCTCCTTCCCCGAAGGCTGGTGCGCCGAGACGACCATGCTGTCGGCCTATGTGATGGGCGGCGGCGGGGAGATCACCGACATCGCCGTGGTGGCGGAGAGGATGGACCGCGTCACGCCCTGCGGCGGCTGCCGGCAGCGGCTGGCCGAGTTCGCCGCGCCGACGACACGGCTGCATCTGTGCGACCGGACCGGCGTGGTGCAGACATTGTCCATGTCGGAAATCCTGCCGCTGGGCTTTTCGGGAGACACGCTGCAATGACGGATGCCGTCGCCCGGATCGTGGAACGCCTCGCCGGGCTGGCGCCGCGCACCGCGCTGGTGCTGGGCTCGGGGCTGGGCAGCCTTGTGGACGAGGTGGAGGACCAGACCCGCATCCCCTATGCCGACCTGCCGGGCTTCCCGAAGAGCGGCGTGACCGGCCATGCGGGCGAGCTCGTCGCCGGCCGGCTCTCGGGCACGCCGGTGCTGATGTTGTCGGGCCGCGCGCATTATTACGAGCACGGCAACGCCGCCGCCATGCGCCCGGCGCTGGAGACGTTGCAGGGCGTCGGCATCGAGCGGCTGTTCCTGACCAACGCCGCCGGCTCGCTGGACCCGGCGATGGGGCCGGGATCGATCATGCTCGTCACCGACCACATCAATTTCTCCGGCACCAGCCCGCTTTTCGGCGAGACCTCCGACGCGCGCTTCGTCGGCCTGACGGAAGCCTACGACGCGGAAATGCGCACGGCGTTCGAAGCAGCGGCGAAGGCGACGGGGACGGAGTTTCACAGCGGCGTCTACATGTGGTTCTCCGGTCCCTCCTTCGAGACGCCGGCCGAGATCCGCATGGCGCGCCTGCTCGGCGCCGACGCGGTGGGCATGTCGACCGTGCCGGAGGTCATCCTTGCGCGCTTCCTCGGCCTGCGCGTCGCCGCCTGCTCGGTGATCACCAACCTCGCCGCCGGCATGACCGGCGCGGAGCTCTCGCATCAGGAGACCAAGGACATGGCGCCGCTGGGCGGCCGGCGGCTGGCGACGGTGCTGAAGGCGATGCTGCGGGAGGGGCTGGATGGGTGAGGGAATGGAGAGCATGGCGCCCCGTCGCGCCCCCCTCTGGCCTGCCGGCCATCTCCCTCACAAGGGGGGAGATCAGCCTTCATTGCGACCTTCGCCAACCTTCGGCGATTGGCGAAAGTGGATATTGCAGCCGTTCTCCCCCCTTGTGGGGGAGATGGCCGGCAGGCCAGAGGGGGGCGCGAAGGAGCGCTATCCCTCCCCGCAGGCGGCCTGACCCATGCTCCCGCAGGAGATCATCCGCCGCAAGCGCGATGGCCGCGAATTGTCCGCGGCCGAGATCGGCGCCTTCGTGGCCGGGCTGGCGGACGGGAAGGGGTTCGGCGAGGGGCAGGTCGCCGCGCTCGCCATGGCGATCTTCCTCAACGGGATGAGCCGCGACGAGGCGGTGGCGCTGACGCTCGCCATGCGCGATTCCGGCGACGTGCTCGACTGGCCCGAACTGCCCGGCCCCGTCACCGACAAGCATTCCACCGGCGGCGTGGGCGACAATGTCTCGCTGATGCTGGCGCCCATCGTGGCCGCCTGCGGCGCCTATGTGCCGATGATCTCGGGCCGCGGCCTCGGCCACACCGGCGGCACGCTCGACAAGATGGACGCCATTCCGGGCTACCGGAGCCAGCCGGAGAATGCGGTGTTCCGCAAGACCGTGCGCGAGGTCGGCTGCGCCATCATCGGCCAGACGGCGCGGCTGGCGCCGGCCGACAGGCGCTTCTATGCGATCCGCGACGTCACCGGCACGGTGGAATCGATCCCGCTGATAACTGCTTCCATCCTGTCGAAGAAGCTGGCGGCCGGGCTGGGCTCGCTGGTGCTCGACGTGAAATGCGGCAACGGCGCCTTCATGGACCGACGCCGCGACGCCGCGGCGCTTGCGAAAAACCTCGTGGACGTCGCCAGCGGCGCCGGGCTGGCCACCACCGCGCTGCTGACCGACATGAACGAGCCGCTGGCCTCCGCCGCCGGCAATGCCGTGGAGGTGCGCAATGCCGTCGATTTCCTGACCGGCCGCAAGCGCGATGCGCGGCTGGCGCACGTGACGCTGGCGCTGGCCGGCGAAATGCTGGCCGCCGCGGGACTGGCCCCGACCGCGCGGCGCGGCATTGCGGCGGCGCGCAAGGCGCTGGATTCGGGCGCGGCGGCCGAGCGCTTCGGCCGCATGGTGGCCGCCCTCGGCGGACCTGCCGACTTCGTGGAGGCGATGGAGCGCCACCTGCCCCGCGCGCCGATAGTGCTCGCCGTGACTGCCCCGCGCGCCGGCCACATCGCGGCGATCGCCACGCGCGACATCGGCCTCGCCGTGGTGGCGCTGGGCGGCGGGCGCACGAGCCCGGACCAGCGGATAGACCACGCCGTCGGCCTGACCGATCTTCTTCCCGTCGGAACCGCCGTAAGCAGGGGCGACCGGCTGGCGACGGTGCTTGCGCGGACACAAGCGCAAGCGCAAACCGCTGCCGCCATGCTCGCCGCCGCCTATGCGATCGAAGAGAAAGCGCCGGCCCCTCGCGCAGCGGTGCTGCGGCGGATCACCCCTACTGCTCCAGCACCAGCGCCCCGTTCTCGACGCGATAGCCGGAAAGGCGGTTGAGGAAGCTCATGCCGATGAGGATGCCGTCGAGGGCGGAATCCTCCAGCACCACGGCCTCCACATTGCCGATGTCGATGCGGCCGATCTCGAGCCGGTCGATCACGACGCCGGCGGCGCGGGCCTTGCCGTTCGCCGTGTTCACCGCATAGCGGAAATCCGCATTGGCGAGGCTGATCCCGATGCGCTGCGCCGTCGAGCGGTTGATGGCGACCAGCGCCGCGCCGGTGTCGATCATGGCGTCGAGCATGCGGCCGTTGAGCCTGAAACCGGCGGTGAAATGCCCGCGCGGATCGGCCGCGATGCGCACCTGCCGGCCGGAAACCGGCTGGCGCTCCCGAACCAAAGCAACCTGCTGCTGCGCAACCAGCGCGGGCGCGGCATCGCGGCCCAGCACCAGGCCGGCCACATCCTGCACGAGATCGGCATTGCGCTGGTACAGGCCCGGCAGCATGGCGGACAGGCAGGCGAAAAGGCCGAAAATGACAAGTTTCCGCAGCATGGACGCACCGGGCCGGACAATGCGCCGGACGCTACGCCCCGCCCTTCATTTTTGCATTAACGGCGGCGGTGGCAATGCCGGGAGGGTAAAGGAAGGATTTAGGCATGACGTTGCAAGCGAAAGCCGTGGCGGCGGGAATGGTGCGTCCTTCGAGGCTTGCCCGCCGAACATCGCGTATCGCCACATAGGCTTGCGCGAGCTCGCACCTCAGGATGAGGGCATTGGGTGGGCTTCAGGGTGCAACTTCTGTAGCTTTGTGCTTCGTCATGCGGGGCCACTGTGGCTTCGTCATCGCGACACTCATGCGCTACCCTCCCTCATCCTGAGGTGCGAGCCCGCAGGACGTTTCCGGCGGAGCGTAACATTCAGCGGGGCGAGCCTCGAAGGACGCACCGATGATCTACGCATCCCCTCCAACCAGATGGCCACGCCTCGAAAGTCCCGGAAGCGCCTCATACTTCATTCCGATCAGGGCTTCCTTCTTGCGCCGCGACCACCCCTTGATCTGCCGCTCCCGCGCAATCGCGTCGATGATCAGGTCGTAGGTTTCGGAGAAGACCAGTTCGACCGGCCGCCGCCGCGACGTGTAGCCGTCGATCGGCAGATTGTTGTGTTCCCACACCCGCGCCTCGACCGCCTGCTTCGTGGAGCCGACATAGTAGGAGCCGTCGGCGCATCTGAGCATGTAGACAGTCGTCTCGAATGACATATTCATCTCCCCAAGTGAGAGATTACCGATATTGCCGGGTGGAGAAAATGGTGCATCTCCGGAGGAGGGAGGTGGCTGCTGCCCGGCGGTGCGTCCTTCGAGGCTCGCCCGTCGAGCATTATGCGCCGCCACAAACGCTTGCGCGGGCTCGCACCTCAGGATGAGGGAGGGATGACAAGGGTGTCACGATAATGAAGCACAGTGTTACCGAATGAACATGCACAGCGCTGCAGACCTTGCACCCTGAAGCCCACCCACCCTCCCTCATCCTGAGGTGCGAGCCCGCAAGACGTCCCCGACGAAGTACAACGTTCGGCGGGCGAGCCTCGAAGGACGCACCCCCGCCACCCCCTCACTTCGTCCCGTACATCCGGTCCCCCGCATCACCCAATCCGGGCACGATATAGCCCTTCTCGTTCAGCTTCTCGTCGATCGAGGCGGTGAAGACCGGCACGTCGGGATGCGCTTTGGTAAAGCGCTCGATGCCTTCCGGCGCGGCGAGCAGGCACAGGTAGCGGATGTTGGTGGCGCCGCGGCTCTTCAGCTTCTCCACCGCCGCGATGGCCGAGTTGGCGGTGGCGAGCATCGGGTCGACGACGATGACGAGGCGGTCGCCGATGTCGCTCGGCGCCTTGAAGAAATATTCCACCGCCTCCAGCGTGTCGTGGTCGCGGTAGAGGCCGATATGGGCGACGCGCGCGGCCGGCACGAGGTCGAGCATGCCGTCGAGCAGGCCGTTGCCGGCGCGCAGCACCGAGGCGAAGACCAGCTTCTTGCCCTCCAGCGTCGGCGCCTCCATGGTCTGGATCGGCGTCTCGATGGTGCGGGTGGTCAGTTCGAGGTCGCGCGTCACCTCGTAGCACAGCAGCAGCGAAATCTCGCGCAGCAGCCGGCGGAAGCCGGCGGTCGAGGTCTCCTTGTCGCGCATGATGGTGAGCTTGTGCTGCACGAGAGGATGATCGACGACCGTGACGCTTGCCATGAAGAAAACTCCGTTTGCACGGCGCGATCATAGGCGCATTCCATGCCGGCAAACAACGCGGCAAGCGCGGTTTTCCGCGCCCATTGCTCAGTCCAGTCGCGCCAGCAGGGCCGCGCGGGTGGCCTCGTCCACGAAGGCAGCTTCGAGCGCCGTGCGCGTGACGGCGGCTAGCGCGCCGTCGTCCAGCCCGAAATGTTCGGCTGCGACCGCATATTCGCGGCCGAGCGTGGTGCCGAAGTAAGGCGGGTCGTCGGAATTGAGCGTGACCCGGCAACCCGCCGCCAGAAGCTGCGGGAAGGGATGCGCCGCATAGGAGGCAAATACGCCCAGCGCGACGTTCGACACCGGGCAGACCTCCAGCACCACCCCCTCATCGACGATGCGGCGCACGAGATCGGGATTGTCGGCCGCGCGCACGCCGTGGCCGATGCGCGCGGGCCGCAAATGGTCCAGCGCCGCCGCTACGCTCTCCCAGCCGCCGATCTCGCCGGCATGCACGGTGATGCCCAGCCCCGCCTCGCGGGCGATGGCGAAGGCACGCGCATAGTCGGCGACGCGGCCGAACCGCTCCTCGCCGGCCATGCCGAAGCCGGTGACGAGCGGATGCCTGCCGGCGGCGGCGAAACGCGCCGCCTCTTCCACCGCGCCCGCGCCGAAATGACGGATGCCGGTGACGATCATGCGCGCCTCGATGCCCGTCGCGGCCTTCGCCCGTAAAATACCTTCGGCAAGTGCCCCGACATAGGTCTGCGGCGATAGGCCGGCATTGCGCGCATGGTCGGGCGAGACGAAGAACTCGGCATGGATCGCCCCCTCGCCGGCGAGGCTCAGCAGATAGGTCTCGGCAAGGCGGGCATAGTCGTCCTCGTCGCGGAACAGGCCGGCGGCGAAGTCGTAGGCTTCGAGGAAAGTGGTGAAGTCGGACCAGACGAAGGCGCCGTCACGGATGAAGGCCGTCGCGTCGACGCCATATTTCTGCGCCTGGGATAGAACGAGTGCAGGTGCGGCCGCGCCTTCGATATGGCAATGAAGCTCGGCCTTCGGAACCATGCGCATTCTCCGTTCACCGTGATCGCCGACGCGTCGGTTCATCGCGGCGGCGACGATAGCGCGCTCGGGTTCGATGGGCTATGGTCCGGCCGAAAATCGACAGGAAGCGATCGAGATGTCCGAACAGCGCACCACCGCCCAGGGCGGGATGGAAACGTCCTACGGCTTCCGCAACGTGGCCAGCGGCGAGAAGCAGGGCCTCGTCAACGAGGTGTTCCACTCCGTGGCGAAGCGCTACGACATGATGAACGACATCATGTCGGCCGGCATGCACCGCCTGTGGAAGGACGGCATGGTGGCGTGGCTCAACCCGCCGCGCCGGCCCGGCTGGACGCTGCTCGACGTGGCCGGCGGCACCGGCGACATCGCCTTTCGCGTCGTCGACGCCTCGCGCGGCAACGCCCATGCGACCGTGCTCGACATCAACGGTTCGATGCTGGAAGTGGGCCGCGACCGCGCCGCCAGGCGCGGCCTCGCCGACCGGACCACTTTCGTGGAGGCCAATGCCGAGGAACTGCCCTTCGAGGATGCCAGCTTCGACGCCTATACGATCGCTTTCGGCATCCGCAACGTGCCGCGCATCGACGCAGCACTTTCGGAGGCCTATCGCGTGCTGAAGCCGGGCGGGCGCTTCCTCTGCCTCGAATTTTCGGAAGTGGACATGCCGCTGCTCGACCGCGCCTATGACGCATGGTCGTTCACCGCCATCCCGCAGATCGGGCGGATGGTGACGGGCGACGGCGATTCCTACCGCTATCTGGTGGAATCGATCCGCAAGTTCCCGCGCCAGAGCGAATTCGCCGCCATGATCGGCCGCGCCGGCTTCGAGCGCGTCACATGGCGTGACTACAGCGGCGGCATCGCCGCAACGCATTCCGGCTGGAAGCTGTGAGCGCCAGGCTGTTGATGACGGTGCTTCGCACCCCCCTCTGGCCTGCCGGCCATCTCCCCCTCAAGGGGGGAGATCAGCCTTCATCGCGACCTTCGCTAACCTCCCGCGATTGGCGAAGGTCGCAGCCACAGCCAATCTCCCCCCTTGAGGGGGAGATGGCCGGCAGGCCAGAGGGGGGTGTCCGACGCTTCCTCATCGCCGTCGCAACGAGTCCCGCATGAGCACACCGGCGGCCTATCTGCGCCTGATCCGCGCCGGCTGGATCATGGTGCGCGAGGGTGTCGTGGCGGCGCTGCCGGGCGACCAGCTCCAGGGCACGCCGCGGCTGGCATGGAGCTTCGCCCGCATGCTTGCAAGACCCCGCGCGCGCCGGCAGGCGCGCAGCGAGAGGCTGGCGCGCGCCATCGACAGGCTGGGTCCGTCCTATGTCAAGCTCGGCCAGTTCCTCGCCACCCGCCCCGACGTGGTGGGCACGGAGATGGCGCAGGACCTCGCCGCCCTGCAGGATCGCATGGCAACCTTCCCCCGCGCCGAGGCGTTGGCGGAGATCGAGGCTTCGCTCGGCCGGCCCGCCGACATGCTCTTCACCGAGATCGGCGAGCCGGTGGCGGCCGCCTCGATCGCGCAGGTGCATCCGGGCATGGTGATCGGCGCCGACGGCGCGGCGCGCAAGGTTGCGGTCAAGGTGATCCGCCCCGGCGTGCGGCGGCGTTTCCAGAACGACCTCGAAAGCTATTTCCTCGCCGCGCGCCTGCAGGAGCGCTTCGTGCCGTCCAGCCGCCGGCTCAGGCCCGTCGAGGTGACGAAGACGCTGGCGCAGACGACCAAGATCGAGATGGACCTGCGGCTGGAGGCGGCCGCGCTTTCCGAGATCGGCGAGAACACCCGCGAGGATCCCGGCTTCCGCGTGCCGGCGGTGGACTGGGAGCGCACCGGCCGCGACGTCGTCACCATGGAATGGATCGACGGCGTCAAGATGTCCGACATCGCCGGGCTGGCGGCGGCCGGGCACGACCTCAGGGCGCTGGCCGCGAACCTGATCCAGTCCTTCCTGCGGCACACGCTGCGCGACGGCTTCTTCCATGCCGACATGCATCCGGGCAACCTCTTCGTGGAGGCGGACGGCACGATCGTGGCGGTCGATTTCGGCATCGTCGGGCGGCTGGGCAAGAAGGAGCGGCGCTTCCTCGCCGAAATCCTCTACGGCTTCATCGTGCGCGACTTCCGCCGTGTCGCCGAGGTGCATTTCGAAGCCGGCTACGTGCCGGCGCATCACGATGTCGCCGCCTTCGCGCAGGCCATCCGCGCCATCGGCGAGCCGATCCACGGCCAGCCGGCCGAGACGATCTCCATGGCGCGGCTGCTGACGCTGCTCTTCGAGGTGACGGAGCTCTTCGACATGCAGACCCGCACCGAGCTGGTGCTGCTGCAAAAGACGATGGTGGTTGTGGAGGGCGTCGCCCGCACGCTCGACCCGCATTTCAACATGTGGAAGACCGCCGAGCCCGTGGTGGGAAGCTGGATCCGCGACAATCTGGGCCCGAAGGCGCTGCTGGCCGATGCCCGCGACGGCGCCCACGCGCTCATCGCGCTGGCGCGGCAGGCGCCCGAGCTCGCGGCCCGCGCCGAGCGGCTTTCGCGCGAGGTGGATCTGATGGCCGAACACGGCCTGCGCTTCGACCCCGCCACGGCGGAAGCCATCGGCCGCGCCGAGGCGCGCCACACCCGCTCGGGCCGCATCGCGCTATGGGTCATCGCCATCGCGCTGGCGGTGATCGCGTGGGAGATATGGTGATCTGCTGGCAATGACAGCATTGCCAGCACTGCTGTCATTGCCTACATTGCCGGAAATGCAGAAATCCGGGATATTGCCCATGGGAACCGTCACCGTCCGCAAGCTGGATGACGAGATCATCCGCGACCTGCGCCGCAGCGCCGCCGAGCGCGGCGTGTCCATGGAGCAGGAAGCGCGGGACCGGCTGCGACAGCCTTTGCCGGGTGCGCGGGCTGCCCCTGTCAACGACGGCGCGGCGCCGAAATGGAACCTGAAGGCGACGAAGGAAGAACTGCTAGCGCTGGGCAAGGGCTTGCCCGAGACGGAATTCGATCTGAAGACGTTCACCGACGAAATGTACGCCTATCTTGACGAGGAATGACTTGGTCATCGACACGTCCGCGCTTATCGCCATCCTCAAGCAAGAGCCGGACGCACCTGAGATCATCGCTTGCCTCGGGGGAGCCGAACGAAGATTGCTGAGCGCCGGCACCGCGTTGGAATGCGGTATCGTGGTTGCATCGAAATCGTCCCTTTCGACGAGGCGCAGGTGCGCATCGGCATCGACGCCCGCCTTCGCTACGGCCGCGGTTCCGGAAATTCGGCAAAGCTCAACTTCGGCGACTGCTTCGCCTATGCGCTGGCCAAGGCGCGCAACCTGCCGCTGCTTTTCAAGGGCGACGATTTCATCCATACCGATGTCGCGCCGGCGCTGAGGCCGGCAAGGTGATGGTGGGTTCATGACCCTTTCCGGCAAGCGCATCCTGCTCGTCATCGGCGGCGGCATCGCGGCCTACAAGAGCCTCGATTTGATCCGCCGGCTGCGCGAGCGCGGCGCCGCCGTGCGCTGCGTGATGACGCGGGCGGCGCAGGAATTCGTGACGCCGTTGGCGGCCGGGGCGCTGTCGGCCGATCATGTCTTCACCGACCTGTTCGACCGCGCCGACGAGCACGATGTCGGCCATATCCGGCTCGCGCGGGAAACGGACCTGATCGTGGTGGCGCCAGCCACGGCCGACCTGATGGCGAAGATGGCGCACGGGCTGGCCGACGATCTCGCCTCCGCCGTGCTTCTGGCCACCGACAGGCCGGTGCTGGTCGTGCCGGCGATGAACCCGCGCATGTGGGCGCACCCCGCCACGCGGCGCAACCGCGCCACGCTCGACGCCGACGGCATCCGTTTCGTCGGTCCGGCGCGCGGCGAGATGGCCGAGAGCGGCGAAGCCGGCGAGGGGCGCATGGCCGAGCCGCTGGAGATCGTGGCGGCCGCCGAGTTGATTATTTTGCCGGCGAAGCGTCCGCTCGCCGGCAGGCGCATCATCGTCACCTCGGGCCCGACGCATGAGCCGATCGACCCGGTGCGCTACATCGCCAACCGCTCGTCGGGCAAGCAGGGCCATGCGATCGCAGCAGCGCTGGCGAGGCTCGGCGCGGACGTGCGGCTCGTCTCGGGCCCGGTGACGATCCCCGACCCGGCCGGCGTGACGGTGACCCATGTCGAGCGCGCCGAGGAAATGCGCGACGCCGTCCTGTCGCTGCTGCCGGCCGACGCCGCCATCTTCGTCGCCGCAGTGGCCGACTGGCGCATGGACGGCACGGCGGGCGAGAAGATCAAGAAGGGCGCCGGCGGCCCGCCGGTGCTGGCCATGGTGGAGAACCCCGACATCCTCGCCACCGTCGGCCATCACGCGCAAAGGCCTGCGCTGGTGATCGGCTTCGCCGCGGAGACGCAGGACCTCGAGGCTAACGCCGCCGCCAAGCTCAAGAAGAAGGGCGCCGACCTGATCGTGGCCAACGACGTCTCGCATGACAGCGGCGTGGGCGAGAAGGGCGTGATGGGCGGCGACCGCAACCATGTGCGCCTCGTCTCGGCCGCCGGCATCGACGAATGGCCCGAGATGGGCAAGGACGCGGTGGCCGAGAGGCTGGCAGCGCTGGTGGCGGAGCGGCTGGCGGGTAGCTGAACCGGGCCGGTGAGCTCAAGCGCAAACGTCGGCGATTGGCAGCAGCCCCCTCACTCTCCACCATCGTCATCCTCGGGCTTGACCCGAGGATGACGACGGTAAGGGGGAGGCGCGCTACCAGCTCTGCCTCTCGCCGTCGACCAGATGGATGATCTGGCAGGGGCTCGATATCCAGTAGCCGTCGAAGTTCTCGCCCAGCGGCTCGATCGCGTCGCAGCGCGCGACGCCGGCATCGGCGAGGCGCCGGGCTGCGGCCTGCGTGTCGTCGGTCACCACCTCCAGCCACAATTCCGACTGGCTGAGGCCCGGTGCGCGGTCGATCCAGAGCTGGTTGGCGCCGAAGACGAAGCCGACCTCGGGGCGGTCGATGCGTTCGAGGCCGAGCACCTCGGCATAGAAGCGGAGGGTGGCGTCGTACTGGTGGGGCGGCACCTTGAGCGCGATGTTTCGCCCGCCCCGGAAAGCCGGTTGGGTCATGGTCTCAATCCTGATCCTGGTGCAGCATGATGAAATTGCCGCAGGTGTCGTCGAAGACGACGGTGGGCGGGTAGTCGGCATGCTTTTGCGGCGGGCCGCGGAAGGTCACGCCGAGGGCGGTGAGGCGCTCGTACTCGGCCTGCACGTCGTCGCAGCCGAGCGAGGTGAGCGGAATGCCGCGCTCGTAGAGCGCCGCCTGCCACGCCTTGGAGAAATCGTAACCGGAAGGCTCCAGCACGATCTCGACCCCCGACCCGTCCGCCGCCTGCACGGTGAGCCAACGGGCCCCGCCGGCCGGAAAGTCCTTCACCTTCTTCATGCCGAGCTTGCCGACATAAAAATCCTCGGCGGCCTGCTGGTCGTGGACGATGATGGATGAAAGGCTGCAGCGGATCATGATCTGTCTCCCTGGGCGAACTTCTCCCGATAGCCGGCGGCCAGCCGCTCATGCGCGGACCAGAAGCCGCCCGGCTCCCTGCCGTTCAGCCGATCGATCAGGACGCCGAGATGCGCGTCCCAGCCGGCCGCGACGCTGACCATGGTCTCGTCGTCGGGCAGCCTGCGATGGGTGATGACGAGAAGCACGCTGCCGCCCTCGGGGAAGAGCTCGAACGTCACCTCGCTGGCGCCGTTGTCGCCCGGCCATGTGTAGGCGAGCAGGCGCGGCGGGTCGCATTCGGTCACCTTGCCGGTCATCGCCGGGCTCGTTGCCACGTCCCTGTAGCGCTCCGGTGTCGGTTCGGCGGAGAGTTCGTGGTGGCGGAAGAGATGCGCCACCGCGCCGCCCGGCCACAGCTCCATCTCGCCGGCCGCCAGCCACTGCCGGCGCTTGTCCGATTCCGTGAGATAGCGCCACAGCCGCTCCGCTGGGCCGGGCAGCAGGCGCTCGATGCGCACCGTGCCGGGCGCCGTGATCCTGCCCTGTCCGCCGTCGGTCCTGTCCGTCATGGTCCTTCTCCTCATCCGGCCAGCAGGCGGTCGAGCGCGGCGAGCAGCCTCGTCCAGCCCTCGCGTGTTTGCTCGCCCCATTCGGCGTAGATTTCGGGTGTCATCTCGCTGGTCAGCGTCAGTTCGCAGCCCGTGTCGCGGCGGACGATCTCGATCGTCACGCGGTCATATTCGGGGCTGATCGCCGGCACCGCGAAGGTGAAGACGAGGCGGCGGGGCCGGTCGATCTCCAGATATTCGCCGACATGTTCGAGGTCGCCGTCGTCGCCGCGCCGCACGAAGCTGAACCGGCCGCCGACACGCGCGTCCACCTCCGCCCTCACAATGTCGCTCTCCGCCGTGCTGAACAGCCATCGGCGCGCGACCTGCGGGTCGAGCCAGGCGTCGAAGACGCGCTCGGCCGATGCGTCGAAGCGGTGCACGACCTTCAGCGTGACGGGCCCGGTGCTCATCCTTCGTCTCCTCCGGCATTCCGGGCGTTGGCGGCATCCTCGGCCTTGAGCAGCGCTTCCAGCGTGTCGAGGCGGCTCGTCCAGAAGCGCTCGTAGCGGCGCAGCCATTCGTCGGCCTGCGCCAGCCGCTGCGCCTCCAGCCGGCAGATATGCATGCGCCCCCGCACCGAACGGCGGACGAGGCCGGCTTCCTCCAGCACCTTGACATGTTTGGAGGCCCCGGCGAGGCTCATCGCGAAGGGCAGCGCCAGCTCGCCGACGGAGCGCTCGCCCCCGGCCAGACACGCAACCATGGCGCGCCGGGTGCTGTCGGAAAGCGCGTGGAATATCCGGTCCAGATCGCGTGCGGGCAATTCAACCATATGGTTGAATTATTTCCTCCTGGGATGATTGTCAACCGAATGGTTGAATAATGGCGCAAAAGAAAAGGGCCGCACACGGCGGCCCCTCCTTCACATGTCTGGCGGTCAGGCCGAAGGCTGCTTGGCCTTGCGCAGATAGGGCAGCACGCGCTCGAAGGTGCCGAACTTCTCGGTCGCCTCCTCGTCGGAGACGGCGGCGGTGATGATGATGTCGTCGCCCTGGTTCCAGTTGGCCGGCGTCGCCACCTTGTGCTTTGCGGTGAGCTGGATGGAATCGATGGCGCGCAGGATCTCGTTGAAGTTGCGGCCGGTGGTCATCGGATAGGTGAGGATCAGCTTGATCTTCTTGTCCGGGCCGATGACGTAGACCGAGCGCACCGTGGCATTGTCGGCTGGCGTGCGCCCTTCCGAACTGTCGCCGGCATCCGCCGGCAGCATGTCGTAGAGCTTGGCGACCTTGAGGTCACGGTCGCCGATCAGCGGATAGTCCACCTCGAAGCCGGTCGCGGTCTTGATGTCGGCCTTCCACTTGTCATGGCTCTCCACCGGGTCGACGGAGATGCCGATGATCTTCACGCCGCGCTTTGCGAACTCCGGCGCGATGCCGGCCATGGTGCCGAGCTCCGTCGTGCAGACCGGGGTGAAATTCTTCGGGTGGGAGAAAAGCACGGCCCAGCCGTCGCCGATCCAGTCGTGGAAATGGATGGTGCCCTTGGTCGTCTCGGCGGTGAAGTCCGGGGCCGTGTCGTTGATGCGCAGGCTCATGGTCGTGTCCTTCGTTGTCCGGGGTTGGTCCAATATAGGAGCGCGCGCCACCCCTGACGAGGATGACGGGCACAATCTCCAGAGTGCTGAAGAATGCCATTCTTCAAAATAGCATTCTCGTGGAAGGATTTTCTTTCCGTTCCGGCAGGATGGCGCCCGCAGGGTCAGGCAGCCTCGCGCACCTGATAGTCCTTCACCGCCGCGAAGCGGATCTGCTTCCAGCGCTCGGCCTCGTAGTTGAGGCCGAATTCGTGCGGCGCGAGGAACACCGGGTCATGGTCGAGGTCGCGCGCCATGTCGCCGCGATGGGCGTCGATGAAGCGCTGGAGATCGTCCTTGCCGTCGGCCGAGATCCAGCGGCAGACGGAGAAGCGGGCCATCTCGAAATCGACCGGCAGGCCGTATTCGATGTTGAGCCGTTCCTTCAGCACGTCGAGCTGCAGCGCGCCGACCACGCCGACGATGGCCGGCGAGCCGTCCTCCGGCTGGAAGAGCTGCACAACCCCTTCCTCCGCCATCTGCTGCAGGGCCTCCTTGAGCTTCTTCGCCTTCATCGCGTCGCCCAGCCGCACGCGGCGCAATATTTCCGGCGCGAAGTTGGGCACGCCGCGGAACAGCAGCTCCTCGCCCTCTGTCAGCGTGTCGCCGATCCTGAGCGTGCCGTGGTTGGGAATGCCCACCACGTCGCCGGCGAAAGCCTCGTCGGCGGTGATGCGCGATCGGGCGAAGAAGAATTGCGGCGCGCTGAGCGACATGGGCTTGCCGGTGCGCACCAGCTTCGCCTTCATGCCGCGCGCAAGGATGCCGGAGCAGACGCGCACGAAGGCGATGCGGTCGCGGTGGTTGGGGTCCATATTGGCCTGGATCTTGAACACGAAGGCGGTCATCTTCGGCTCGGTCGCCTCGACGCGGCGCGTGTCGGCCTCCTGCGCGCGCGGCGGCGGCGACCACGCGCCCAGCGCCTCGATCAGATCGCGGACACCGTAATTCCGCAGCGCCGAACCGAAGAAGACCGGCGTCAGGTGCCCCTCGCGGAAGGCTTGCAGGTCGAAGGGCCGGCACGCCTCGCGTGCAAGTTCCAGCTCCTCGATGAAGGCCGGGCGCTCATTGTCCGGCAGCAGGCCGGCGACGCGGTTGGAATCGGGACCGTTGACCTTGGTGAGCTCGGTCTCGTCGTCGCCGCGGCGCACCGCGTTCTCGGCCAGATGGTAGGTGCCGGCGAACGTCTTGCCCTGCCCGATCGGCCATGTCACCGGCGCGGTGTCGAGCGCCAGCTTCTGCTCGATCTCGTCCAGAATCTCGAACGTGTCGCGCGCCTCGCGGTCCATCTTGTTGACGAAGGTGACGATCGGAATGTCGCGCATGCGGCACACTTCGAACAGCTTCAGCGTGCGCGGCTCGATGCCCTTGGCGGCGTCGATGACCATCACCGCGCTGTCGACCGCCGAGAGCGTGCGATATGTGTCGTCGGCGAAGTCCTCGTGGCCCGGCGTGTCGAGCAGGTTGAAGACGTTGTCGCCATACTCGAAGGTCATCACCGAGGTGACGACCGAGATGCCGCGCTCGCGCTCGATCTTCATCCAGTCCGAGCGGGTCTGGATCTTGTCCTTCTTGGCCTTCACCTCGCCGGCGAGCTGGATCGCGCCGCCGAACAGGAGCAGCTTCTCGGTGAGCGTGGTCTTGCCGGCGTCGGGGTGGGCAATGATTGCGAAGGTGCGGCGGCGCGACACCGCCTCAGCGATCGTCTCGGTCATGTCTCGGGGTTCCGTTCGGTTGCGCGGCTGATACCAGCCCGCCTTGCCCTTGTCGAGAAAGTCGCGGCCCGATGTCGGCGCGCCGGCACCTGCAGCGTCCTTGGGCATGTCCGCCACGACGGCGGAAGGAGAGGGACCATGCAGATCGGGCACAATGACATATCGCGCCGCGCGCGCATCGCCGGCTGGACGCTGTCCGGCCTTCTCATCGCCTTCCTCCTGTTCGACGGGCTGATCAAGCTGCCGCCGCTCCAGCCGGTGCTCGACACGATGCCGGCGCTGGGCTGGCCGGTCGAGACGGCCCGCCTGCTCGGCGTGCTGACGCTCGCCTGCACCGCGCTCTATGCCTGGCCGCGCACGGCGGTGCTGGGCGCGATCCTGCTCACCGCCTATCTCGGCGGCGCGGTGGCCACGCATGTGCGCATCGGCAGCCCGCTGTTCAGCCACATATTGTTCGGCGTCTATCTCGGCCTGTTCGCATGGGGCGGCCTTTGGCTGCGCGATCCGCGCCTGCGGGCGCTCATCCCGCTGAGCAACGATAGCGTTTCCGGCTTGGATTGAATCGCCCATCGTCGCGCATGAAGACACCCCCACCCTTACCCTCCCCACAAGGGGGAGGGAGGTCGTCAGCCTCTCAGAATTCCCCTCCCCCTTGTGGGGAGGGGTAAGGGGTGGGGGTCCTGCGGCGGGGCCGCTTCCGGCAAAAGCTGAAAGGCTCTAAGCGCTTACTTCCTGCCCTTGCGCGGCCGCCCGCGCGGCAGCGGGCGGGCGAACTGGCCGATCTCGCCGCCACGGGCATCCTCGGGAATGCTCACCGGCGAAAGCTCGCCCAAGGTCGCCTCGAGGTCGCGCAGCAGTGCCTGCAGGGTCTGCAGCTTCTCGTCGCCGAATGCGGTGGTGATCTCCGAATAGATCCCCTCCTGATGCGGTGCCACCATCTCCATCAGCGAAACCCCGCTCGGCGTGATCGAGACGAGGTTGCGGCGCAGGTCCTCCGGGTCGGCGCGGCGGCTGACCAGCCCGCGCTCCTCGAGGTCCTTGAGGATGCGCGACAGCGAGGGCGGCAGCAGGAAGGTGGCATGCGCGAGCGCCGTCACCTCGATCTCGCTGATCGAGGTCAGCGCGCGCAGGATGCGCCATTGCTGCTCGGTGATGTTGAACATGCGCAGCGACGAGCGGAAGCGCAGCATCACCGCCTCGCGGGCGCGCAGGAGGGACATGGGCAGCGACTTGGAAAACTCGCGCATGCGCACATGCGTCCTGCTCGGCTGTTTCGCGCTGTCCAACACACCCTCCGGGCATCGCTCCATGACGAATGCCATCCGCCAGAAAAGACGATTCCCCCATGAAAGGAAAGCGGCCCGTCCCGCAGGCTCCCTGTGGCGCACAGATATTGCCGCCCCCCGCGCCGCTTGGCAGGCCGGCCGCGCCGCCCTATCGGTCTGTTAGCCGCATTTATGCGACGCCAAGCGATTCCGCTTGGCTGCAAAATGCTCTAGCTTAACGAATTAAGTAATTCGGGGAGAGAGACCTTGGCCACCATCCATGAGCAACGTGAGGACGGCGTCGCGACGCTGCTTCTCGACAATGGCGCGGCGAACGCGCTGACCAGCGGCATGCTGCGCCTGCTGGCCGGGATGCTGGACGCGCTCGACGCGGACGAGGCGGTGGGCGCGGTGGTGATCGCCGGCGCCGGCGGGCGCGGCTTCTGTGCCGGTTCCGACATAAGCGAGCTCAAGGCGCTACACGAGGCGGGCGAGGGGCCGATGTCGCTGCTCGACCTCGAAAACGCCGCCTTCGACCGGCTGGCGGCGATGAACACGGTGACGCTCGCGGCCGTCGAGGGCGCGGCTACCGGCGGCGGCATGGAAATGGCGCTCGCCTGCGACCTCGTCGTGGCGAGCGAGAAGGCGCGTTTCGCGCTGCCCGAGATCAAGCTCGGCGTCTATCCCGGCGCCGGCGGCACGTTGCGCGCGCCCGGCCGGATCGGCCATGGCCGCGCGCTGGAAATGATGCTGCTCGGCGACGAGATCGACGCGGCGAAGGCCGAAGCCTGGGGGCTCGCCAACCGCGTCGTGCCCGAAGGCACGGCGCTCGCCGAGGCCCAGAAACTCGGCCGCCGGCTGGCCCGCGGCCCGCGCCTGGCGCAGCGGCTGGTAAAGGAAGCACTCCGCGCCAACGGCACGATGAGCGAGGCGGAGGTGAAAGCACTGGTCCGCCGCCATTCCGCCGAGCTCGGCGCCGGTCCGGACATCACCGAGGGCATGCGCGCCTTCTTCGCCCGCGAGCGGCCGGTGTTCAATAGGAAGGGCTGAGCGAACCGCGCGTTTCGTAACGGTTGGCACCACCCCGTGCTGCCGAAACGGTGGCGGCATGGATCCTCGGGTCAAGCCCGAGGATGACGAATGCGCGGAGCGCGGAGGTCAGCCACAAACGTTGCCGATTGGCATCTGCCTTGTCCACCTTCGTCATCCTCGGGCTTGACCCGAGGATCCATGCCGTGAGGCGGATGAAAGCCGCGCTGGTTCCGGAATGATTTCCGGACAGCCTCCCCGCCGCAAGCAGGGCAACCGGGGCGGTTCGCGAAGAACGCCCCGGCTTGCGGTTCAGACCACGCGGCGCAGCGGCGTGACCTGCGGCTCGGGCTCCAGATAGCCTTTCTCGGTCAGCCAGCGCTCGATGACGATCTCCACCAGCGACGAGACCGAACGGCGGTCGTCATGCGCGGCGGCGACGAGCGCTTCCTTGATGCGGGGTTCGAGGCGGAATCCGAGTGGGTTTGTCTTCGCCATTTTCATGCTCCTTTCGCCGTCCGTCGTGTCCGACGCGTGCGGCATTGTTTGAAACGAATGCGGAGGATGATCAGGCTGTCGGCGGCGCGCGGGCCTGCGTCGCCGCGCGGTGGGCCTGCGCCGCGCGGCGCGAGACCAGCGGCGTGCCATGGGCGCGGCGCGCCACGGTTTCGCTTGTGGCGTCGGGCGCCAGAAGCGGAATGTCGTTGTCGCCATCGCCGCTGTCGCCGAGGCGCGGCAGCGGGCCGATCTCCCGCCCGGCTTCCGCCGTCAGCGCCTGTGCGACCTCGACGCGTCCGGGAAGGCCGCCGCCGGGCTGGCTGGTGAAGACGGTATTGTCGGGAAAGACCGGCGGCGCGCGAAGCCCCGCCTCGATCGCGCACGCCCCGGCCGCGACGAAGCCCAGCACCACCAGCAGCGCGCCGAGCTGACGCAGCGCAAGCCTCGCCAGGGCAAGGTTTGCCGCAGCGATCCGCGATTGCGTTATGGTCCGGCTGGGCGTCATGCGACACGAACGCTCCGTGGGAGCCGCGCGCGGCGGCCTCTGCCCCATACATAATCCTCTCTTGTCGGAATCTGCAATACGCAGCCGGCTCCGGCATCCCGAAGTGCGTCCTTCGAGGCTCCCTCCGGCCGCACCTCAGGACGAGGGAGGTTGGCGCATCGAGCCACGACGCGCAGGGTGCGATCACCTACGTCCCTCATCCTGAGGCGCCCGCGCAGCGGGCCTCGAAGCACGCACGCCGCCCGGTGCAGGCGCAAGGCGCCGGCGCGCGCATAAATCGCCTTTCCGTTTGGCCGCCGAATGCTTTATAGCCCGCCGCATGACGACGTCCCTTTCCCGCATCCGCAACTTCTCCATCGTGGCCCATATCGACCACGGCAAATCCACGCTGGCCGACCGGCTCATCCAGATGACCGGCGGGCTCGACGCGCGCGAGATGGCCGGCAAGGAGCAGGTGCTCGATTCCATGGACATCGAGCGCGAGCGCGGCATCACCATCAAGGCCCAGACCGTCCGCCTCAACTACCGCGCCAAGGACGGCCACGACTACATCCTCAACCTCATCGACACGCCCGGCCATGTCGACTTCGCCTACGAGGTCTCGCGCTCCTTGCGGGCCTGCGAGGGCTCGCTTCTGGTCGTCGATGCCTCGCAGGGCGTCGAGGCGCAGACGCTCGCCAATGTCTATCAGGCGCTCGACGCCAATCACGAGATCGTCGTCGTCCTCAACAAGATCGACCTGCCGGCGGCCGAGCCCGAGCGCATCAAGGAACAGGTGGAGGAGGTGATCGGCCTCGACGCCTCCGACGCGGTGATGATCTCCGCCAAGACCGGCATCGGCATCGAGGAGGTGCTGGAGGCCATCGTCACCCGCCTGCCCGCGCCCAAGGAAGGCGACGCCGCCAAGCCCCTCAAGGCGATGCTGGTCGATTCATGGTACGACGCCTATCTGGGCGTCATCGTGCTCGTGCGCGTCATCGACGGCGTGCTCAGGAAGGGCCAGACCATCCGCATGATGGGCACCGGCGCGAAATATCCCGTCGAGCGCACCGGCTATTTCACGCCCAAGATGATACAGGCCGACGAGATCGGCCCCGGCGAGTTCGGCTTCATCACCGCCTCGATCAAGGAAGTGGCCGACACGCGCGTCGGCGACACGATCACCGAAGACCGGAAGCCCACGGCCGAGCCGCTGCCCGGCTTCAAGCCGGCCCAGCCGGTCGTCTTCTGCGGCCTGTTCCCGGTCGACGCGGCCGACTTCGAGGACCTGCGCGCCGCCATGGGCAAGCTGCGTTTGAACGACGCCAGCTTCTCCTATGAGATGGAGACGTCCGCCGCCCTCGGCTTCGGCTTCCGCTGCGGCTTCCTCGGCCTGCTCCACCTCGAAATCATCCAGGAGCGCCTGAGCCGCGAGTTCGACCTCGACCTCATCGCCACCGCCCCCAGCGTCGTCTACCGCATGGTGATGACCTCGGGCGAGGTGAAGGAGCTGCACAACCCGGCCGACATGCCCGACGTGGTCAAGATCGCCCATATCGAGGAGCCGTGGATCCGCGCCACCATCCTCACGCCCGACGACTATCTCGGCGCCATCCTGAAGCTCTGCCAGGACCGCCGCGGCATACAGGTCGACCTCTCCTATGTCGGCAGGCGCGCCATGCTCACCTACGACCTGCCGCTCAACGAGGTGGTGTTCGACTTCTACGACCGGCTGAAGTCGATCTCCAAGGGCTATGCCAGCTTCGACTACGCGCTGACCGACTATCGCGAGGGCGATCTGGTCAAGATGTCGATCCTCGTCAACGACGAGCCGGTCGACGCGCTCTCCATGCTGGTCCACCGCTCCGCGGCCGAAAAGCGCGGCCGCGTCATGTGCGAGAAGCTCAAGGAGCTGATCCCGCAGCACATGTTCAAGATCCCCATCCAGGCGGCCATCGGCGGCCGCATCATCGCCCGCGAGACCATTTCCGCCCTGCGCAAGGACGTCACCGCCAAATGCTACGGCGGCGACGTGACCCGCAAGCGCAAGCTGCTGGAGAAGCAGAAAGAGGGCAAGAAACGCATGCGCCAGTTCGGCAAGGTGGACATCCCGCAGGAGGCGTTTATTCAGGCGTTGAAGATGGGGGATGCTTGAACCGTCTCGCACGTTGCGGGAGGTCCGAAGGACGAGCGAGGCAAGCGGCTCGCCCCCGGGCAATAGACCACGCGAAGACGTGCTGGAGGGGCTTCACTGCCTGAAGCCTACACGCTGCCTCCGCGATCATCCCCAGCACACCCTCTAGCGCTTTCTCGTACAGCACATCCGTCGCCGCGATCCGCCTCACGCGTATCCGCCGCCCTGCAAAGGCACGCATCCCGCCTCGCATAACGCGCCATCTGCCTCCGCACATCGCGGGGCGCCTCGTGCTCAGGGTCCCCTGAGCACGTCCGCGCGCCGCGACAGCGGCGGGAAGCGCAAAAACCTCTTTCCCGCCGCATTGCGATTGCCTATGGCGAGCGCATGCGCCTCGCCTTCCTTCTCCTGCCGCTGTGCCTCGCCGCCTGTTCCACGCCGCGCGCGCCGGCGCCCGTTCCGCCGGCAGAGCCGGTGTCCGGGCCGCTCGCCGCCGGCATCACGCCGCTCACGGTCGAGCAGGAGCGCGAGCTGCGGCGGTAGTTCGCGGGCGACAGCAGGCGGTCACCAAACGTGATGGCGCTGCCTGCATCCCGATTCCTCGACCGGCGTTCTTGCGCCGAGGGACATTTTTTGCCCAGCCGAGCCGGGCCGAAACGAGGAGTAGAAAGATGAAGACCATTCTGATCGGCGCCGTGGCACTCGCCATGACCGCTGCCGCCCTTCCCGCCGCCGCGCAGGGCTCGCGCAGCGAGAACCGCGAGATGCGGCAGGATTACCGCATCTATCGCGGCGTCACGCGCGGCGAGATCACCCCGCGCGAGGCACGGCGCCTCGAGCGTCAGCAGAACCGTGTCGACCGCACCCAGCGCCGCGCCGCGCGCGACGGCGTGATCACCTGGGAGGAGCAGCGCCGCATCGAGCGTCAGCAGGATCGCGCCTCGCGCAACATCCACCGCAAGTCGCACAACAACCGCATCATGTACTGGTGACGCTTCGGGGCGGGCCATGCGCGGCCCGCCCCGTCCATGCGCTTCCTGACATGTCGTGATCCTTGTCCCCGGCCGGCGTGAAGCACTTTCCGCCGCACGAGAATTGACCCGCCCTTGCCGCCATGCCAATCCCGGGCGGTAATTTTACCAAGGGTGGAGCGCCGACATGACGGATCGCATCAACAAAAACGGCCTTCAGGTGGCGGCCGGTCTCGCGCAATTCATCGACACGGAGGTGCTGCCCGGCACCGGCGTGGCGCCGGATGCCTTCTGGCGCGATTTTTCCGCCATCGCCCACGACCTCGCGCCGAGGAACCGCGCCCTGCTCGCCCGCCGCGACGAATTGCAGGAGAAGATCGACGCCTGGTACCGCGCCAACGGCGCGCCGTCCGACATGGCCGCCTATGAAGGCTTCCTGCGTGAGATCGGCTACCTCGTGCCCGAAGGCAGCGATTTTTCGGTGACGACCCAAAATGTCGATCCCGAGATCGCGACGGTGGCCGGCCCGCAGCTCGTCGTGCCGGTCATGAACGCCCGCTACGCACTCAACGCCGCCAACGCCCGCTGGGGCTCGCTCTACGACGCGCTCTACGGCACCGACGCCATTCCGGAGACGGATGGCGCGGAGAAGGGCAAGGGCTACAATCCGGTGCGCGGCGAAAAGGTCATCGCCTGGGCGCGCGATTTCCTCGACCGTTCCGCCCCGCTCGACGGCGCGTCTTGGAAGGACATCGACGGCCTTGCGGTGGAAGGCGGCAGGCTGGTCGCGAAGGTGGCCGGCAACGCGGTTTCGCTGAAGGATCCGGCGCATTTCGCCGGCTATGCGGGCGAGGCGTCGTCGCCGAAGTCGGTCCTGCTCGTCACCAACGGCCTGCATGCCGAGATCGTCATCGACCGCGACCACCCGATCGGCAAGACCGACAAGGCCGGCATCGCCGACCTCGTGCTGGAATCGGCGCTCACCACCATCCAGGACTGCGAGGATTCCGTCGCGGCGGTGGATGCCGCCGACAAGGTCGTCGTCTACCGCAACTGGCTCGGCCTGATGAAGGGCGACCTTGCCGAGGAGATCGAGAAGGGCGGCAGGACCTTCACCCGCAGGCTCAATCCCGACCGCGACTATGTCGGCGCCGACGCAAAACCCTTCACGCTGCCCGGCCGCTCGCTGATGCTGGTGCGCAATGTCGGTCACCTGATGACCAATCCCGCGATCCTGCTGGACGACGGTTCGGAGATTCCCGAAGGCATCATGGATGCTGTGGTCACGGCAGCGATCGCCCTGCACGACGTCGGTCCCGACGGCCGCCGCGCCAACAGCCGCGCCGGCTCGATGTATGTCGTCAAGCCGAAGATGCACGGCCCCGACGAGGTCGCCTTCGCCGTCGAGCTCTTCGGCCGCGTCGAGGCTGCGCTCGGCATGGCGCCGAACACGATCAAGATGGGCATCATGGACGAGGAGCGCCGCACCACGGTCAACCTCAAGGAATGCATCCGCGCGGCGAAGGACCGCGTCGTCTTCATCAATACCGGCTTCCTCGACCGCACCGGCGACGAGATACACACCTCGATGGAGGCCGGCCCGATGATCCGCAAGGGCGACATGAAGCAGGCCGCCTGGATCAACGCCTACGAGCAGTGGAACGTCGATATCGGGCTGGAATGCGGCCTGTCGGGCCATGCGCAGATCGGCAAGGGCATGTGGGCCATGCCCGACCTGATGGCCGCCATGCTGGAGCAGAAGATCGGCCACCCCAAGGCCGGCGCCAACACCGCCTGGGTGCCGTCGCCCACGGCCGCCACGCTGCACGCCACGCATTATCATCAGGTCGATGTGGCGAAGGTGCAGGAGGGCCTGAAGTCGCGCCCGCGTGCAAAGCTGTCCGATATCCTCTCCGTGCCTGTCGCCACGCGGCCCAACTGGTCGCCCGAGGATATCCAGAAGGAGCTCGACAATAATGCGCAGGGCATTCTGGGCTATGTGGTGCGCTGGATCGACCAGGGCGTCGGCTGCTCCAAGGTGCCGGATATCAACGATGTCGGCCTGATGGAGGACCGCGCCACGCTGCGCATCTCCTCCCAGCACATCGCCAACTGGCTGCATCACGGCGTCTGCACGCAGGATCAGGTGATGGAGACGATGAAGCGCATGGCGAAGGTCGTGGACCGGCAGAATGCGGGCGACCCGCTCTACACCCCCATGGCGCCGGACTATGAAAACTCCATTGCCTTCCAGGCCGCCTGCGACCTCGTCTTCAAGGGCCGTGTGCAGCCGAGCGGCTATACCGAGCCGATCCTGCACGCGCGGAGATTGGAACTGAAGGCGAAGGACAACGCCGCCTAGGGATCGTGGCGCCGCGCGGCGCCGGAAGAGGATTTAAGGTCGCCGGAGATGTCAGCGCCCTACGTTGCCCCCCTCTGTCCTGCCGGCCATCTCCCCCGCAAGTGGGGAGATGAGCTTTCATCCCGACTTTCGCTAATGGCGGAGGTTGGCGAAAGTCCCAAAACTGCCGATCTCCCCCCTTGCGGGGGAGATGGCCGGCAGGCCAGAGGGGCGCGCGACGGGACGCCGACTCCTCCGCGCCGGCGCCACCCATGATCCTCCTCGCCATCGACACCGCCGCGCAACTCTGCGCCGCCTGCGTCCATGACGGCGTGGCCGGCGTCGAGCGCGGCCGCAGCGTGCGCGACATCGGCAAGGGCCATGCCGAGCAGTTGATGGAGGTGATCGACGAAGCATTGGCGGCCGGCGGCGCGGCCTATGCCGACATCGGCGGCATCGCGGTCTCGGTCGGGCCGGGCTCCTTCACCGGCATCAGGGTCGGCGTGGCGGCCGCGCGTGGGCTTGCATTGGGGCTCGGTGTTCCTTCGGCGGGCGTCACCACGCTGGCGGCGCTGGCGCTGGAGGCGCGCGACCTGTTTCCGGATCGCCCGGTGATCGCGGCGCTGGATGCCAAGCGCGACGAGATCTATGTCGCGTCCTTCGCCGCCGACGGCAGCGAGGAAACGGCGCCGCGCATCGCGAGCCTTGCCGAAGTGGTCGCGATGGCCGGGCCCGGCACCGTGCTCTGCGGCACGGCGACCCCGCTTGTCGAGGCATCGGCCGGGCGGCGGTTCGACATCGGGCCGGTCGCGGCGACCGCCGACATTTCCGCTTATGCGCGTATCGCGGCCGGCCGTGGCTTCACGCAGGACAAGCCGCGCCCGCTCTATCTGCGCGGGGCCGATGCGAAGCCGCAATCCGGCTTCGCCCTGCCGCGAAAGGGCTGAGCGTGCGGCTGCCATTCCTCTCGCGCGATCCCGGCTACGTGCTCCAGCCGCTCGCCGTACGCGACAGCGCGGCGCTTTCGCAGATCCATGCCGAGGATTTCGTCCGCCCCTGGGCGGCAGCAGAGTTCGAATCGCTGCTGTCCCAGAACACGGTGTTCGGCTTCGGCGCGACCTTGCCCGGCACGAAGCGGCGCGAGCTGCACGGCTTCGTGCTGGCGCGGGCCGTGGCTGGCGAGGCGGAGATTCTCACCATCGCGGTGGCGCGGGCGGCGCGGCGGCGCGGCCTCGGCCGCAAGATGATGGACGCGGTTCTTTCGCGGCTGCACGCCCTGCGGGCGGAGGCGCTGTTCCTCGAAGTGGACGAGGCCAACGTCGCCGCGCTCGGCCTCTACCGGAAGCTGGGTTTCCGCGAGGTCGGCCGCCGCGACGGCTATTACGCCGACAGGTCGGGCCGCAGGAGTGCGGCGCTTGTCATGCGCCGCGATCTTCGCTAGCGCTCCCGACGAGACCAATCGGGAAAAACCATGTTCGGCTGGATACGCGTGGTCGCCATGCTGACATTGGTCTTCGCTGTCACCGTTCCGCTGATATCGGCGCAGAGCGTCGTGTTGCGCACCGGCCTCGGATCGGGGCGTGTCATTCCGCGCCTGTGGCACCGCTTCATCCTGCGCATCCTTGATTTCCGCCTCACCATCCATGGCCGGATGGCGACCGGGCGGCCGCTGATGCTGGCGTCCAACCATATATCATGGACCGATATCATGGTCGCCGGGGCTGCGGCCGATATCAATTTCGTCGCCAAGTCGGAAGTGGCAAGCTGGCCGATGGTCGGCATCCTGGCGCGGCTCCAGCGCACCGTCTTCGTGGAGCGCGGGAAGCGCGGCAAGGCAGGCGAGCAGGCGGGCGAGATCGCGCGGCGCATGGCGGCGGGCGACCCGATGATGGTCTTCGCCGAAGGCGTGACGGCGGACGGCAACCTGATGCTGCCCTTCAAGTCCACCCTGTTCGGCGCGGCGCGCTATGTGATCGAGAGCGGCGCGGGATCCGTCGCGGTCCAGCCGGTCGCCATCGTCTACACGCGGCTCCACGGCATGCCGATGCAGCGTCAGCACCGCAGCCATGTGGCGTGGATCGGCGACCGCCTGCTAGCGCCGCATATCATCGCGCTGCTGAAGGAGGGCGGCGTTGATGTCGCGCTGCATTTCGGCGAGCCGGTGGTCTTCCGCGCCGGCGACAGCCGCAAGGAAATGGCCCGCAAGGTGCATCGCCGTGCCGAGGCGATGTTCGCGGCGGCGCTGCGCGACACGCGCAACCCACGATCGCGGCGCTGACCCAAAAGACTGTCGCTTTAGCGGAAAAACATTTATGGACGCGGCATGGACGCTGAACTGAAAGAGCAGCAGGCGGTTGCCGGTCGGGCGAAGCGCTATTTCGTCAAGACCTATGGCTGCCAGATGAATGTCTATGACAGCCAGCGCATGGCCGATGCGCTGGCCGCCGACGGCTATGTGGCGACGGAGAGGATGGAGGAGGCCGACCTCGTCCTCCTCAACACCTGCCATATCCGCGAGAAGGCCGCCGAGAAGGTCTATTCCGAGCTGGGCCGCATCCGCGACCTCAAGGAGGAGCGGCGCGCCGCGGGCGGCGACATGCTGATCGGCGTGGCCGGCTGCGTGGCGCAGGCGGAGGGCGCGGAGATCATGCGCCGTGCGCCGGCCGTGGACCTCGTCATCGGGCCGCAGACCTATCATCGGCTGCCGGAGGCGGTGCGCCGGGCGCATAATGGCAGCCGCGTGCTCGAGACCGACTACGCCATCGAGGACAAGTTCGCGCACCTGCCGCAGCCGAAGCCGGCCGCCGTGCGCAGCCGCGGCGTGACCGCCTTCCTTACGGTTCAGGAAGGCTGCGACAAGTTCTGCTCCTTCTGCGTCGTGCCTTACACGCGCGGTTCCGAAATCTCCCGCCCCGTGGCGCAGATCCTCGCCGAGGCCGAGAGGCTGGCCGCCGGCGGCGTGCGCGAGGTGACGCTGCTCGGCCAGAATGTGAACGCATGGCACGGCGAGGGCGTCGATGGACGGGAATGGGGCCTTGGCGAGCTCCTTTTCCGGCTGGCGGAGGTGCCCGGCATCGCCCGGCTGCGCTACACGACGAGCCATCCCCGCGACATGGACGACGCGCTGATCGCCGCGCATCGCGACCTGCCGCAGCTCATGCCCTACCTGCACCTGCCGGTGCAGTCGGGCTCCGACCGCATCTTGAAGGCGATGAACCGCAAGCATACGGCCGACGACTATCTGCGGCTGATCGACCGCATCCGCGCCGCCCGGCCCGACATCGCCATGTCGGGCGACTTCATCGTCGGCTTCCCCGGCGAGGAAAACGCCGATTTCGCCGCCACGATGCGCATCGTGCGCGAGGTAGGCTATGCGCAGGCCTTCTCCTTCAAATATTCGCAGCGTCCGGGAACGCCGGCGGCGGATCGCGAGTTGCAGGTGGCGGAAACGGTGAAGGACGAGCGGTTGCAGGAATTGCAGGCGTTGCTCGGCGCGCAGCAGGCGGCGTTCGCCGCCTCGAAGACGGGCGCGGAAATGGATGTGCTGATCGAGAAGCAGGGCCGCCGGCCCGGCCAGATCGTCGGCCGCTCGCCGTGGCTCCAGCCGGTGATTGTTGATGAAACCGCCGGCCGAATCGGTGACATTGTCAGGGTGAGAATCATCAGGACCGGGCAGAACAGCCTGTTCGCGGAGGCTGTCTGATCCGGGTCATGGCAAGGAGAGCTTTTTGAGCGCCGCCAGCGAACTGAAGCATGCGCCGTCGGGTGCGTCCGACATGGCGCACATCGTCCTGACCTTCGACAATAACAAGCACGCCGGAACCCTTTACGGCCAGTTCGACGAGAATCTGGCGCAGATCGAGCAGAAGCTCGGCGTCGACATCCGCTCGAAGGGAAACCAGCTTTCGATCAAGGGCGATCCGATCGCCGCCGAACAGGCGAGGCGCGCGCTGGACTATCTCTACGACCGTCTGCAGAAGGGCACCGAGATCGCCCCGTCCGATGTCGATGGCGCGGTGCGGATGGCCATCGCGGCGGACGACCAGCTTTCGCTGCCCACGCTGGAGCGCAAGGGCAAGCTCGCCGCCGCGCAGATCTCGACGCGCAAGCGCACCATCTATGCCCGCTCGGTGAACCAGGACGCCTATATGCGCGCCATGGAGCGGGCAGAGCTGGTCTTCGGCATCGGCCCGGCGGGCACCGGCAAGACCTATCTGGCGGTGGCCTATGCGGCCATGCTGCTGGAGCGCGGTATGGTGGAGCGCATCGTGCTGTCGCGGCCGGCGGTGGAGGCGGGCGAGCGGCTGGGCTTCCTGCCGGGCGACATGAAGGAGAAGGTCGATCCCTATCTGCGGCCGCTCTACGACGCGCTCTACGACATGATGCCGCCCGACAAGGTGGAGCGGGCGATCGCGGCGGAAGTGATCGAGATCGCGCCGCTCGCCTTCATGCGCGGCCGCACGCTGCGCAATGCGGCGATCATCCTCGACGAGGCGCAGAACACCACGCCGATGCAGATGAAGATGTTCCTGACCCGCCTTGGCGAGAACGGCCGCATGATCGTCACCGGCGATCCGAGCCAGATCGACCTGCCGCCCAACACGAAATCGGGGCTGGTCGAGGCGCTGCGCGTGCTGGAAGGGGTGCCTGGCATCGTCACCGTGCGCTTCGACGACAAGGACGTGGTACGCCATCCGCTGGTGGCCGAGATCGTCAAGGCCTATGACCGCGACACGCTGCTGACGCCGCCCCCGCGCGCGAAGCCCTGAGAAGGGCGCGGGACACGACCATGGAGGTTTTCGCTCCGTCGCGCCCCCCTCTGGCCTGCCGGCCATCTCCACCTCAAGGGGGGAGATCGGCAGCTTCGAGGCCTCGCATTCCATCGACGAGTGGCGAAGGCGGTGACGAAGGATGGATCTCCCCCCTTGAGGTGGAGATGGCCGGCAGGCCAGAGGGGGGCGCGAAGGAACGCGACCCTCGACCGCGCCTCTGATGCCGCGCGCGAAATCCATAGCCGCCATCGACATCGCGCTCGCCGTCGAGGCCGGCGCGTGGCCGCCCGAGCCCCGGCTCGAAGCGCTGGTGCGCGCGGCCGTGGATGCCGCCTGCGCCGAGCAGGGCGTGAGCGGCGAATCCGAGCTCTCGGTGATCTTCACCGACGATGCGGCGATACGGGAATTGAACGCCGGCTGGCGCGGCAAGGACAAGCCGACCAACGTGCTTTCCTTCCCCGCTTTCCCCGAAGGCTGGTCGTCCCTGCCGCCGATGCTGGGCGATATCGTGCTCGCCGCCGAGACGGTCGCGCGCGAGGCGGCCGACGAGGACAAGCCCTTCGAGAACCACCTGACGCACCTCATCGTGCACGGCTTTCTCCATCTCGTCGGCCATGACCATGAGGACGACGCGGAGGCGGAGGCCATGGAGGCGGCGGAGCGGCGGATCCTCGCGGCACTTGCCATTCCTGACCCTTACGCCTAATTGAGGGTTCAGTTACGCTGCGAAAGACGATGAACCAGACAGCACAGAACGCCGCGGGCAACGTGCCCGGCGACGACCCGGAATCCGGCACCGAGGCCGGCGACAGTCCGAGTCCCGAACCTTCACAAACCGGCACCCGGCCCCCGTTGCTGCAACGATGGCTGGGTTTCCTGAGGCCGAAAAACGGCTCGACGCTGCGCGACGACCTGACCGACGCGCTGGCCGAGACCGCCGGCGAGGGCGATTTCTCGCCCGCCGAACGGGCCATGCTCAACAACATATTGCGCCTGCGCGAGGTGCGCGTCGAGGACGTGATGATCCCGCGCGCCGATATCGAGGCCGTGGAGCTGTCGACCACGCTGGGCGACATTTTGAAGGTCTTCGAGCAGTCCGGCCATTCGCGCATGCCGGTCTACGCCGAGACGCTGGACGACCCGCGCGGCATGGTCCACATCCGCGACGTGGTGGCGCAGATCACCCGCCTGTCGCGGCAGAAGCGCACGCGCGGCGCCAAGGCGGCCATGTCCGACACGCTCGACCTCGGCAAGGTCGATCTTTCCCGCACCATCGGTGAGCTGGGCCTCGTGCGCCCGGTCCTGTTCGTGCCGCCCTCCATGCTCGCCTCCGACCTGATGGCGCGCATGCAGGCGGCGCGCATCCAGATGGCGCTGGTGATCGACGAATATGGCGGCACCGACGGCCTCGCCTCGCTGGAGGACATCGTCGAGATGGTCGTCGGCGACATCGAGGACGAGCATGACGACGAGACCGATCCGCTGGTCACCAAGGTCGCAGACGGCGTCTATCTGGTCGACGGCAAGGCCGAGATCTCCGATGTCGCCGCCATGATCGGCAGCGCCTTCCAGGCCGGCGAGCACGAGGAGGACGTCGATACGATCGGCGGCCTGATCTTCAACATCCTCGGCCGCGTGCCGGCGCGGGGCGAGGTGGTGCAGGGCATTCCGGGATTCGAGTTCCAGGTGCTCGACGCCGATCCGCGCCGCATCAAGCGCGTGCGCATCCTCCAGACGCGCACCGCCGACCAGCGCCGCCGCCGCCCGGCCAAGGGCGCGAACGAGCCGACCGGCGGCAGTTCCTCGGAGACGGCCGGCGCGTAGCGGAAGAGTTGCGGCGCGGATATCGCGATTTGCCGCCGCGCCGTCTGCTGATAGAACTTGCGCGGTGATTCTTTCATCCTGAACGGACGAGGCTATGCTGGGGGCGAACCGGCCTGCGTCGCGGCTCGAAGCGGCCGGAAATGCCGATGCCGCTCAACCGCTATTGGCCGGTCCGGCCGGCCGGGTGGCGCTTTTGTGGGGATGGCGCCGCGCGCTGGCCGCGCTCGGCGCGGGCGCGCTCGCCTCCCTGTCGCAGGCCCCGACCGATTTCTTCGCCGTTTGCTTCCTCTCCTTTCCCATCCTCGTCTGGCTGCTCGACGGCGCGGCGGGCGATGTCGGGCGCGGCTGGCTGCGGCGGCTCGCGCCCGCTTTCGCCACCGGCTGGTGGTTCGGCTTCGGCTATTTCGCCGGCGGGCTCTGGTGGGTCGGCAATGCGATGCTGGTCGACATCGCCGCCTATGCCTGGGCGCTGCCCATCGCGGTGCTGCTGCTGCCGGCGACGCTGGCGGTCTTCTACGGGCTGGCGGCGGTACTGGCGCGGCTGGTCTGGAGCGACGGCATCGGCCGCATCTTGGCGCTGGCCGCCGGATTCGCGATAGCGGAATGGCTGCGCGGCTTCGTGCTGACGGGGTTTCCGTGGAACGCGATCGGCTATGCGGCGATGCCCGTCCCGGTGCTGATGCAGGGCGTGAGCGTGGTCGGCATGGCCGGCATCAATGCGCTGGCCGTCTTCGTCTTTTCGCTGCCCGCCGTGCTGGCGGCGCGGCGCGGCGCGGCGCTCGCGCTGCTGCTGCTCGTCCTGCTGCCGGCCGCACATTGGGGTTTTGGCGCGTGGCGGCTGGCCGGCGCGGTGGCGACGGACGCGCCGATGCACCATGTGCGCATCGTCCAGCCCTCCATCGACCAGTCGCAGAAATGGGACCGCTCGCGGCGCGACGAAATCTTCGCCACCTATCTCGAAATGTCGGCGCGGCCGCCGGAGCCCGGCGCCGCCCGCCCGCAGCTCATCCTGTGGCCCGAAACCTCGGTGCCCTTCCTGCTCGCCGACAGGCCCGACGCGCTCGCCGCGCTCAGCCAGCTCGTGGATGACGGGCAGGTGCTGATGGCGGGCGCCGTCCGCCGCGAGGGCGAGGGCGGCGACGGGGCGCGCTACTACAATTCCGTCGTGGCGATCGATTCCGCCGGCGAGATCTACGACGCCACCGACAAGGTGCATCTCGTGCCGCTGGGCGAGTTCGTTCCCTTCGAGGACTGGCTCGGCCGCATCGGCATCACCAAGCTCGTGCAGCTGCCGGGCGGCTTCTCCTCGGGCGTGGCGCGCCACCCGATGGCGCTCGGCAACGGCCTCAGCGCCGTCGCCTTCGTCTGCTACGAGGTGATCTTCCCCGGCATCGCCATGCAGCCGGATGCCGACCTCATCGTCAACGTGACCAATGACGCATGGTTCGGCGATTCGCCCGGCCCCTACCAGCATTTCAGGCAGGCGCAGCTTCGCGCCGTCGAGGCCGGGCGGCCGCTGGTCCGCGCCGCCAATAACGGCCTGTCGGGCGCGGTGGACGCCTATGGCCGCGTCATCGACGCGCTCGCTCTCGACGCGGTCGGCGTGCTGGACGTGGCGGTGCCGGTGGTGCGCGCGGCACCTCCGCTGCCGCTTCCGGCCGTCGCCTGCGGATGGGCGCTCGTGCTTTTGATGGCGCTGGCGGCTTTCGCCGCGCGGCTCATCGACCTGCGCCGCATCAATTGACAGTTTCGGCACGCGCAACCCATAGTGCGGAAATGGGGTGAGTGTGCATCCGGCTCGCGGATGCACATATACGGATTGCGGCAGCTTCAAGGGGGCATGAAGATGCCGGGCGCATGCCCGGTCCATGGGCGCGATGATGCAGAGCAAGAAGATACCGAATCCCATCGACGTACATGTCGGCAGCCGAATCAGGCTACGGCGCAACATGCTGGGTATCAGCCAGGAGAAGCTGGGCGAGAGCCTCGGTGTCACCTTCCAGCAGATCCAGAAATACGAGAAGGGGACAAATCGCGTCGGCGCGAGCCGCCTCCAGGCGATTTCCTCCATCCTCAACGCGCCGGTCGCCTTCTTCTTCGAGGGCGGGCCGGGCAGCGAGCCGGAGAACGACAAGGGCGGCTTCGCCGAGGACAGCCAGACCAGCTATGTCGTCGATTTTCTCTCCACCGCAGACGGATTGCAGCTCAACCGGGCTTTCGTGAAGATCAGCGATCCCAAGGTGCGCAGGCGCATCGTCGACCTGGTGAAGTCGCTCGCCGACGAGGATTGAGTGGTTTCCGAGAGCGCGGTTTTTGCGCTCGACCCACCGCGCGGCCCGGAAAAGTGACAAAAAAGTAGCGATTTTCCACGGATCGGCCTGTTTCGGGCCTCAAGGGCAAAGCGCGACCTTGACGAGCGCAAGCGGCCTTCGTTAACACCGGTGCGCCTCCGGCGGCCCATCCGCCGGTTTTCTTTCGAGAGGGGACACCCGTGGCGCGACAGGACTACATCTTCACCAGCGAATCCGTTTCCGAAGGCCATCCGGACAAGGTTTGCGACCGCATCTCCGACGAGATCGTGGATCTCGTCTATCGCGAGGCGAAAAAGACCGGCATGGACCCGTGGAAAGTGCGCGTTGCCTGCGAGACGCTGGCGACGACCAACCGCGTCGTCATCGCCGGCGAGGTCCGCGTTCCCGATTCGCTGCTCAAGAAGGACAAGGACGGCAATGTCCTCAAGGATGCCTCCGGCGCGCCGGTGGTCAATCCGTCGAAATTCCGTTCGGTCGCCCGCCGCGCCATCCGCGCGATCGGCTATGAGCAGAGCGGCTTCCACTGGAAGACGGCCAAGATCGACGTGCTGCTGCACGGCCAGTCCTCCGACATCGGCCAGGGCGTAGACAACGCCGCCGACAAGCAGGGCGAGGAAGGCGCCGGCGACCAAGGCATCATGTTCGGCTATGCCTGCCGCGAGACGCCGGAGCTGATGCCGGCGCCGATCTACTATTCGCACAAGATCCTCGAACTGCTCGCCGCCGCCCGCCACAAGGGCGAGGGCGACGTCGGCAAGCTCGGCCCCGACGCCAAGAGCCAGGTTACGGTGAAATATGTCGGCGGCGAGCCGAAGGAAGTCACCCAGATCGTGCTCTCGACGCAGCATCTCGACGGCTCGTGGGACTCCAAGAAGGTCCGCAAGGTGGTCGAGCCCTATATCCGCGAGGCGCTGGCCTCCGGCGGCCTCACCATCGCAGAGGACGCCAACTGGTACATCAACCCGACCGGCAAGTTCGAGATCGGCGGTCCCGACGGCGACGCCGGCCTGACCGGCCGCAAGATCATCGTCGACACCTACGGCGGCGCGGCCCCGCATGGCGGCGGCGCCTTCTCGGGCAAGGACACGACCAAGGTGGACCGCTCGGCGGCCTATGCGGCGCGCTACCTCGCCAAGAACGTCGTGGCGGCCCGCCTTGCCGACCGCTGCACCATCCAGCTCGCCTATGCCATCGGCGTCGCCCAGCCGCTGTCGATCTATGTCGACCTGCACGGCACCGGCAAGGTGGACGAGGCGACGCTGGAGAACGCGCTGCGCAAGGTGATGGACCTGTCGCCCTCGGGCATCCGCCGTCACCTCGACCTCAACAAGCCGATCTACGCCAAGACTTCGGCCTACGGCCATTTCGGCCGCAAGGCCGGCCGCGACGGTTCCTTCTCCTGGGAGAAGACCGATCTGGTGAAGGCGCTCAAGGAGGCGGTGGCCGCCTGAAGGCCGCCCGCAAGGTATGACCGAGGAACGCCGCAGCCGGGCGACGGAAGCGTTCTTCGGCAGGCGTCATGGAAAATCGTTGCGGCCGCTCCAGAAAGGGGCGGTCGAAACGTTTCTGCCGCGGCTGAAGATCGATCTGACGCAACCGCCGCCGCAGCCGCTGGCGGCGCTTTTCGATGTGCCCGTCGATGCCGTGCGGCTGGAGATCGGCTTCGGCGGCGGCGAGCACCTGCATTTCCGCGCCGGCGAGAGCCCGCGCACCGGCTTCATCGGCGTCGAGCCTTTCGTCAACGGCATGGCCAAGCTAATGGCCGCGCTGGAGACCGGGCCGCGCGCCAATCTGCGCGTCCATGACGACGATGCGACGCGGCTGCTGGACTGGCTGCCCGACGCCTCGCTCGACGGCATCGACCTGCTCTATCCCGACCCGTGGCCGAAGAAGCGCCACTGGAAGCGGCGCTTCGTGAGCAAGGTCAATCTCGACCGTTTCGCGCGCGTGCTGAAGCCCGGTGCGCCGTTCCGCTTCGCCTCCGACATCGACAACTATGTCAACTGGACGCTCCTGCACATCCGCGCCCATCCCGGCTTCGAATGGCGGGCGACAGGGCCGGACGACTGGCGCATGCCCTATCCCGGATGGCCCGGTACGCGCTACGAGGCCAAGGCGCTCCGCGAGGGCCGCAGGCCGGCCTATCTCACCTTCCACCGGACGGATGCACCAGACCTCGGTCGTATTGACAAGGCCTGATGCGCGACGTTGACTGATGTCCGGACATCGCGCCGAATGACCGGCGCGACGTCCCGATGCGTGCATGGATGCACGCCCCTGTGGAGGAGAGACATGCGCAGATTGTTGCTGGCGGCCGTGACGGCCGGATTTGCCCTGGCGGGCGCGGCCCATGCGGCCGACTACAAGATCATGGCGCCGGCGGCACCCGGCGGCGGCTGGGACCAGACCGCGCGCACCATGCAGTCGGCATTGCAGGAGGAGAAGATTTCCGGCTCCGTGCAGGTGCAGAACGTGCCGGGCGCCGGCGGCACGATCGGCCTCGCCCAGTTCGTCAACGGGGCCAGGGGCAAGCCGGACGAGCTGATCGTCGGCGGCTATGTCATGGTCGGCGCGATCCTGACCAACAATTCGCCCGTCACGCTCGAACAGGTGACGCCGATCGCGCGCCTCACCGGCGAGTTCGAGGCGATCGTGGTGCCGGCTTCGTCTGACATCAAGGACATGGCCGGTCTGGTGGAGAAGCTGAAGGCCGATCCGGGCTCGGTCTCCTGGGGCGGCGGATCGGCCGGCGGCACCGACCACATCACCGCCGGGCTGATCGCCAAGGCGGTGGGCGTCGATCCGACCAAGGTCAACTACATCGCCTTCTCCGGCGGCGGCGAGGCGCTTGCCGCCATCCTCGGCGGACAGGTGACGGTGGGCATCTCCGGCTATGGCGAATTCGCCGCGCAGGTCGAGGCCGGCCAGTTGCGCGTCATCGGCGTCTCGTCCGACGAACGCATCGAGGGCATCGACGCGCCGACCTTCAAGGAAGCAGGCGTCGACGTGTCCATCCAGAACTGGCGGATGGTCGCAGCCGCGCCCGGCATCAGCGACGAGCAGGCGGCGGCGATCACCGCCGACATCAAGAAGATGGCCGAATCCGCCGCATGGCAGAAGGCGCTGAAGGAACGCGGCTGGGCCGACACCTATCTCGACGGCGAGGACTTCAAGACGCAGCTCGCCGCCGACATCGCCGCCACCTCCGGCATCCTGAAAGAAATCGGCCTCGTCAAATGAGCGACAGCGCCGAAAGGCCCGCGCGGCGCCGCCCGGATGTGGCGGCGCTGCTCATCGCCGCCGGACTTCTGATAGTGGGCGCCGTCGTGCTGTGGGACGCCTCGCGCATCAGCGGCGGCGCCGGCTATGCGCGGGTGGGACCTTCCACCGTGCCGAACCTGATCGGCATATGCCTGCTCGTCCTGGCGGCATGGACAGCCTTCGAAGGGTGGCGCGGCGACTTTCCGGAGCGGGAGGCGCAGAATTATCCGCCGCTCGTCTGGATCGTCGGCGGGCTGGCGGCGCAGATGCTGCTCCTGACCACGGCCGGCTTCTCGATCGCCACCGGGCTGCTTTTCGCCGCGACCGCCAAGGCTTTCGGCAAGGGGCCGCTGTGGAAGACGATCCCGATCGGCATCGTCATTTCCTTCATCGTCTGGGCCGTTTTCGCGAAGCTGCTGCAACTGTCGCTGCCGGCGGGGCCGCTCGAACGGCTGATCTGACCATATTCTGTTTCAAGCGTGAGAGCCTCCGAGGGGTACGATTTCCGGAGGGATGACGCAGGGGGGGCCGGGGACATGGATACATTCGCGCTGCTCGGTCAGGGTCTGCTCACCGCGCTCGAGCCGATGCATCTTCTCTATGCGCTGATCGGCGTGACGCTCGGCACGGCCGTGGGCGTCCTGCCGGGCATCGGGCCGGCGCTCACCGTCGCGCTGCTGCTGCCCGTCACCTACAAGCTCGACCCGGCCGGTTCGCTCATCATGTTCGCCGGCATCTATTACGGCGGCATGTATGGCGGCTCGACCACGTCGATCCTGCTCAACACGCCGGGCGAGAGCGCGTCGGTGGTGACGGCGCTGGAGGGCAACCGCATGGCGCGCGCCGGGCGCGGCGGCCCGGCGCTGGCGACAGCGGCCATCGGCTCCTTCGTCGCCGGCCTGATCGCCACGCTGGGGCTGGCCTTCGTCGCGCCATGGGTGGTGCACTTCGCGCTCTCCTTCGGCCCCGCGGAATATTTCGCGCTGATGGTGCTGGCCTTCATGACCGTGTCGGCGGCCTTCGGCGAATCGACCCTGCGCGGCCTCACCGCGCTCTTCATCGGCCTCACGCTCGGCCTGGTCGGCATCGATCTCCAGACCGGGCAGGCGCGGCTTGCCTTCGGCGTGCCGGATCTGCTCGACGGCATCGAGGTGACGACGCTCGCCGTCGCGCTCTTCGCCATCGGCGAGACGCTGATGGTGGTGTGCTCGCCGAGCCGGCTGGCCGAGAAGGTGGAGGCCGTGAAGGGCTCGGTGATGATGACCGCGCAGGACTGGAAACGCTCATGGGTGCCGTGGCTGCGCGGCACCGCGATCGGCTTCCCGATCGGCGCCATGCCGGCGGGCGGCGCCGACATTGCGAGCTTCCTGTCCTATTCGGCGGAGCGCAGCTTCACGAAACATCCCGAGGAATTCGGCAGGGGCGCCATCGAGGGCGTGGCCGGGCCGGAAGCCGCGAACAACGCCTCGGCCGCCGGCACGCTGGTGCCGCTGCTGACGCTCGGCCTGCCCACCACCGCGACCGCGGCGATCATGCTGGCGGGCTTCCAGCAGTTCGGCCTCCAGCCGGGGCCGCTGCTCTTCGTCAACAATGCCACGCTGGTCTGGGGCCTGATCGCCAGCCTGCTGGTCGCCAACCTGATGCTGCTGGTGCTCAACCTGCCGCTGATCGGCCTGTGGGTGAAACTGCTCACCATCCCGCGCCACTGGCTCTATCCGGGCATCCTCGTCTTCGCGACGCTCGGTACGATCGGCGCCAATCCGTCGTCCTTCGAGCTCGGCGTGCTGCTGGTCTTCGGCCTGCTGGGCTACATGCTCAGGCGCTTCGACTACCCGCTCGCGCCGGTCGTGGTCGGGCTGATCCTCGGGCCGATGGCGGAGCAGCAATTGCGCCGCGCGCTGGCGATCAGCCAGGGCGATCCGTCGGCCCTGTTCCATTCCTGGATCGCGATCGTGCTGTGGGTGCTGGCGCTGACGGCGCTGTTCCTGCCGATGATCCTGCGCGCCCGCGGCAAGGGCAAGATACTCGCCCAGTTCGGCGGCGACGAAGACTGAGCCTTGATGCACTGCACAAAAAACAAACCGCCGGCCTCGGGTGAGGCCGGCGGTTTTCGATTCCCGTCGTCGCGGCGCGGGGCGCCGGGCGCTTAAGCGTCAGGGCTTGCCGATGCGGCCGAACTGAACCGGATCGATGCCGAGACCGCGAAGATGGCGCTCGGCCGGGCGGCGGTTCTCGCGGACCGCGGCGCTGACGGCCACGGCGTCGGCGATGGTGTTGAAGACGTTGCCAATGCGGCTGAACCTGCTGGCCATGGTGATGTCCTTTCGTTGTGCGTTGCACAATAGATAGTACGGCCTCAAACAATTTTGCAGTGCGGAAAAAGCAGCGCAGCCATGCGTGAATCGCATGGATGTGCCGTTAGGGAAGGTTAACGCAACGCCCTCGGCGTTTGCGCCGCTCCTCATCGCCCTGCCGGGCACTTCTCCCCGTGAACGGGGAGAAGAAGCTTTCATTGCCACTTTCGCCAATCGCCGGCGTGGCGGAAGGAGCGCAAAAGCAAGCGGAGAGCGTTCTTCTCTCCGTTCACGACGCGCTTTTAACGCCCGCGCCCTTTCGAGGCGCGTGAGATGATGGCCGAGAGCATCTTTTCCCGGTCTTCGGCCAGGATGGCGTCGAGGAACGGCATCTTGCGCTCGATCAGCAGATGCGCGAGCCCATGGACGACGGCCCATGCCGCGGAGAGATGCTCGATACCGGCTCTGGAGGCGAGCGGCGCGTCGTTCCGCACGGCGGCCACCGCATCGACCAGGATCGAGAAGGCTTCTCCCGCGCAATCGCGCAACGCGGAATCCTCATAGGCCGGCCGGTCGGAACCGAACATCAGCTTGAAGAGCGCCGGGTTCGCCTCCGCGAAGTCGATGTAGCCGAGCCCGGCGGCCGTCAGCCTTGCCTCGGGATCGGGCGGGGCCGCTCCCGCGCGTTCGCGCATGGAAACGACCAGCCGCCCGAAGCCGACGCCCGCAAGCGCCGTGAGAAGATCGCCGGCGCTGCGGAAATGATGCGCGGGGGCCGCGTGCGAGACGCCGGCGCGCTTGGCGCAGCCGCGCAGCGAGAAGGCCTCGACGCCCTTCTCAGCCAGTTCCGCCTCGGCCGCCCGCAGCAGCGCCTCGCGCAGGTCGCCATGGTGATAGGTGTCGCGAGATGCTGCCGTGTCGCCCATCGCCGTTCCTTTCCCGCCCTGTTCCGATTCTCTCGGCAATCGGCATCCGTTGGGCAATCTTGTCAATGACAAAATTATCTTGACAGCGTCAACATAGGACGGCATCCTCGCCGCAAGATGGATCGAAAGGAGCAACGATGAGCCCCGACCTGATCTTCCAGCTCGCCAATATGCTCGTGCTGGCCGGATGGGCCGCGCTTCTCGCCAGCCCGTGGGTGCCGGCTCTCGCCGACCGGATTGCCGCGATCGTCGTGCCGATCCCGCTCTCGATCGCCTATGCCGCCCTGCTGCTCGCCTTCTGGTCGCGGGGCGCGGGCGGCTTCGATTCGCTCGACAATGTCGCGGCGCTGTTCGAGACGCGGGAATTGCTGCTGGCCGGGTGGCTGCACTTCCTGGCCTTCGACCTCTTCGTCGGTGCATGGGAGGTCCGCACGGCGCGCACTGAGCGCATTCCCTTCCTGCTGGTCGTGCCATGCCTTGCCCTGACCTTCCTGTTCGGACCGGCCGGATTCCTGCTTTTCGCCGCCGTCCGTGTGCTCCGGCAGCGAATGCTCCGGACAGCCTGACGAAGAGGAACCGACGATGACGAACATGACCATCGATCTCGCGCCGGCCGGGACCCCTGCCGGCCTGCTGGACGAACTCTACCGCCGCGAGCCGCTCTTCACGGCGGCCGGGATTTTCATGCTGATGCTCATGGTGCCGACGGGGCTTGCATGGCTCCTCGACGACCGGACCTTCCAGGGGGTGAATGTCTGGCTCAAACCGCTCAAATTCGAGCTGTCCATCTTCGTCTACCTGCTCTCGCTGGCCTTCTTCGTGAAATGGCTTCCCGAAGGCACGCGACGGAAGCGGTGGTATCGGGTCTACGCCGTTGCCGTCGTGGCCGGCCTCATCGCGGAGATGGGCTGGATCGGCTTCGCCTCATCGAACGGCGTCGCTTCCCACTACAACGAGACCAGCCTCGCATGGACGGTCGCGATGACGATGGCGGGCGTGACGGCCGTGATGTTCACGCTCGCCGCGCCGGTCTACGGCTACCAGATCTGGCGCAATCCCGACACGGGCCTGCCGCCGGCGATGAAGGCCGCGATCGTCGACGGGCTCGTCCTGACCGGCGTGCTGACGATCGTCACCGCGGGCTATCTCGGCTCCAACGGCAGCCACTTCGTGGGCGACGGCCAGACGGATGCCGGGGGCATGCCGTTCTTCGGCTGGTCACGTGACGGCGGCGATCTTCGTGTCGCGCATTTCTTCGCGACTCATGCATTGCAGGTGATCCCGGTCTTCGGCTGGGCGGCCACGCGCGCCGGCGGCGGCCAGCGGGTTCTCCCGGTTCGCCTCTTTGCGCTTGCCTACACGGCGTTCGTCGCCTTCGCCTTCGTGCAGGCGCTGATGGGGCAGCCGTTCCTGCCGTTCATCCGCTGAGGCCGTCTTGCGTTTTCGTCCCCCGGCGGCTATATGGTGCTTAAATTCTTGGTCGGCATGACGAAGAGTGGGTCCACCCGGTCCCGCTCTTTTTTGTTACCCGCCGGCCGCAAGACCAGCGGAACGCATGGAACAGAACGAACAGCCGCAAACCTGGGACGACCGGATCATCCGCGATACGGGGATCGATGCGCGGGTGGCGGCGATCGTCGGCCCGGTGCTGCGCGCCATCGGCTTCCGGCTGGTGCGCGTGCGCCTGTCGGGCCAGAACGGTCTGACCCTGCAGATCATGGCCGAGCGCGACGACGGCTCGATGACCGTCGAGGACTGCGAGGAGGTGAGCCGCGCCATCTCGCCGGTGCTCGACGTCGAGGACCCGATCGACAAGGCCTATCACCTCGAAATCTCCTCGCCGGGCATCGACAGGCCGCTGGTGCGCGCCGGCGACTTCGCCGACGCGGTGGGTCATCTGGCCAAGATGGAGACCGATGTGATGGTCGCCGGGCGCAAGCGTTTTCGCGGCAGGATCACCGCCTGCGACGAGACCGGCGTGACGGTGGAGAGCGACAAGGCCGCCTATGGCGAGGAGCCGGTGGCGACGATCCCCTTCACGGCGCTGTCCGATGCGCGGCTGATCCTGACGGACGAGCTCATCCGCGACGCGCTGCAGAAGGACAAGAAGCTGCGTCAGGAGCGCAAGCGCCGCGCCCGCGCGGCCGACGACATCACCGAAGCGGGCGCGGACGAAACGCCGGCCCCGGAAACGCAAACCGAATAGTCGCATGCAAGCTGGACCCCGGAGGGGCCCGCCACGCATAGGGAGATGACAATGGCAGTCAGTGCAAACAGGCTCGAGCTTCTGCAGATCGCCGATGCGGTCGCGCGCGAGAAGTCGATCGACAAGTCGATCGTGATCGCCGCCATGGCCGACGCGATCCAGAAGGCGGCGCGCGCCCGCTACGGCCAGGAGACCAATATCCGCGCCGATATCAACCCGCAGACCGGCGAGATGAAGCTCCAGCGCCTCATGGAAGTGGTGGAGAACGTCGAGGAATATGCGCGGCAGATATCGCTGAAGGATGCCCGCGCCCGCAACCCCGACGCGCAGCTCGGCGACTTCATCGCCGAGCAGCTCCCGCCGATGGATTTCGGCCGCATCGCAGCCCAGTCCGCAAAGCAGGTCATCGTCCAGAAAGTGCGCGAGGCCGAGCGCGACCGGCAGTATGAGGAATACAAGGACCGGATCGGCGAGATCATCAACGGCACGGTCAAGCGCGTCGAATACGGCAATGTGATCGTGGATCTGGGTCGCGGCGAGGCGATCATCCGCCGTGACGAGCTGATCCCGCGCGAGAACTTCAAATATGGCGACCGCGTCCGCGCCTACGTCTACGACGTGCGCCGCGAGCAGCGCGGGCCGCAGATATTCCTGTCGCGCACCCATCCGCAGTTCATGGCCAAGCTCTTCGCCATGGAGGTGCCGGAAATCTATGACGGCATCATCGAGATCCGCTCCGTGGCGCGCGACCCGGGCAGCCGCGCCAAGATCGCCGTCATCTCGCGTGACTCCTCGATCGACCCCGTTGGCGCCTGCGTCGGCATGCGCGGCTCGCGCGTGCAGGCCGTGGTGGCCGAGTTGCAGGGCGAGAAGATCGACATCATCCCCTGGAACGACAATGCGGCGAGCTTCATCGTCAACGCGCTGCAGCCGGCCGAGGTCGCCAAGGTGGTGCTGGACGAGGATGCCGAGCGCATCGAGGTGGTGGTGCCCGACGACCAGCTCTCGCTGGCCATCGGCCGCCGCGGCCAGAATGTGCGCCTCGCCTCGCAGCTCACCGGCTGGGACATCGACATCCTGACCGAGGAAGAGGAATCGCAGCGCCGCCAGAAGGAGTTCGTGGAGCGCTCGACGCTGTTCATGGACTCGCTCAACGTGGACGAGATGGTCGGCCAGGTGCTGGCCTCCGAAGGCTTCACCTCGGTCGAGGAAGTGGCCTATGTCGACGCCGACGAGATTTCCTCCATCGACGGCTTCGACGAGGACACGGCTTCGGAGATCCAGATGCGCGCGCGCGAATATCTGGAGCGCATCGAGGCCGAGCACGACGCCAGGCGCCAGGAGCTCGGCGTCTCCGACGAGCTGCGCGAGATTCCGGGCCTCACCACCGCCATGATGGTGGCGGTCGGCGAGGACGGCGTGAAGACGGTCGAGGACTTCGCCGGCTATGCGGTGGACGACCTCGTCGGCTGGAAGGAGCGCAAGGACGGCGAGACCAAGTTCTTCCCCGGCGTGCTGGCCGATTTCGGCGTCAGCCGCGCCGATGCCGAGCAGATGGTCGTCGCCGCGCGCCTCAAGGCGGGCTGGATCAGCGAGGACGATCTGGCCGCCGAAGAGGCCGAGGAAGAGGCCGTCGCCTGACATGGGCGCGGCGCTGAAATCCGGGGCAGGTCTTGAACGAGATGAACGACCGCACATGTATAGTGACGCGGCAGGCGCGCGAGCCGGAAGGCTTGCTGCGTTTCGTCGTCGGTCCCGACATGTCGGTCGTCCCGGATCTGAAGCGCAACCTGCCCGGTCGCGGCTGCTGGGTCACGGCTGACCGCGACCACGTCGACAGGGCAGCGAAGCGGAAGCTCTTCGCCAGGGCTTTCAAGGCCGAGGTGCGCGTGCCGGACGATCTCGGCGCGATGGTGGACGGCCTGCTGGCGCGGGCGGCCCTCGGCGCGCTGGGTCTGGCGCGCAAGGCCGGCGCCGTTGCGATGGGCGCGGCAAAATGCGAAGCTGCCGTCCGCAGCGGCAAGGCGCTGGCTGTCCTTCATGCGCATGAAGCTTCGGAAGACGGCATCCGCAAGCTGGCACAGGCAAGACGGGCCGTTGCATATCAGGACGGTCCCGATATACCCGCATACAAACTCTTCCCCGAGGCCGAATTGGGTTTGGCATTGGGCGGGACAAATGTGATACATGCAGCCCTGCTCGCCTCCGAGGCGGGCAAGGCCGCGCTCAGGCGCATGGTGGCGCTTGACCGATACCGGAGCGGTTTTCCGGCCGACAGGCCGATGGTGATGGCCGATCTCGCGGACGAGACGGTGAAGGATACGGAATGAGCGATACGAAATCAGGCGACGACAAGACACTGAGCGTGAACACGAAGAAGACGCTGACGCTGAAGCGGCCCGGCATGGAGCAGGGAACGGTGCGGCAGAACTTCTCGCACGGACGCACGAAGTCTGTCGTGGTCGAGACAAAGAAGCGCAAGTTCACGCGCCCTGACGAGCGTCAGGAGGCGGCGCAGGCTTTCTTCAAGCCGCGCCCGGCCGCGTCGGCTCCCGCGCCGCAGGCGGCTGCCCCTGCGCCGGCAGCACAGCCCGAGGCACCGCCCCGCCCCGCGCCGGTGGACCGTTCCGGCGTGGTGCTGAACGAGCTCTCCCACGAGGAGATGGAGGCGCGCCGCCGCGCGCTCGAGGGCGCCAAGGTGCGCGAGGTCGAGGACCGCAAGCGCGCCGCCGAGGAGGCCCAGCGCCGCGCCGAGGAAGAGGAGCGCCGCCAGCGCGAGCGCGCCGAGTCCGCCCGCCGCCAGGCCGAGGAGGAAGCCCGCATCCAGGCCGAGGCCGAGGCGCGCCGCCGCGCCGAGGAGGAAGCCCGCCGCCGCGCCCCCGCGCTGGAGCCGGCGACGCCGGACGAGGAGGAGCCCGAGAAGGGCCGCGGCGCGACGCCCGCCGTCAAGCGCGGCGTGGCCAAGCCCGAAGCGGTTGCCGTTCCGAAGCCGACCAAGACCAAGGGCGAGGAAGAGCGCCGCCGCGGCAAGCTGACGCTGACGTCGGCGCTGTCGGACGAGGAAGCGCGCGGCCGCTCGCTGTCGTCGATGCGCCGCCGCCAGGAGAAGTTCAAGCGCTCGATGTATAACGAGCCGCGCGAGAAGATCGCGCGCGAGGTCGTGCTTCCCGAGACGATCACCATCCAGGACCTCGCCAACCGCATGTCGGAGCGCGCGGTCGACATCGTCAAGTACTTCATGAAGCAGGGCCAGATGATGAAGCCCGGCGACGTGCTCGATGCCGACACGGCGGAGCTGGTCGCGAGCGAATTCGGCCATACCGTGCGCCGCGTCGCGGAGTCGGATGTCGAGGAAGGCCTGTTCAATATCCAGGACCGCACCGAGGACCTGAAGTCGCGGCCGCCGGTCGTGACCATCATGGGCCATGTCGACCATGGCAAGACCTCGCTGCTCGACGCCATCCGCAAGGCCAATGTCGTGTCGGGCGAGGCCGGCGGCATCACCCAGCATATCGGCGCCTATCAGGTCGAGCAGGACGGCCAGAAGATCACCTTCATCGACACGCCCGGCCACGCCGCCTTCACGGCGATGCGCGCCCGCGGCGCGCAGGCGACCGACATCGCGGTGCTGGTGGTGGCGGCCGACGACAGCGTGATGCCGCAGACGATCGAGTCGATCAGCCATGCCAAGGCGGCCGGCGTGCCGATCATCGTGGCGATCAACAAGATCGACAAGCCGACCGCCAACGCCCAGAAGGTGCGCACCGAACTGCTCCAGCACGAGGTGTTCGTGGAATCGATGGGCGGCGAGGTGCTGGACGTCGAGGTGTCTGCCAAGAACGGCACCAATCTGGACAAGCTCCTGGAGGCCATCCTCCTCCAGGCCGAAATCCTGGACCTGAAGGCCAATCCCGACCGCACCGCCGAGGGCGTCGTCATCGAGGCGAAGCTCGACAAGGGCCGCGGCTCTGTCGCGACCGTGCTGGTGCAGGCCGGCACGCTCAGGCCGGGCGACATCATCGTCGTCGGCAATGAGTGGGGCCGCGTGCGCGCGCTGGTCGATGACCGCGGCGACCATGTGAAGGAGGCGCCGCCGGCCATGCCGGTGGAGGTGCTGGGCCTTCAGGGCACGCCGCAGGCGGGTGACCGCTTCGCCGTGGTGGAGAACGAGGCTCGCGCCCGCGAGATCTCGGAATACCGCCAGCGCATCGCCCGCGAGAAGGCCGTTGCCCGCCAGGCGGGACAGCGCGGCTCGCTCGAGCAGATGATGTCGCAGCTCCAGAATTCGGGCCTCAAGGAGTTCCCGCTCGTCATCAAGGGCGACGTGCAGGGCTCGATCGAGGCGATCGTGGCGGCGCTGGACAAGCTCGGCACCGACGAGGTGCGGGCGCGCATCGTCCATGCCGGCGCGGGCGCCATCACCGAGAGCGACGTGTCGCTGGCCGAGACGTCGAACGCCGTCATCATCGGCTTCAACGTGCGCGCCAACAAGCAGGCGCGGCAGGCGGCCGAGCAACTGGGCATCGAGGTCCGCTACTACAACATCATCTACGACCTGGTGGACGACATCAAACAGGCCATGTCCGGCCTGCTGTCGCCGGAGCGCCGCGAGACCTTCATCGGCAATGCCGAGATCCTCGAAGTGTTCAACATCACCAAGGTCGGCAAGGTGGCCGGCTGCCGCGTCACCGAGGGCAAGGTGGAGCGCGGCGCGGGCGTGCGCCTGATCCGCGACAACGTCGTCATCCACGAAGGCACGCTGAAGACGCTCAAGCGCTTCAAGGACGAGGTGGCCGAGGTGCCGGTGGGCCAGGAATGCGGCATGGCCTTCCAGAACTACGAGGACATGCGCGTCGGCGACGTCATCGAGTGCTTCCGCGTCGAGATGGTGACGCGCTCGCTATAGACGGAGCCGGGTGATGACGGGCGACGCTGGCCCCGGCCTCCGGGGCCGGGACCGTTTCGAGTTCACATACGAGCTTGAGCCGGATGACTTCAGGTCATTGCTCGCGAGCCAGCAGGCTGCCCTGAAGGCCGGCCGCAAGCCGGTCTCGGTGCTGCAGCTCCTCGCCAGCATGCTGATGTGGCTGGCGGTCGTCGTGGTGCTGGTCTGGCTGCAGCAGCGCGGGATCCTGAACCCACGCGAGATGCTGGTCGGCGCGGTGGGCGTGCTGGTGGGCGGATTGTCCATTCTGGGCTACCAGCGATGGTTCTATCTGAAGGTCTTTCCGCGCAAGCTGATGGAGCTCAACAGGTTCGTCGGCCGCCCGCATGATCTCGCGGTCGATGCGGCGGGAGTCCGCACCCACGTCCCCGGCAGCACGGCGCATTATGAATGGGACATGGTGGAGCGTGTCGATGACAGGCCCGACTGCATCTTTCTGTGGGTGAGCGGAATGGCCGCGATCGTCGTGCCCGGACGGGTTTTCGCAAGCGCGGAGGAGCGCGCCGCGTTCCTCGCGGCGGTAGAGGAGTGGGCTGATGCCAAGAACTAGCGGGGGCGGTTCCGGCCCCTCCCAGCGCCAGCTCCGTGTCGGCGAGCAGGTGCGCCACGCGCTGGCCGAGGTGCTCGCGCGGGGTGACGTACGCGACGAGCTGCTGGAAAACACGGTGATCTCGGTGTCGGAGGTGCGTATGTCGCCCGACCTGAAGATCGCCACGGCCTTCGTCGCGCCGCTGGCGGCCGCCGACGATGACGCGGTCATCAAGGCGCTGGCGCGCAACGCGAAGTTTATCCGCGGCCGCGTCTCGGGCGCGCTGCGGCAGATGAAATACATGCCGGAGTTCCGCTTCCGGCTCGATACGAGCTACGACAACATGGCGCGGATCGACGACCTTCTGCGCTCGCCGGAGGTTGCCCGCGATCTCGACGCGAAGGATGACGACTGATGGCCCGCCAGCGCAAGAAAAAGGGCCGTCCCGTCTCGGGATGGGTCGTGCTCGACAAGCCGTTCGGCATGGGGTCGACCGAGGCGGTGGCGCGCGTCAAGCGCCTGTTCGATGCAGAGAAGGCCGGCCATGCGGGCACGCTCGACCCGCTTGCCTCGGGCATGCTGCCGATCGCGCTCGGCGAGGCGACCAAGACCGTGCCCTATGTGCAGGACGGCGCCAAGGTCTATCGCTTCACCGTCGCCTGGGGCGAGGAGCGCACCACGGACGACCTGGAGGGCGAGGTCGCGCATCGCAGCGACAAGCGCCCGGACATGCAGGCGGTCGCGGCGCTGCTGCCGCGCTATACGGGCGTGATCATGCAGACGCCGCCGCAATTCTCGGCGATCAAGATCGGCGGAGAACGCGCCTATGACCTCGCCCGCGACGGCGAGAACGTCGAGATACCCGCGCGCGAGGTGGAGATCGGCCGCTTCGACATCGTCGATGCCGGCGATCCCGACCGCACCGTCTTCGAGATCGAATGCGGCAAGGGCACCTATGTGCGCAGCATAGCGCGCGACATGGGGCGCGATCTGGGCTGCTACGGCCATATTTCCGAGCTGCGCCGCACGGAGGTCTATCCTTTCACGGCCGACCAGCTCGTGACGCTGGCCGCGCTGGAACAGGCCCTGCCCGCGCCGGCGGGCGAGGGCGAGGAGACCGGCAATGCGGCCGAGCGCTTCAAGGCCGTCGACGCGCTGCTGCTCGACACCGGCGCCGCACTCGCCTCCCTGCCGCAACTGCCGCTCACCGACGATGCGGCCCACAAGGTCCGGCTCGGAAATCCGGTGATCGTGCGCGGCCGCGACGCGCCACTCGACGCCGACGAGGCCTGCGCCGTGCAGCGCGGCCGCCTGCTGGCGATCGGCGCCATCGAGGCCGGCATGTTCAGGCCGCGACGCGTCTTCAGGACGTAACGCGTCTTTCCCGCCAGCGCCTTCGGCCAGGGCATCTCCACGGAATCGTGGAATGCCCTATCCCATTGTTTTTACGCAATTCCGGACGCAAAACCGCTGCGCACTTTTGCTGGAATTGCTCTATGATCCGCCCTGTGAGTCGCAGGGGACGGAGCATGGCAGGTCATGTCGCGCCGCAGGCGGAGAAACGCCGCGCCAAGCGCTCGCCCATCGGGTCGGCGCCGGGAACGCTGATCGCCGATCCCAAGGCCCACCCGACCCGCATGCGCGCGACATTGGTGTCGCCGGACGGGATCCGCACCATCGACGAGCTCGCTCTGGACGCCGTTCCCGATCTGCGGAAGCACTGGCCGCTGATCTGGGTGGATTGCGTCGGGCTTGGCACCGTCGAGACCATCGAAGGGCTGGGCGGCATATTCGGCATCCACCGGCTGGTGCTGGAGGACATCGTCAATACGGGCCAGCGGCCGAAGACCGACCTGTTCGACGACTATGCCTATGTGGTGCTGAGGATGTTCGATTCGGTGCATCGCAGCGTGCCCGAGCAGATCTCGCTGGTCTTCGGCACCGGCTTCGTCCTCACCTTCGCCGAGGACGAGGGCGATTGCTTCGATCCGGTGCGGCAGCGCCTTGCGGTGGGCGGCCGGCTGTGGTCGCGCAAGTCCGACTATCTCGCCTATGCCCTGCTCGATGCCGTGGTCGACGCCTATTTCCCGCTGCTCGACGCGAAGTCCGACGCGATCGACCGGATGGAGGACGAACTGCTCGCCGGCGCCAGCAAGGAGCAGGCGAGCGTGCTGCATCACATGCGCCGCGAGATCATCCAGGCGAAACGCTGGCTGTGGCCGGTGCGCGACGCGATCGGGACGCTGATGCGCGCCGAACATCCCTTCATCCATGCCGAGACGCGCATCTATCTCAACGACACATACGACCATGCCGTGCGCGTGGTGGAGATGACCGAGACGCTGCGCGAGACGCTGACCGGGCTGATCGAGCTCCATCTGGCGATGTCGCAGGCCAAGATCAACGAGGTCATCAACCTGCTGACCATCGTGTCGACCATCTTCATCCCGCTGACCTTCCTCGTCGGCGTTTGGGGGATGAACTTCGACACCGAGGATTCGCCCTGGAACATGCCCGAACTGTCGGCATATTACGGTTACCCGATCGCGCTGCTCGTCATGCTTGCAATTGCCGTCGCATTGGTGGCCTATTTCCGCTGGAAGAAATGGCTTTGACATCGCCGGTGCGGGCGTGATTCGGTCTGGGAAGGGCTTTTTGGCAGCGCAACACGACGAGGGGCCTGACCAGGCGGCTGGGGGCGGGGACGGCGGGACGGCCTCGCGCCGCGCCCGCGCATGGCCGATCGAGGTCTATCTGGCGCTGCTGGCGGCGGTCATCGTCGTGCCCTCGCTGATCTTCACGCTGGTGCTGCTCGACCGCAACGGCCAGGCGCAGCGCGACCTGATCGAGACGCTGGCCCATGCCACGGCGGGCTCGATCAGCGAGGCCGTCGACCGCGAGCTGCTGGGCATGTTCACGACGCTGCGCGTCCTGTCGACCGCCGAATCGCTGGCGCGCGGCGACCTCGCCAATTTCCATGCGCGGGCGCAGGCGGCGCTGGAGGACCGCGCCGCCTTCGTCATCCTGCTCGACAGCGGCGACAGCCAGTTGCTGAACACGCGCGTTCCCTTCGGCACGCCGCTCGGCAAGACGCCCGACACCGGCTCCACCGCGACGGCACGCCGCACCGGCCAGCCGGTCGTCTCCGACGTGTTCTACGGCAATACGTCGAAGAGCTGGGTCTTCAACACCATCCTGCCGCTCCGGGGCGCGGCGCGCGGCGATACGCTGCTGATGTCGCAGAACGCTGAGAATCTCTCCAGGACGCTGTCGCAGAAGAATCTCACCGGCGGCTGGAACGTGTCGCTGCTCGACCGGCGCGGCCACGTCCTGACCTCGTCCTTCAATTCCTCGGATATCGGAAAGCCCTTCTTCCTCGGGCAGGGAACGGTCAGCGGGCGCCTGACCGGCCGCATCGAGGAAGGCGCGCCCGAGGAGAGCTATGTCGTTGCGACCACACGCTCGCCGGTCAGCAACTGGCAGGTCGTCGTATGGGCGCCGGAGGCCGCCATCGACGCGCCGCTGCAGCGCTCCATGCTGATGCTGCTGCTCGGCAGCGTCGCGGTGCTGGCCTTCGCCACGCTGGCGGCCTGGCTGCTCGGACGCCAGATCGCCTCGCCGATCCGGCGCCTGGCGCGCGATGCGCGTCGCCTCGGCGCCGGCGAGGAGGTGCAGCCGGTGGCCTATCCGGTCACCGAGATCGCCACCGTGTCGGCGGCGATCGCGCAGGCCTCCGCCGACCGGCGCCGGGCGGAGAACGAGATCCGTTTCCTGATGCGCGAGGTCGCGCACCGCTCGAAGAACCAGCTCACCGTCGTCTCCTCCATCGCCAAGCAGACGGGCCGCCACGCGGCGAGCCTGCCGGCGTTCCAGGAGAGCTTCCAGCGCCGGCTGCTGGGCCTGGCCCGCTCGACCGACCTCCTCATCGCCGGCGGGGTGGCGGGGGTGGAGCTGCGCGAGCTGATGAACGCGCAGCTTGAACCCTTCCTGCCACCGGAGGATGGGCGCATCGAGATCGCCGGACCCGCCTTCCGGCTGGACAATTCCGCCGCGCAGACGCTGGGCCTCGCCGCGCACGAGCTGGCGACCAATGCGGCCAAATACGGGGCCTTCTCGATCTCGGCGGGACGGCTGAGGATCGCCTGGCGCATCCATGGCGACAGGCTGTCGCTGCAATGGCGCGAATATGTGCCGCGCCTGCCGCCGCGGGAGGAGACGCCGGGCTTCGGCACGCAGGTGATCGAGCGCATGCTGGGCGGCTCGCTGGATGCCGAGATCACGCGCACGGTGCATTCGAACGGACTCGAATACAGCTTCGTGATCCCGCTCGAAAAGCTGCGCCCCGCGGTGCCGCCGCGTTCGGACGCCGCGCAGGCGTGAAAATAACTGGTATCCGGGCAGGAACTGTTCTATATGCGCCCCAACTTTGAGCGCCGAGCGCCAAGGTTCCATGGCCCCCGCTGGACGACATCCCGGCCGAGGGCGTCCCTTTTCCTCATTTCCAGAAAGGAAAGCACGATGTCGATCACTGCAGAGCGCAAACAGGAACTGCTGTCCGAATACGCCACCGCCAAGGGCGACACCGGCTCGCCGGAAGTCCAGGTGGCGATCCTTTCGGAGCGCATCAGGAACCTGACCGAGCACTTCAAGGACCACAAGAAGGACAACCATTCCCGCCGTGGCCTCCTGAAGCTCGTGTCGCAGCGTCGCCGTCTGCTGGATTATCTCCAGGCTAAAGACGAGGCACGCTACACCACCCTGATCGGCAAGCTCGGCCTGCGCCGCTGACGACGTTCGGCGTGGCGGGCCTCAGGTTCGCCACGCCGCTCTACCGGGCCTTTCGGCCCGCCCGGTTCCACAGGCGCCATGCGGCGCGGGACCGACTGCCCTGGACAGGTCATGGGGCAGGATTGCAGGCAGCTTCGCGCCGGCAGGCGGAAAGCTCCCCGTTGTCTTGCCCGTGGCTCGTCCGACGAAAGAAGCCGGGACGCCTTCCCCCGCGCCCGTGAGGTGCGGGGCTCGCGTCCCCATAGAAGGACAAGTCATGTTCAACCATCATAAAGTCGAGATCGAGTGGGGCGGCCGCCCGCTCATCCTGGAAACCGGCAAGATCGCCCGTCAGGCCGACGGCGCGGTGCTCGCCACCTATGGCGAGACCGTCGTGCTCGCCACCGTCGTCTCCATGAAGGAGCCGAAGCCCGGCCTCGATTTCTTCCCGCTGACCGTCAACTATCAGGAAAAGACCTTCGCGGCCGGCAAGATCCCCGGCGGCTACTTCAAGCGCGAGGGACGCCCGACCGAGAAGGAGACGCTGGTCTCGCGCCTCATCGACCGGCCGATCCGCCCGCTCTTCGCCGACGGCTACAAGAACGACACCCAGATCATCGTCACCGTCGTCCAGCACGACCTCGAGAACGATCCCGACATCGTGGCCATCGTCGCCACCTCGGCCGCGCTGACGCTTTCGGGCGTGCCCTTCATGGGCCCGATCGGCGGCGCCCGCGTCGGCTACATCAATGGCGAGTACAAGCTGAACCCGCATCTCGACGAGATGCCGGAATCGAAGCTCGACCTCGTCGTGGCCGGCACCTCCGAGGCCGTGCTGATGGTGGAGTCGGAAGCGCAGGAGCTGTCCGAGGACATCATGCTCGGCGCTGTCATGTTCGGCCACAAGGGCTTCCAGCCGGTGATCGACGCCATCATCAGGCTGGCCGAGGTCGCCGCCAAGGAGCCGCGCGACTTCACCTCGCCGAGCTATTCCGAGCTCGAGGCCGAGATGCTGAAGATCGCCGAGGACGAGCTGCGCGCCGCCTACCGCAACACCGTCAAGCAGGACCGCTACGCCGCCGTGGACGCGGTGAAGGCGAAGGTCAAGGCGCATTTCGCCCCGGCCGAGGGCGAGGAGCCGAAGTGGACCTCCGAGCAGGTCGCCACCGTGTTCAAGGACCTCCAGGCCAAGATCGTGCGCTGGAACATCCTCGACACAGGCAGCCGCATCGACGGCCGCGACCTGAAGACGGTGCGCCCGATCGTGTCGGAAGTGGGCATCCTGCCCCGCACCCACGGCTCGGCCCTGTTCACCCGCGGCGAGACGCAGGCGATCGTGGTCGCCACGCTGGGCACCGGCGAGGACGAGCAATACATCGACAGCCTGACCGGCACCTACAAGGAGACCTTCCTCCTTCACTACAACTTCCCGCCCTATTCGGTCGGCGAGACCGGCCGCATGGGCTCGCCCGGCCGCCGCGAGATCGGCCACGGCAAGCTCGCCTGGCGCGCCATCCACCCGATGCTGCCCGCCGCGGAGCAGTTCCCCTACACGCTGCGCGTGGTCTCCGAGATCACCGAGTCCAACGGCTCGTCCTCGATGGCGACCGTCTGCGGCACCTCGCTGGCGCTGATGGATGCCGGCGTGCCGCTGCAGAAGCCGGTGGCGGGCATCGCCATGGGCCTGATCAAGGAAGGCGAGCGCTTCGCGGTGCTCTCCGACATCCTCGGCGACGAGGACCACCTCGGCGACATGGACTTCAAGGTGGCCGGCACCGAAGGCGGCATCACCTCGCTGCAGATGGACATCAAGATCGACGGCATCACCGAGGAGATCATGAAGGTCGCCCTCGACCAGGCCAGGGACGGCCGCCTGCACATCCTCGGCGAGATGTCCAAGGCCATCACCGAGGGCCGTTCGGAGCTCGGCGAGTTCGCGCCGCGCATCGAGGTCATGAACATCCCGACCGACAAGATCCGCGACGTGATCGGCTCGGGCGGCAAGGTGATCCGCGAGATCGTCGAGAAGACCGGCGCCAAGATCAACATCGAGGACGACGGCACGGTGAAGATCGCCTCGTCCAACGCCAAGGAGATCGAGGCGGCGAAGAAGTGGATCCACACCATCGTGGCCGAGCCCGAGGTGGGCGAGATATATGAGGGCACCGTGGTGAAGACCGCCGATTTCGGCGCCTTCGTGAACTTCTTCGGCCCCAAGGACGGCCTCGTCCACATCTCGCAGCTCTCCAACGAACGCGTCGGCAAGACCACCGACGTGGTCAAGGAAGGCGACAAGGTGTGGGTGAAGCTGATGGGCTTCGACGAGCGCGGCAAGGTCCGCCTCTCCATGAAGGTCGTCGACCAGACGACCGGCAAGGAGATCGTCAGGGAGAAGAAGAGCGCCGAGGCCGAAGAGGCCGACGCCTGATCCTTCACGCAGGAAATGCCTTGGAAGGGCGCGGCCGCAAGGCCGCGCCCGTTTTTCGTATCCCGGTCTTGAGATGAAGGTGCCCTACGTTGCCCCCCCTCTGGCCTGCCGGCCATCTCCCCCACAAGGGGGGAGATCGGCCTTCATTGCGGCTTTCGGCAACCTTAGGCGATTGGCGAAGGCCGGTCTTACAGCCGATCTCCCCCCTTGTGGGGGAGATGGCCGGCAGGCCAGAGGGGGGCGCTGTCCCGCAAATATTTCCGGCTGTCGCGCCGGAGCGGCTTCGATGACCTCCGCTCCGCCCGCCATCCTGCTCCGCCCTTTCGAAACCGGCGACCTCGAACCGCCTGCCAAGGGCACGCGCGTGCTGTTCCTCGGCGCGGAGCCCGGCTTGCGCGCCTTGCGGCAATGGGATGCGGAGTTCGTCTGCGTCAACGGCTTCCGCCCGTCCTTCCTGCAGCTTGCGCGGGAAAGCTGGACAACCCTCGCGGAGCCTGAGGGCGACGGCTACGACATGGCGCTGGTGCTGGCGCAGAAGCATCGCGGGCTCAACGAGGCGCGGATCGCCGAGGCTTGGCGCCGCGTCCGCGACGGCGGCGTGATCCTCGTCGCCGGCGCGAAGGACGACGGCATCGACAGCCTGCGCAAGCGCACGGCCGGCAAGGTCCCGCTCGCCGGCGCGCTGTCCAAATATCATGGCGTCGCCTTCTGGTTCACGCGGCAGGCCGGGCAGGCGGCACCTTTTGCCGGGGCGGGGGAGCCGGTGCCGGTGGAAGGCCGCTTCCGCGCCGCGCCGGGCATGTTCTCGCACGATCGCGTCGATCCCGGCTCGCGCCTGCTGGCCGAAAGCCTGCCGGCCGATCTCGCCGGTGCGGCGGCGGATTTCTGCGCCGGCTGGGGTTTTCTCTCGGCGGCGCTGCTGGAGCGCTGCGCGGGCGTCAGGTCGCTCGATCTCTATGAGGCCGACCATGCCGCGCTCAAGGCAGCGAAGGCCAATCTCGCCGATGCCGCGGTGCCCCTGGGCTTCCACTGGATCGATCTCGCCGGCGAGCCGGTCGCGGCGCGCTATGACGTGATCGTCATGAACCCGCCCTTCCATGCCGGGCGTGCTGCGGAACCGGATCTCGGCGCGAAGATGATCGCGACGGCGGCGAAGGCGCTGAAACCCCGCGGCCGGCTCTTCATGGTCGCCAACCGGCACCTGCCTTATGAGGCGACGCTGGCTGCTTCCCTTCCCGCGCATGGCGAGATCGCGCGCGACAAGGGCTTCAAGGTCCTGTACGGGCGGCGCTGAGGCTCACGCCTGCGCGTCGGACTTCTTCAGCTCGTCCAGCGTCGGCATGGAGACGATGTGATAGCCGGAATCCACATAGTGGACCTCGCCTGTGACACCCGATGACAGGTCGGACAGCAGATAGAGCGCGGAGCCGCCGACCTCGTCATTGGTCACCGTGCGGCGCAACGGCGAATTGCGCTGCTGATAGGAGAACATGTGGCGCGCGTCGGAAATGCCGGCGCCCGCCAGCGTGCGCACCGGCCCGGCCGAGATGGCGTTGACGCGAATGCCGCGCGGGCCGAAGTCATTGGCGAGATAGCGCACGCTCGCCTCCAGCCCGGCCTTGGCGACGCCCATCACATTGTAGTTGGGCATGACGCGCACCGAGCCGGCATAGGTGAGCGTCAGCAAGCTGCCGCCATCGCTCATCATCGCGGCGGCGCGCTTCGCCACCTCGGTGAAGGAGAAGCAGGAGATCACCATGGTGCGCACGAAGTTCTCGCGCGTGGTGTCGGCATAGAGGCCCTTGAGCTCGTTCTTGTCGGAATAGCCGATGGCGTGGACGACGAAGTCGATGCCGCCCCAGGCGTCCTGCAAGGCGGCGAAGACCGCATCGACGGTGGCGATGTCCTCGACGTCGCAGGGCAGCAGGTGTTTTGCCTCGACCTTTTCGGCCAGAGGCTTGACCCGCTTGCCGAACGCCTCGCCCTGATAGGTGAAGGCGAGTTCCGCGCCTTGGCTGTGCAGTTGCTGGGCGATGCCCCACGCGATCGAATGGTCGTTGGCGACGCCCATGATCAGGCCCCGCTTGCCCTTCATCAGTCCATCCATGCCCATGCTCCGGCGTGTCTTCTTGTTATCGCTGTGTCAGCCGTTGTAGCGCTGCATGACCAGCGTCGCGTTGGTGCCGCCGAAGCCGAACGAGTTGGAAAGGACCGTGTCGATCTTCGCGTCGTCGATGCGCTTGCGCACGATCGGCATGCCTTCGAATTCCGGGTCGAGATTCTCGATATGCGCGCTCTCGCCGATGAAGCGGCCCTGCATCATCAGGATCGAGTAGATCGCCTCCTGTACGCCGGCGCCGCCGAGCGAGTGGCCCGTCAGCGACTTGGTGGAGGTGATGTAGGGCATCTTCTCGCCGAACACCTCGCGGATGGCGCCCATTTCCCTGGAATCGCCGACCGGCGTCGAGGTGCCGTGGGTGTTGATGTAGTCCACCGGGCCTTCGACGGTGGCGATCGCCTGCTTCATGCAGCGCACCGCGCCCTCGCCGGAAGGGGCGACCATGTCATAGCCGTCGGAGGTCGCGCCGTAGCCGACGACCTCGCAATAGATTTTCGCGCCGCGCGCCTTGGCGTGCTCCAGCTCCTCGAGCACCAGCACGCCGGCGCCGCCGGCGATGACGAAGCCGTCGCGGTTCGTGTCATAGGCGCGCGAGGCCGTGGCCGGCGTGTCGTTGAACTTCGACGACATGGCGCCCATCGCGTCGAAGAGGTTGGACATGGTCCAGTCCAGATCCTCGTGCCCGCCGGCGAAGATCATGTCCTGCTTGCCCCACTGGATGAGCTCGTAGGCATTGCCGATGCAGTGCGCCGAGGTGGAGCAGGCGGATGAGATCGAATAGTTCACGCCGTGGATCTTGAACCAGGTCGCCAGCGTGGCCGAGGCGGTGGACGACATGGCCTTCGGCACCGCGAAGGGGCCGATGCGCTTGGGACTGGTGTTCTTGAGCGTGGTTTCCGCCGCTTCCACGATCACGCGGGTGGAGGGGCCGCCGGAGCCCATGATGATGCCGGTGCGCTCATTGGTGACGTCGCCCTCTTCCAGCCCGGCATCGGCGATCGCCTGCTGCATCGACACATGATTCCACGCGCCGCCCCTGTGGAGGAAACGCATGGCGCGGCGGTCGACCAGATCGGTCGGGTCGAGCGTGGGCCTGCCCCAGACCTGGCTGCGGAAGCCGTGCTCGGCGAAGTCTTCCGAGAAGGTGATGCCCGATTTCGCATCATGCAGCGATGTCGTCACCTCGTTGGCGTCGTTGCCAATCGAGGAGACGATGCCGAGGCCTGTCACGACAACCCGTCTCATGGTCTGCTCCTTGCGAAGGCGGGCGGGCTCAGGCCGCGCCCTGTTTTGCCAGTCCGACCTTCAGGTCGGTGGCCGTATAGATCTGCTCGCCGTCGGCCTTCAGCCAGCCGTCGGCGATGCCGAGCACGAGGCGGCCGCGCATGACGCGCTTGAAGTCGACGCCATATTCCACCGTCTTGACCGACGGCGTGACCATGCCCTTGAACTTCACCTCGCCGGTGGAGAGCGCCATGCCCTTGCCGGGCTCGCCGAGCCAGCCGAGGAAGAAGCCCGTCATCTGCCACAGCGCGTCGAGGCCGAGGCAGCCGGGCATGACCGGATTGCCGATGAAATGGCAGGGAAAGAACCAGTGGTCGGGCTTGATCGCGAACTCGGCGCGCACATAACCCTTGTCGAATGCGCCGCCGGTCTCGCTGATCTCGGTGATGCGGTCGAACATCAGCATCGGCGGGGCCGGAAGCTGGGCATTGCCGGGACCGAAGAGCTCGCCGCGCGCGCAGGCGAGCAGGTCCTCATACCCGTAGCTGGATTTCCGGTCGGTCATCGTTCCTCCTCATTGCCCTCGGCTCGGCCGTCCTCCTAACACAGACGGTTTGCGTGAGGGAACAGGGGGCAGGACTAATCGCGCTGCCATCCGCATTTTATGAGCGGGGCGCCCGAAAGCCGCACATGCGGCGGCGCGCCGCGCTATTGATCGCCTTTGCTTGACAGAATATATACGAAACAAGCCCATACTGGCGAATACGTAGGTGATGCGTCGCATTTGCCGACGAATATCCGGGAACCCGTATGCAGACCACGACTGTCGAAGAGAGGGTACGCAAGGCCGGCCTGCGGCCGACCCGGCAGCGCATCGCGCTGGCGGAGCTGCTTTTCGCCAAGGGCGACCGCCACCTTTCCGCCGAGGAACTGCACGAGGAAGCGCTCGGCGCGGGCGTCGCCGTGTCGCTGGCGACCGTCTACAACGCGCTGCACCAGTTCACCGAAGCCGGCCTGCTGCGGATCCTCGCGGTGGAGGGCCAGCGGACCTATTTCGACACCAACACCTCCGACCACTACCATTTCTTCATCGAAGGCGAGAATCGCGTGGTGGACATCGAGGGCGAGGCGGTGAGCGTGCATAACCTTCCCGAACCGCCGGAAGGCATGGAAATCGCCAATATCGACATCGTCGTGCGGCTGCGCCCGCGGCGCGGGAACTGAGCGGCACGCTGCGCCCGGTCGATCTTCTCGTCAGGCTCGAATGGCTGGCCGTGCTCGTCGCGGCCATTTTCGTCTATGCCATGGTCGGCGGCCCGTGGCTGCTTTTCGCCGTGCTCATCCTGGCGCCGGACCTGTCCATGGCGGGCTATGCGGCCGGTCCGCGCATCGGCGCGGCGGTCTACAACCTGTTCCATACGATCGTCGGGCCGGCGCTGCTGGCCTTCGCCTCATATTCCGGGCTTGCGGGCTGGATGCTGCCCGTGGCGCTGATCTGGCTGGCGCATATCGCGGCGGACCGGATGCTGGGCTATGGGCTGAAACTGCCGACCGGGTTCCGCGACACGCATCTCGGGCGCATCGGCCGCGACTGAGGCGCGGTCGTCGCCGGGTCAGTTGGCGATGGACTCGCCCGGATAGGCGCCCCACAGCAGCGACTGGCTGATCCAGCCGCGATGGCCGGAGACGTCGACCTGGCACCAGTCGCCGTTGCAGACGCGCAGCGTGGCGATCACGCCGGGCTCGACGCGCGCCACCAACTGCGCCTCCTTGCGCGCCTCGGCAAGCAGCGGCAGCGGATTGTCCTTGCCGCGCTGCCAGGGCGCGACGATCGCGGTGCGGCGGCCGGACAGGAGCGACTGGTTGATCCATCCCTCGGTGCCGTCGGCATCGCGCACGCGGCGCCAGTTGTCATATTCCTGGATGATCTCCATCGGCAGGCCGGGCTTCAGATACATCCAGTCGACGGCGTAGTTGATGCCGGGGCCGACGCGCAGGTTGACGCGGCCCGACTTGAGGCTGACGAAGCGCGGCAGCGGCAGGCCGCTGGGTCCCATGGTGAGCGCCTGCGCGGAATTGGCGCTTGCGGGCGCCGCGCCGGCCGCGCCGACGAGCAGCAGGGGAATGATGAGAAGACGCGATGCGAGCGACCACATGACGTTCGTTGCCTGACAGGTGGACCGGGGCGCGTGCCGCCGCCCCTTTGTTTTTCGCCGGGCCCTCTAGTAAGAGAGGGCTCGGGCGGCACGATGGGAAGTGTCGTCCATCTTGGTTAAAGAGGTCTCAACAAGAGCCCGGATTCGAGGGACGATGGCCGGCAGGAAAAAGCCTCTGGTGATAGTCACGCGCAAGCTGCCCGACCAGGTCGAGACGCGCATGCGCGAGCTTTTCGACGCAAGGCTCAATCTGGACGATCATGCGATGGCGCAGCCCGAGCTGGTGGCCGCCGTGCGCGAGGCCGAGGTGCTGGTGCCCACCGTCACCGACCGCATCGACGCCGCCGTGATCGCGCAGGCCGGGCCGGCGCTCAAGCTCATCGCCAATTTCGGCAATGGCGTCGACAATATCGACATCGCCGCCGCCGCCGCGCGCGGCATCACCGTGACCAACACGCCCAATGTGCTGAACGAGGACACGGCCGACATGACGATGGCGCTCATCCTCGCCGGTCCGCGCCGGCTGACGGAGGGCGCCGAGTTCCTCAAGAGCGGCCAGAAATGGCCCGGCTGGTCGCCGACCTGGATGCTCGGGCGGCGCATCTGGGGCAAGCGGCTGGGCATCGTCGGCATGGGGCGCATCGGCACCGCCGTGGCGCGCCGCGCCAAGGCCTTCGGCCTGTCGATCCACTATCACAACCGCAACCGCGTGGCCGCCGCCACGGAGGACGAGCTGGAGGCGACCTATTGGGAGAGCCTCGACCAGATGCTCGCCCGCATGGACTTCATCTCCGTCAACTGTCCCTCGACGCCGGCGACCTATCACCTCCTCTCGGCGCGCCGCCTCGCGCTGCTGCAGCCGACCGCCTATGTGGTGAACGCCGCGCGCGGCGGCATCATCGACGAGGACGCGCTGATCAGGATGCTGCAGGAGAACAGGCTGGCCGGCGTGGCGCTCGACGTGTTCGAGCACGAGCCGCAGGTCAACCCCAGGCTCATCAAGCTGGCGCAGAAGGGCAAGGCGGTGCTGCTGCCGCATATGGGATCGGCCACGCTGGAAGGCCGCATCGACATGGGCGAGAAGGTCATCATCAACATCCGCACCTATTGCGACGGCCACCGGCCGCCCGACCGGGTGCTGCCGGTCAGGGTCTGAGCTGGAGCCGCCGGAGCGTCAGGCGACGGCGATCGCCTCGATCTCCACCAGCAGGGACGGCGATGCCAGCTCTTTGACGATGAGAAGCGTCGTTGCCGGAGGAACCGCCGGCAACTTGCCTTGCGCGGCCTCGCTGAAGCCCGGAATGAAGCTCGCCTCGGTCAGGTAGATCGTCAGCTTGGCGATGTTCGCCGCCGACATGCCCGCTTCGGTGAGCACGGCATTGAGGTTGGCGATCGCCTGCCGGGTCTGGCCGCCGATGTCGGGAGGCGTCGCGCCGTCCGCGCCGACGCCGACCTGCCCGGAGACATACAGCGTCCTGTCACTGCCGGTTGCAACGATGCCCTGACTGTAAAACGGTGCCTTGAACACGGATGCCGGATTGACTGCGGTGAGCATTGGTTTGTCTCCCGTGAGGCGCCTACCGTCAGGTGGCGGCCGGGCGGAGTCAAGCCGGGCTGCCGCAGCGTCAGCGGCGAGCGCGCCTCTGCTGACAAGAAGGTGGCAGGAGGCGGCCGCTTCATTTGCCGCGGCGGTAGCGCACCGTCTCGAAGCGGGCGGCGAGCGCGTCATACATCAGCAGGCGGCCCACCAGCGGCTCGCCGACGCCGGTGATGAGCTTGATCACTTCCATCGCTTCCAATGTGCCCATCACGCCCGGAAGCGCGCCGACGATGCCGGCCTCGGCGCAGGAGGGCACCAGCCCGGCCGGCGGCGGCTCGGGGAAGAGGTCGCGATAGCCGGGGTTGAGGCGGCCGTCCGGCCCTTGCGCGAAGGGGAGGAGCACGGTGAGCGTGCCGTCGAAGCGGCCGACGGCGGCGGTGACCAGCGGCTTTCGCGCCCGCTCGCAGGCATCGGCCAGCGCATAGCGCGCTTCGAAATTGTCGGAGCCGTCCGCGACCACGTCATAGGAGGCGACAAGCGTTTCGGCATTGCCGGCGTCGAGGCGCATGCAGTGCGGCACGACGTGAACATGCGGATTGATGCGGGCGATTGCGGCGGCGGCGCTGTCGATCTTGTCCATGCCGACGCTCGCCGTGTCGTGGATGATCTGCCGCTGAAGGTTGGAGAGCGCGACGGTGTCGTCCTCCACGATGCCGAGCGTGCCGACGCCCGCCGCCGCCAGATAGGCGAGCACCGGCGCGCCGAGCCCGCCGGCGCCCAGCACCAGCACGCGGGCGCGCTTGAGCTTCTGCTGGCCCGCGCCGCCGATCTCCGGCAGCACGATGTGGCGTGCATAGCGTTCGAGTTCCTCGGGAAGGAGCCGGGCAGGACTGGTCATGCCGTGAAGGTAGGATGTGACGCGGAGATTGTCATGCGCCGTCGCCGGACACCGTGCCGCCGGCAATGGTGAGGAACTGCGCGCGGCCGGCAAGGCTCTCGAACAGCGCGGCCTCCGTGCCGGTCATGAAATACTGGCAGTTGAGGTCGTCGAGGATCGAGAAAAGCGCGGCGCGGCGGCCGGCGTCGAAATGCGCGGCGATCTCGTCCAGCAGCAGGAGCGGCGCGGCGCCAGTCAGTTCCCCGGTGAGGCGCGCATGCGCCAGAACGAGGCCGACCAGCAGCGCCTTCTGCTCGCCGGTGGAGCAAAGCTCCGCCGCCTGGTCCTTCGGCCCGTGGCGCACCAGCAGCTCGGTGCGGTGCGGACCCTCCAGCGTGCGTCCGGCGGCGCGGTCGCGATGACGGCCCTCGCGCAAGCTCGCGCGAAAAGTTTCTTCCACATCGACCGCGGCGCGGCCGGCCACATCGCTTTCGATCGTTCCCTCCAGCGTGATCGTCGCGCGCGGGAAAGGGCTGTCGTCGGCGACGCGCGCGATCATGGCGGCGAGCAGCCGCACCATTTCGACGCGGGCGGCGGCGATTGCCGTGCCCGTCTCCGCCATCTGCGTCTCGATGGCGTCGAACCATTCCGCGTCCTGTATGCCATCCGTAAGCATGCGATTACGCGACCGCATGGCGCGCTCATAGTCCGCGGCGCGGCGGCCATGCGCGGGATCAACCGCCAGCACCATGCGGTCGAGGAAGCGCCGGCGGTCGGCGGCGGGTCCGGTAAAGAGCCCGTCCATGGCGGGCGTCAGCCAGATGACGCGCAGCCATTCCAGCATCTCGTCGGCGCTGCGGGCCGGCGCGCCGTTGATGCGCACGCGGCGCGTCGTCTCGCCTTCGCCGGTGCCGATGGTGCCGGTGCCGATCTCGCATTCGCCGAACGGACCTTCGATCGCGGCATGCACGGCAAAACCCTCGCCGCCGCCTTGGCGCACGACGTCGGCAAGCGGGGCGCGGCGAAGCCCGCGCCCCGGCGACAGGAAGGAGACGGCTTCGAGAAGGTTGGTCTTGCCGGCGCCGTTCTCGCCGGTGAAGACGACGGCGCCCGGCCGCAGGTCGAGCGACAGCGCGCGATAGTTGCGGAAGTCCGTGAGCCTCAGCCGCGCGACATGGACCTGCGGCGGCGTACCGTTCGCCACGGCGTCAGACGCGCATCGGCATCAGCACATAGAGCGCGCGCTCGTCGGCCGTGTCGTGGATCAGCGTCGGCGAGCCCGCATCCGCCAGCATGAAGCGCGCCTCGCTGCCGGAGAGCTGTGCTGCGACATCCAGCAGGTAGCGCGCATTGAAGCCGATATCGATCGGATCGGCTTCGTAGTCGGCCCGGATCTCTTCCGTGGCGCTGCCGGAGTCGGGATTGTTGACGGTAAGCGTGACCTGACCATTGCCGATCGACATCTTCACCGCCCGGCCGCGTTCTGACGAGATGGTCGAGACACGGTCCACCGCCGCAGCAAAGCTCTGGCGGTCGATGATGAGGCGCTTGTCGTTGCCGGTGGGGATGACGCGCTGGTAGTCGGGGAAGGTGCCGTCGATGAGCTTGGAGGTCAGCACGACGGAGCCGATGGTGAAGCGGATCTTGGTGTCGGAGAGCTCGACCGTGACCGCCACGTCCGGGTCGTCCACGAGCTTCTGCAGCTCGGCCACCGTCTTGCGGGGGATGATGATGCCCGGCATGCCTTCCGAGCCCGCCGGCGCGTCGACCTCGGCACGCGCCAGCCGATGGCCGTCGGTCGCCACCGAGCGCAGCTTGAGCTGGCCGCCGGTCTCATGCGTGTGCAGGAAGATGCCGTTGAGATAATAGCGCGTCTCCTCGGTGGAGATGGCGAACTGAGTCTTCTCGATCAGCACCTTCAGCAGCGTCGATTCCATGCGGAACATATGGCTGAACGACCCGGCCGACAGTTCCGGGAAATCGGCCTGCGGCAGGCACTGGAGCCGGAAGGAGGAGCGGCCCGAGATCACCGACATGGCATTGCCGCTCTCGTCGGTCTTCAGCATCACCTCCGCGCCGTCCGCAAGCTTGCGCACGATGTCGTAGAGCAAATGGGCGGGAACCGTCGTCGCGCCGGCCTGCTCCACGGTCGCGGCGGTCGCCTCCGTCACTTCCAGGTCGAGGTCGGTCGCCTTCATTTCGAGGCTCGCGCCCTGCGCGGCCAGGAGCACGTTGGACAGGATCGGGATCGTGTTCCGCCGCTCGACCACCCGGTGAACGTGATTGAGCGACTTGAGAAGGTTCGAGCGTTCGAGGATGACGCGCATGACGGGTGGTCCACTGACAAGAAGGGAACGACCGTCTTTCGACAGCCGTTCCCATATGGCCGGGTCAAACCGGATTGAGCCGCAGACTGCCAGCAAAAGGGCCGCAAAGGCAAGTCTTGCGGCGTCTCCTGCCTGCCGGCGCGGCCGGCACCTGGGGATATCTCGCCCGCCGGAGCAATTCCGGCAATGTCAGGGCTGGTCGTTGATCAGCCGCTTGAGCAGTTCCAGCTCCTGCGCCAGCGTGTTGTCGCTGTCGGTCAGCCCCTCGATCTTGCGCACCGCATGTAGCACCGTCGTGTGGTCGCGTCCGCCGAAGCGGCGGCCGATCTCCGGCAGCGAGCGCGGCGTCAGCACCTTGGCCAGATACATGGCGATCTGGCGCGGCTTGACGATGGTGCGGGTGCGCCGGTTGGAGAGCAGCTCCGTCTTCGACACATTGTAGTGCCGGGCGACGATGCGCTGGATGTCCTCGATGCGGACGCGCTTCGGCTCGCCGCTGCGGCAGATGTGGCCCAGAATCTCGTCGACGCGCTCCAGCGTGAGCTGCGGCTCGAAGGAGTGGCGGAAGAGCATCTGGTTGAACGCGCCCTCCAGCTCGCGGCCGCTGCCGGTAACCGAGCGCGCCACATAGTCGAGGATTTCGTCGCCGATGGCGAGCGAGGCGTCCTCCTCCTGCGCGGCGGCCAGCCGCTGCTTGAGGATCGCGAGGCGCATCTCGTAGTCGGGCGCCGCCATTTCCAGCGCCACGCCGCCATTGAGGCGCGAGCGCACGCGCGGCTCGAGCGATTCCAGCTCCGAGGGCGGACGGTCCGCCGCGACGACGACCTGGCGGGCGCTGTCGAGCAGCATGTTGATGAGGTGGCAGAACTCGTGCTGGATCGACTTGCCCTGCAGGAACTGCATGTCGTCGATGATCAGGAGGTCGATGTCGCGCAGCTGCTCCTTGAGGGTCAGCGCATTGTTGTCGCGGATCGCGGTGGCGAAGCGCCACATGAAATACTCCGCCGTCAGGTAGACGACGCGCGAGTTCGGCCGGCGCTTGAGCGATTCCGACGCGATGGCCTGCAACAGGTGCGTCTTGCCGAGCCCCACCGAGGCATGGAGGAAGAGCGGGTTGAACCGCACCGAGCCGGGGCCCGATTCCGCCACGGTCTTGGCGGCCGCGAAGGCGACGCGGTTCGGCGCGCCCTCCACGAAGGAGGCGAAGGAATAGCGTGTATCGAGCGGCGACCCGACGAAATTCGCCCGCACCTCGGGCTCGGCCGATGCGGCGCGGGCCGCCACCGGGCGTTCGATGCGGGAGGCGGCCGCCGTTCCGCTCGCCAGGGCCACCTGCTGCGGCCGCTGTATGCGGCGCGGCTGCTCGTCCGTCCTGGTCTGGCGCGCCGCGCTGCGCACGACGATTTCGAGCTTCATGAGCGACGGGTCGCTTTCGCGCCAGAGCTGCGTGATGAGGTCGATGTAATGGCCGTTGATCCACGATTTCAGGAAGGCGGTCGGCACCGAGATGCGGACCAGCCCGTGCGAATATTCCGCTACCTGCATGCGGGCGAACCAGCTCGCGAAGACTTCCGTGCCGAGACGCGCCTTGAGCTGCGCCTTCACCCTGTCGAAGATGTGTGTTGCCCCGCCATCCTGCGCGGTGGCGCCGGCCACCAACTCTTCCCCGTCCTGAGAGGCATCCGCCTGGATGTTCGTTGCGATGACGCGTTGCATCTTCTTTTGTCCCTACCGTTTTGATGTGACCGCCGACGCCTCGCCGCGGCGCCTTGCGGACACGTGCCCTCGTTCAGCCCTTCGGGCTATTTTCGTAAATGCTCCTTCATGCCACGCGACCGATCCGGTCGGCCCCTCACTCAACCAACAACTGCACATGCGTCATCAGCCACCGGTCCTTGAACTGGTGCTGCCGCAAGCGGCCTCGGCGACGATGTACACAACGCGACAAAGACAAGACCCCACGCCCGCGGAGAAGATATCCGCGCCGGAACCCGCTTATTTCGGGAGCTTTCCGGTAGGGCGCTGCCCGTCCCTTCGATGGTTGGACACTACCGAAAATTGGCTGGCCAGAGCAAGGGCGGGGTAAGAGATTTTTCATGTTTAAGGCACGCCGCAGCCATTGACATATGGCGGAAAAAGCGGGCGCTGAAGGTTAATTCGTTTTGAATCAAAACCTTCCGCGCGGCGCGCAGCTCCATAAAAAAAGTTAAAAAAAGCCCTTGACTCTTGCGGGGGATTATCGCGCCGAAGGCTGTGTGGAAGGCCTGTGGATAACTGTCAGCCAAACCGCTGATTCAAAAGGAATAAAGGCCTTGAAAGGATTGCGGCCGCCGCCGCCGCGGGGGCAGCGCAGAATCAGATGCAGCCGGCAAATTGCCGGGCCGCGGGAAGGCCAAGCTGCTGCGTATAAATGAAAAAACCCGGCGCACTGCGCCGGGTAACTTTCCGTCGGCTATGAAAAGGGGATCAGGCGCCGAGCGCCTTGACCCGCTGCGCGAGGCGCGAGACCTTCCGCGACGCGGTGTTCTTGTGAACCACGCCCTTGGAGGCTGCGCGCATCAGTTCGGGCTGGGCTGCCTTGAAGGCTTCCTCGGCCGCGCCCTTGTCGCCGGAGGCAAGCGCTTCCTCGACCTTGCGCACATAGGTGCGCACGCGCGAGCGGCGGTTCTTGTTCACGGCGGTGCGGGCTTCGATCTTGCGCGTTGCCTTCTTGGCCGAAGATGTATTGGCCATTATGCCTCTCTGTCTCGTCCGGGACGCACCTGCCTTCGGGAGGTGCACAAAATAAATCAGGCAGCCCACGGGCCGCCTATTGATGCGCGGCTTATAGTTCAGCTTGCGCGCAGCGTCAACGCCGCGGATGGCTTTCTTTCACCTCAGCGATTGCGGAAGTCGGGCTGCCGCTTTTCCGTGAAGGCGGCCATGCCTTCCTTCTGGTCTTCCAGCGCGAACATGGAATGGAAGACGCGCCGCTCGAAGCGCAATCCTTCCGACAAGGTGGTCTCATAGGCGCGGTTGACGGCCTCCTTGGCCATCAGCACGGCGGGCAGGGAAAAGCCGGCGATCTTCTCCGCAGCCGCGAGCGCTTCATCGAGAAGATCGGCGAGCGGCACGACGCGCGATACCAGCCCGCTGCGCTCGGCCTCGGCCGCATCCATCATGCGGCCCGTCAGGCACATGTCCATGGCCTTCGACTTGCCGACGAAGCGGGTCAGCCGCTGCGAGCCGCCCATGCCCGGCATGACGCCGAGCGTGATCTCCGGCTGGCCGAACTTCGCATTGTCGGCGGCGATGATGAAGTCGCACATCATGGCGAGCTCGCAGCCGCCGCCCAGCGCATAGCCCGCCACGGCCGCGACGACCGGCTTGCGGACGCGGCCCATCTCCTCCCAGCCGGCGAACAGGTCCTCCAGATAGGCCTCGACATAGGTTTTCGCCTGCATCTCCTTGATGTCGGCGCCGGCGGCGAAGGCCTTTTCGGAGCCGGTGAGCACCACCGCGCCGATGCCGGCGTCGGCATCGAACGCCTTCAGGGCCTCGACCAGCTCGCGCATCACCGTGGTGTTGAGCGCGTTCAGCGCCTTGGGGCGGTTCAGTGTGACAAGCCCGACCTTGCCGCGCGTCTCGGTGATGATTGTCTCGAAGCTCATGGCATCCTCTCTGGACTGGGATCAGCGCTGGCAGGCGCTGCAAAAGAAGGTGGAGCGCCCGGACTGGACGATGCGGCCGACCGTGCCGCCGCAGCCCGGCCGCCGGCACGGCTCGCCCTCGCGGTCGTAGACGCTGAAGGAATGCTGGAAATAGCCGAGCGAGCCGTCGGCATGGACATAGTCGCGCAGCGAGGAGCCGCCGGCGGCGATCGCATCGCCGATCACGTCGCGGATGGCGGTGGCAAGAAGCGTCGTGCGCGGCGTGGAGGGTTTCGTGGTCGAGGCGATGGAGCCGGCGCTGCGGCGCGGCGACAGGCCCGCCCGCCACAGCGCCTCGCTGACATAGATATTGCCGAGCCCGGCAATGGCGCGCTGGTCGAGCAGGGCGGCCTTGAGCGGCGCGCGGCGGCCGGCGAGAAGCGCGTTCAGCGCCGCGCCGTCGAGCGCATTGCCGGTCGGCTCGATGCCGAGGCCCGCCAGCAGCGGATGCTCGTTCAGGCGCGCCGGGTCGCCGAAGAGCATGAAGCCGAAACGGCGCGGATCGTTGAAGACGACGCGTCCCGCTTCGCCATGGGCCGAAACGAGGTCGAAGACGACATGGTCATGCGCGGCGAGCTTGCTTCGCGCGTGATGGAAGACGCCCGGCGCCTCGTCGTCCTCTCCGATCTCGATGCGGAACGAGCCTGACATGCCGAGATGGACGATCAGCACGGGGCCGTCGAGATGGAAAAGGAGATATTTCGACCGCCGCGCGATTTCCGCGATGCGGCGTCCTTCGAGCTGCTGCACGAAATCCGGCGGGAAGGGGAAGCGCAGGTCCGGCCGCCGCTGTGCCACATGGCGGATGGTCGCGCCCTCCATGAAGGGCTGCAGGCCGCGCCGGACGGTTTCGACCTCGGGCAGTTCAGGCATCGGGCGCCGGCAGGAAAGAGGTGCCGTGAGCACCCGGCGCGAGGCCGAGATGCGCAGCGACGGTCTCGCCGATGTCGGCGAAGGTGTTCCGCACGCCCACATTGGCGGGCGCGATGCCGGGGCCGGTGCCGACGATCGCCACGCGTTCGCGCGTGTGGTCGGTGCCGGTCCATGTCGGGTCGCAGCCATGGTCGGCGGTGAAGATCAGGAGATCGCCCGGCCGCAAGGCGGCAAGCGCCTCCGGCATGCGCCGGTCGAAGGCTTCGAGGGCGGCGGCATAGCCCGGCACGTCGCGGCGATGGCCGAAATTGGTGTCGAAATCGACGAAATTGGCGAAGACGAAGTCGCCGTCGCCCGCCTCGGCGATGGCCGACAGCGCCTTGTCGAACATCGCCATGTTGTCGGGTGCCTTGCGCAGGTCGCTCACGCCGCGATGGGCGAAGATGTCGCCGATCTTGCCCACGGCGAAGACCTTGCGGCCGGCCGCCTCGACACGGTCGAGAAGCGTGGGCTCGGGCGGCGGCACCGAAAAATCGCGGCGGTTGGGCGTGCGCTGGAAGGTCTGCCGCGTCTCGCCGATGAAAGGCCGCGCGATCACGCGCCCGACATTCCAGCGGTCGGCATGACGGCGCGTGATGCGGCACAGTTCATAGAGCCGTTCCAGCCCGAAATGCGTCTCATGCGCGGCGATCTGGATGACGGAATCGACCGAGGTGTAGAAGATCGGCTTGCCGGTGGCGATATGCTCCTCGCCGAAATCCTCGATCACGCCGGTGCCCGAGGCGTGGCGGTTGGCGAGGATGCCCGGCAGGCGGGCCTCGGCGATGACCGCGTCGGTCAGTTCGGCCGGCAATGCGGGGACCGTGTCGGGAAAGGTGCCCCAGCCGAAGCGCACCGGCACGCCGGCGATCTCCCAATGGCCGGACGGCGTGTCCTTGCCGGTCGAAACCTCGCTCGCCGCGCCGTGGAAGCCTTCCGGCGCGAAGGCCGGCAGCGGCGCGCCGGTGGCGAGCGCGGCGGCATGGGCGAGGCCGAGGCGTTCGAGATTGGGCATGCGGAGCGGCCCGGCGCGCAGGCCCGCGCGGTCGCCATGCCCCTTCGCGCAGGCTTCGCTTATATGGCCGTAGGTGTCGGCGCCCTCGTCGCCGAAGGCGGCTGCGTCCGGCGCGCCGCCGATGCCGAAGGAGTCGAGTACGAAAACGAAAGCGCGCGACATGGCCGGCCGTTCAGGAGGGTTGCGCCTCAACCCGTTGCTTCACGCATGTGCCCGCAAGCCGGTCCCCGGCCGCGGCGCACATGCTCGGGCTCAACAGATAGGCTCCAACCGGCGGCTTGGCAAACGCAGCGACCTCAGCAATCGGAGCAGGTGATGGTCTGGCTCATGCGCGGACGCAGATAATAGACCTCGTTCATCGGAATGCCGTCGAATGCCGCGAGCAGCCCCAGCGCCTGCTTCTGGCCGGCGGTCCAGGTGATGACCGGCGCATAGCCGAGCTGGCTTTCGACCTTGATGAGGAAGGTGTTGCGGATCTTGAGCCGGGCGGGAACGTCGACCGGGGTTGCCGCCGCAGGCGTGCTGGCCGAGAAGCTCCCGTTGGCGAGCCTGGCGGACCAGACCATGTTCGCCTCGGGTGCGTTCGTATCGGTCATCTGCACGGCGGTGATGATGATGGTCGGCCGGGTGCGGTTGTAGGGCTGGAGGATAGCCTCGCCGATCTTCAGGATCGCCTCCACCTCGGCCTTCTTGACCTTCTGCTGCTGGGTCACGAGGTCGGCGATCATGCTGCCGGCGCGGCCGACCTTCTTGTTCACCTCGATGCCCTGCGACACTTCCATCGTCACGAAGTAGAGCGACAGGAGGATCGGCGCGATGATGGCGAATTCGATCGCCGCGACGCCGCGCCGGTCGCGCAGGATGCGGTGCAGGGTCTGTCGCGCGCGCTCAATCATCGAAGGGCTCGTTCTGCCAGGTTGCGGTCGCGAAGTGCAGCGTCTTGCCGCCCTTCAGGTTTGACATGGACTTGCGCATGAAGTCGGTGATGACCGGCCAGCGATAGAAGACGCGCAGCATGTTCTTCGACATGGACGGCCCGGGCGTCACCGCGAAGCCCGTCGTGTCGATGTCCTTGTCGGCGGTCAGCTTGATCCTGACGGCGGCAGCCGCCTCGAAGGTCGAGAACTCGCGCAGGTCCACGACCAGTTCCGGGCAGCCGCTGGCGACCAGGATGCTGATGTCCTTGCAGATGAGCTGCTTGAGCGAGGCTTCCGTGACATCGCCCGCCTTGAGCTGCCCGGTGCGCAGCTGGCGGGCGACATTGTCTGTCGCATTGGCCAGCAGTTGCTGGCCGGCGAAGGAAATGCAGCTTTCGAGGATGGCGAAGACGAGCAGCGAGAACGGAATCGCCAGGACGCCGAATTCGATCGCCACGCTGCCGCGCCTGTCGCGCCCGAAACGCAAGGCCCTGCGCCGCCGGCCCGGCGCGTCCGGCTCCGCTTCCAGAGAGTCACTCATCCGCTGCCCCATGATCCACCCCGATCGGATCGTTCTCCGACGTCTGGCCGACTTTAGCGCATCCGGGTTGACGTCCCGTTTTGGTAGTGTCGAGAGTTTTCCGCCCCCGGTTCAGCCCCGGTTAACCGAGAGCGCGACGGTCATTCGCCGGTGCTGACGCCCTTGTCCGAGCTGAGCTCGGCCTCGTTCTTGTAGGAGCTTTCGCAATAGGGCGTGCAGGAGAGCGTCTGGACCGATGCGCGGCGATAGATCTGCACCGAATTCGGATTGTTGCGCGAGACGATCACCTGCTCGTCCATGATCGGCGTGCCCGACGAGTCCATGACGACGAGATTGGTCACGCCGAAGCCGCGTCCCGTCAGCACCAGCGTGGTGGCGTCCTGCACGGCGGCGTCCGCTATGGCCGGATTGCCGACGACGATCGTGTCGGCCGGGCGCTCCAGCTTGACGATCTTGGCCTGGTTCATGACCACTTCGATGCCGGGATTGGCATTCGCAGTGGAAATGCCCGCACCGGCGCAAGCAGCGGCGAGAACGACAGCGGCGAGGCGGCGCGGCATGAGGATGCTCCGTGGCGAACAGACTTCACGAAGAATGAACGCGAATGGTGAAGCAACGGTTAAGCGCCTGCCGGCAAGTAAAACGCAGCGCCGCGCTCAGCTTCGAATATATAGCGCCCGCATGCGCGCAACGCCTTGCGGGCAAGGGTTCGCGGTCCGCCGGCGGAGCTCGCCGGGCATTATAAGGTGGTTAACCACATGGCCGTGTTTGGCCGCGAAAGGATTCGGTAATCCTGTTTCTTAAGCCGATTGCAACGGCTCCCGCGTAATTTCCGCTCATCCGATCGACGCGACCAGAATGTTGACGGAAGTGCTGTAACACACGTTGAGTAAGGAGCTCACACATGTCTAACCTGTTTGCACGTTTCGCCAAGGATGAGTCTGGCGCCACCGCAATCGAATACGGTCTCATCGCCGCCCTCATCGCGCTCGCCATCGTTACCGGCGCCACGGCCCTCGGCGGTTCGCTCAACAATGCGTTCAACCGCATCGCCGGCAAGCTGGACAACGAGATCGACTAATCAACGCAACTTCCGCGTCGAATGAGGCCGCCTTCGGGCGGCCTTTTTCGTTTCCGCTTCATCAAAGGTTAAGCGCGCGAACTTATGATGTGGCGCGTAAACGACGACAGGATTTCCGGGCATGCTCGCGGCGGCGATTTTCGTGGTGTTCCCCTTCTGCATGCTTTTCGCGGCGATCTCCGACATGCTGTCGATGACGATCGCCAACCGCGTCTCGCTGCTGCTGGTCGCATCCTTCGCGCTGATCGCGCCGCTGACCGGCATGGACTGGGCGACATACGGCATGCATTTCGCCGCCGGCGGGCTGGTGCTGGCGGTCACCTTCGCGATCTTCGCCCTCGGCGGCATGGGCGGCGGCGACGCCAAGCTGCTCACCGGCACGGCCGTGTGGATGGGGCTCGGCTGGAACCTGCTCGAATATCTGGTGCTCGGCTCGGTCCTCGGCGGCATGCTGACGCTTCTGGTCCTGCGCTATCGCGGATCGCCCATCGCCATCTTCACCGGCTCCAACATGTTCCTGCGCCACTTCGCCGACGAGAAGGCCGGTATCCCCTACGGCCTGGCGCTCGGCGTCGCCGGCCTGATCGTCTTTCCCCAGACGGCACTGGTGCAGTGGGCGCTGGCAGTGCTCGCCCAACACTGAATTTCCACTCGCGCGAATATGCATGACCGTCCGACGAGTGCTTGGACGGCAAGTCTCGGTGCGCTGCAGTGCGGCCGTTAAACTTTAAATTAATGATGATCGTAAGCGGTTCATTAACCTTAATTTGACGTTTGGCCATCAATCTCCGTGCAGATCATCGGTTTGCCGGGGGCTGGGTCCGACCATGAATTCATCAAGGCTGATCGTTCTTGGCGTCGCGGTCGCCGCCGCCGTCGGCGCCGGCTACGTCGCCAGGAACATGACGGCGGCGCCGCCGGCGCAGATCGTCGTCGAAAGCGGACCTGCCGCGCCGGCAATCGAGCTGCAGGACGTGCTGATCCTGTCGCGCGACGTGCCGATGGGGTCGACGCTCGGCGATGCGCTGGAATGGCAGGCATGGCCGGCCGACACGATCAGCCAGCAGTTCCTGACCCGCGCTTCCGATGCGAACGCCATGGAGGAGCTGAAGGGCGCCATCGCCAGGGTGCCGCTCTATGCCGGCGAGCCGCTACGCCGCTCGAAGCTGATCGGCGAGGGCCAGAGCTTCATGTCGTCGATCCTGCCGACCGGAAGGCGCGCGGTGGCGACCCGCATCGCCGCCGACACGTCGGCCGGCGGCTTCATCCTGCCCAACGACTATGTCGACGTCATCATGACGCGCCGCTCGGCCACCACGACGGCATCGGACAGCCGGGGGGGATTCATCACCGAGACGATCCTCAAGAACATCCGCGTGCTCGCCATCGATCAGGCGATCCAGGAAGACGAGGAAGGCCGCAAGGTGCGTGTCGGCGACACCGCGACGCTGGAGCTGACGCCCGAACAGGCGGAGATCATCACCGTCGCCCAGCAGATGGCCGACCGCCTCACTTTGGCGCTGCGGCCGATCGCAGACGCGCAGCAGCCGGTCGAGAGCGCCGGCGAATATCTCGTTTCCGGCTCGGGCCGGCGCGGCACCGTGCGCATGATCAAGGCTGGCGACATCTCGGAAGTCGGAGCGCGCTAATGTCAAGGAACAGCCTCACGCCCAACAAGCATCGCGCCTCTCCCGCGCGCCGCGCCATGTCCTTGCTGCTCGCCGGAACGGTCGCGGCGATCGCGCCCCAGTTCATGACCGTGACCGGCGCCGATGCGCAGGGCCTCGCCCGCGTCAGCAACGCCGGCGCCACCCAGCGCATCAAGCTCGGCCTCAACAAGTCGATCGTCATCGACCTGCCCTCGGACGCCTATGACATCCTCGTCGCCAACCCGGCCGTGGCGGATGCGGTGACGCGCACCGCGCGCCGCATCTATCTCTTCGGCAAGCAGGTGGGCGAGACCAACATCTTCGTCTTCGGCGCCAACGGGCAGCAGATCGCCAGCCTCGACCTCGCCATCGAGCGCGACGTCTCGGGCCTGGAGAACCACCTGAAGCGCTTCATTCCGAATTCCGACATCTCCGTCGAGCTCATCAACGACAACGTCGTGCTCACCGGCACGGTGGAGACGCCGTTGGACGCGTCGCGCGCGGCCCAACTCGCCACCATCTTCGTCTCCGGCGGCGAGGCGACGACCGGCCAGTATTCGCAGACTGCGGCCGGCGGCGGCACGATCGGCGGCGTCGACATCAACAATCCCGACGCGGAGCGCCGCACCAGCCAGATCGTCAACATGTTGAAGATCGTCGGCGAGGATCAGGTGACCTTGAAGGTCACGGTGGCCGAGATCAGCCGCACGGTGATGAAGCAGCTCGGCGTGAACCTGATCGCCAATGCCACCAGCGGCGGCATCACGACAGGCGTCATCGATACGCTGCTGCCCGGCGGCGCCGGCGGCACGCCCGCACCGCGCATCGCCGGCTATCGCAGCCCGACGGGTTCGATCCAGGCCTATCTCAACGCGCTCGACCAGTCCGGCGTCATGAAGACGCTGGCCGAGCCGACGCTGACGGCCGTCTCCGGCGAGAAGGCGACGTTCCGGGTCGGCGGCGAGTTCAACATCGTCAACTCGGTCAGCAGCGCCGTGTCGCGGGACAACCAGACCGGCGAGCGCATCTACGGCATCGAGAAGATCGAATACGGCATCGGGCTGGAGTTCCAGCCGGTGGTGCTGTCGCCCGGCCGCATCAGCCTGAAGGTGCGCACCCAGGTGTCCGAGCCGACGATGGAAGGCGGGGTCGCGGTCGGCGACACCAGCATCATCTCGCTGCGCAAGCGCCTCGCCGATACCACCGTGGAGCTGCCGTCCGGCGGCTCGATGATGATCGCGGGCCTCGTGCGCGACGACATCCGCCAGTCGGTCAACGGCATTCCGGGCCTCGCCAAGGTGCCGGTGCTCGGCGCGCTGTTCCGCAGCCGCGATTTCGTCCGCAACGAGAGCGAGCTGGTCATCATCGTGACGCCCTATCTGGCGAAGCCCACGGCCCGCGCGGCGCTCGCCCGCCCCGACGACAATTTCAACGCCGCCAGCGACGGTGCCGGCATCTTCCTCGGCCGCGTGAACCGCGTCTACGGCAATGCCAAGACCGATCTGCCCAAGGGCCGCTACCACGGTGTGGTCGGCTATATCTACAAGTGAGTGGGGACCCGCAAATGGCCATCAAGGGTTGCAGCATGCGCATCGCGGTCTCCGCACGCGCGGTCGTCCTGGCGACGCTCTCGGCGGCGTTGCTGGCCGGCTGCGCCAACAGGGACAGCATCCATGTCGGGTCGATCCCCGACGACTACCGCACCAATCATCCGATCGTGGTCGGCGAGCGCGAGCGCAACATCGACCTGCCGGTGGCGTCGTCCGCGCACAAGGTGTCGCGCGAGCAGGCGCAGGTGCTGGCCGGCTTCATGGAGGACTACGACGTGAGATCGGGCGCGGCCGTCCGCATCCTCGTGCCCTATGGCAGCGCCAATGCGGGCGCGGCCTCGGCGGTCGCCGCGCAGATGGCCGACGTGATCGGCAGGCAGGGCGTTCCCTACAGCCGCATCCTGGTCAATTCCTACGACGCGGGTGCGCCGGATGTCTCGGCGCCGATCCGCGTGTCCTACACGGCGGTGACCGCCAGCGTCGGCAAGTGCGGCCGCTGGCCGAGCGACCTGACCGATACCGCGGCCAACAAGCATTACGCCAATTTCGGCTGCGCCTATCAGAACAACCTCGCCGCGCAGGTGGCCAATCCCTACGACCTGCTCGGTCCGCGCAAGACGACGGAGATCGATCCGGAGAATCGCGCGGCGGCCATCGGCGTCTACAAGAACCGCGGCATTTCACGTGAATTCAACAGCCAGTCCGAGATCGAGTACTGAGCCGGGGCGGGGGCGACGCAAATGAGCAATCTTGCATATGATCCGGCGCTGGACGAAGCGGCGCGCGAGGCGGAGATCGCCGCGGTCGCCACGTTGCGGCCCGTGCCGCGCATCTCGATCCAGGCCTTCTGCGAAACCGAGAGCGTGGCCAATCCCATCGAACGGGCCGCCGAGGACCGGCGCCTCGCCAAGGCGCATCTGAAGGTGCACATGGGCGGCATCGCTACGGCGATCGAGTTCTACCAGTCGGCGCCGACCCCCAATCTCATCATCATGGAATCGCGGCGCGAGCCGCGCCAGCTGATGGAGGCGCTGGAGCAGCTCGCCGAGGTCTGCGACCCGTCGACCAAGGTGGTCATCATCGGCCACTACAACGACATCAGCCTCTATCGCGAGCTGATCCGCTCGGGCGTGTCCGAATATATCGTCGCGCCGATCTCCATGGTGGACATCGTCGGCGTCATCTCCTCCATCTTCGTCGATCCGGAGGCCGCGCCGATCGGCCGTTCCATCGCCTTCATCGGCGCCAAGGGCGGCGTGGGCTCGTCAACCATCGCGCACAATGTCGGCTGGACCATGTCCAGGCTTTTCGGCTCGGAAGTGGTGGTCGCGGACATGGACCTCGCCTTCGGCACGGCCAACATCAATTTCGACCAGGATCCGGCCCAAGGTATCGCCGAGGCCGTCTTCGCGCCCGAGCGCATCGACGAGGTCTATCTCGACCGCCTGCTGGCGCAGTGCGCCGAGCATCTGTCGCTGCTGGCCGCGCCTTCGACGCTGGACCGCGTCTACGATTTCGAGCCCGATGCCTTCGCCCAGATCATCGATACCGCGCAGCGCACCGCGCCGGCGCTGATCCTCGACGTGCCGCATATCTGGACCGGCTGGAGCCGCAACACGCTGGCGCAGGCCGACGAGGTGATCATCACCGCCACGCCGGAGCTCGCCAACCTGCGCAACACCAAGAACCTGATGGACATGCTGAAGAAGCTGCGGCCGAACGACGGCCCGCCGCGTCTCGTCATCAATCAGGTCGGCGTGCCGAAGCGGCCGGAAATATCGGTGAAGGATTTCGCCGAGCCGCTGGGCATCGAGCCGGTCGCGGTCATTCCCTTCGACCCGCAGGCTTTCGGCAATGCCGCCAACAATGGCCGCATGCTGGGCGAGATGGATGCCAACCATGCGACCGTGCACATCATCAACGAGCTGGCGCACGTTCTGACCGGGCGCACCGAGGCCAAGGCCAAGAAGAAGCCCGGTATCGCCGCTCTGGTCGAGCGGCTGAAGCTGCGCAAGAAATAGCGCATTCAAGGCCCCGGCGGGGGCATCATGTAGCGGGACCGGGTGAAGCATGTTTGGCAAGAGAGGCAATGAGGGCGGGGCGAGAGGGGGCGAATTCCGCCCCGTCGCCACGCCCCCGTCGGTGCCGCCCTATGGCGATGCGGCGCTGGCCAACCGGCCGGTGGAGCCACGCGCCGAGGCCGCGCCCAAGCGCACCATCGAGGCCCCGCCGCTGGCGCCGGAGGCGCCGCGCCGCGCCGCGCAGCGGGAGCGCAACGAATCCTATTACGACACGAAGAGCCAGGTCTTTTCCGCGCTCATCGACACGATCGACCTGTCGCAGCTCGCCAAGCTGGAGCCCGATGCCGCGCGCGAGGAAATCCGCGACATCGTCAACGACATCATCGCGATCAAGAATTTCGCCATGTCGATCGCCGAGCAGGAAGACCTGCTCGAGGATATCTGCAACGACGTGCTGGGCTACGGGCCGCTGGAGCCGCTGCTGGCCCGCGACGACATCGCCGACATCATGGTGAACGGCGCCCGCAACGTCTATATCGAGGTCGGCGGCCGGGTCGAGCAGACGCAGATCCGCTTCCGCGACAACCAGCAGCTTCTCAACGTCTGTCAGCGCATCGTCAGCCAGGTCGGCCGCCGCGTCGACGAGAGCTCGCCCATCTGCGACGCGCGCCTGTCCGACGGTTCGCGCGTCAACGTCATCGCGCCGCCGCTCGCCATCGACGGCGCGGCCCTCACCATCCGCAAGTTCAGGAAGGACAAGCTCACCCTCGACCAGCTCGTCCGCTACGGCTCGATCACGCCCGAAGGCGCGGAGGTGCTGAAGATCATCGGGCGCGTGCGCTGCAACGTCATCATCTCGGGCGGCACGGGCTCCGGCAAGACGACGCTGCTCAACTGCCTGTCCAACTATATCGACCGCGACGAGCGTGTGATCACCTGCGAGGACTCCGCCGAGCTCCAGCTGCAGCAGCCGCATGTCGTGCGCCTCGAGACCCGCCCGCCGAACCTCGAGGGCGAGGGCGAGATCACCATGCGCGACCTGGTCAGGAACTGCCTGCGCATGCGGCCCGAGCGCATCATCGTCGGCGAGGTGCGCGGACCGGAGGTCTTCGACCTGCTGCAGGCGATGAACACCGGCCATGACGGCTCCATGGGCACGATCCACGCCAACAGCCCGCGCGAATGCCTCAACCGCATGGAATCGATGATCGCCATGGGCGGCTTCAGCCTGCCCCAGCGCACGGTGCGCGAGATCATCGTCGGCTCCGTGGACGTCATCATCCAGGCCGCGCGCCTGCGCGACGGCTCGCGCCGCATCACCCACATCACCGAGGTGATCGGCATGGAAGGCGATGTCATCATCACGCAGGACCTCATCCTTTACGACATCAAGGGCGAGGACACCGGCGGCAGGATCCTCGGCCAGCATGTCTCGACCGGCGTCGGCCGCCCCGCCTTCTGGGACCGCGCCCGCTACTTCGGCGAGGAGCAGCGGCTGGCCGCCGCGCTCGAGGCGATGGAGAAAAGCGCCTGACCGCGGCGCGAGGAGCAGCGCATGGACAGCACCCTTCTCTTCGTCCTGCTCGCCGCCGTCAGCGCCGGCGCCATCGCCTATGTGCTGATGTTCAACACGATCGCCAGCGAGCGCCAGACCGAGAAGCGTCTGGAGACGGTGAAGCATGCCGTCACCGACCGGGCGGTGGCGAAGGCCTCGCGCGACCGGATGGCCGAAGTCGCCAAGCGGCGCAAATCCATCCAGGATTCGCTCAAGGAGCTCGACGACAAGCAGAAGCTGCGCGAGCGCAACATCAAGAAGCCGCCGCTGCGCATCCAGCTGCGGCAGGCGGGGCTCAACGTCTCGATCGAGCGCTTCTACGTTTATTCCGTGATCGCCGGCCTCGTGCTGACGGCGATCGTCTTCGTGCTCGGCGCGCCGCTGCTCGTGCTGCCTGGCGCCTTCATCGCCGGCGCGTTCGGCCTGCCGCGCTGGTTCGTGGCATTCAAGCGCACGCGGCGGGTGAAGGCCTTCCTCAACGAGTTTCCGAATGCGCTCGACGTCATCGTGCGCGCGGTCAAATCCGGCCTGCCGCTGAATGACGGCGTCCGGCTGATCGCCTCGGAGGCGCAGGAACCGGTCAAGAGCGAGTTCCGCCGCATCGTCGAGGCGCAGCAGCTCGGCATGTCCATTCCCGAGGCCGCGATGCGCATGCAGGAGACCATGCCCTGCCCGGAAGCCGGCTTCTTCGGCATCGTCATCCAGATCCAGCAGCAGGCCGGCGGCAACCTGTCGGAAGCGCTGGGCAACCTGTCGCGCGTGCTGCGCGACCGCAAGAAGATGAAGGCCAAGGTGCAGGCGCTGTCGATGGAGGCCAAGGCATCGGCCTGGATCATCGGCTCGCTGCCCTTCGTCGTCGCCTTCCTGGTCTATCTCTCCAGCCCCAACTACATCATGCCGCTCTTCGAAACCTCGACGGGCCACATCATCCTCGGCGTCTCCGGCCTGTGGATGATGATGGGCATCTTCGTGATGAAGAAGATGATGAACTTCGAAGTGTGACCGGAACGCCGCCATGACAGACCAGATCGTCCGCACGCTTTTCGAACCGGGATTCCTGATCGCGCTGCTGGTCGCCATCGCCGTCTTCGCCACGGTGTTCACCGCGCTGCCGGCGCTCGGCGGCGATCCGCTCAAGGCGCGCATGAAGTCGGTCGCGCTGGAACGCGACGAATTGCGCGCCAGGCAGCGCGCGCGGCTCGCCTCCGAAGCAGAGCGGCGGCGCAAGGGATTGCGCGAGGAGCAGTCGATCGGCATGCGCAACATCGTCGAGCGGCTCGACCTGCGCCGCGCGCTGGCCGACGAGCAGACGATGAACAAGCTGAGGATGGCCGGCTTCCGCGGCCAGAACCCGCTGACGAAGTTCCTCTTCTTCCGCCTCGTCCTGCCTTTCGTCGGCTTCGCGCTGGCGGCGCTCTATCTGTTCGGGCTCGGCGCGTTGCCGGACCAGCCGCTCTTCATGAAGCTGTTCATTGCCATCGTCGCCGCCTATGCGGGCTTCTACGCGCCGGTGCTCTACGTCTCCAATCGCGCGTCGAAGCGCAAGGAATCGATCCAGAAGGCATGGCCCGATGCGCTCGACCTGCTGCTGATCTGCGTCGAATCGGGCATGTCGGTCGAAGCCGCCTTCCGCCGCGTGGCCGAGGAGATCGGCGTCCAGTCGGTGGAGCTGGCCGAGGAATTCGTGCTGACCAATGCCGAGCTTTCCTTCCTGCAGGAGCGCCGTCAGGCCTATGAGAACCTCGCCAGCCGCACCGGCCTCGAATCGGTGAAGAGCGTGTCGCAGGCGCTCATCCAGGCCGAGCGCTACGGCACGCCGGTGGCGCACGCCCTGCGCGTGCTCGCCAATGAAAGCCGCGACCAGCGCATGAATGCGGCGGAGAAGAAGGCCGCCGCCCTGCCGCCCAAGCTGACGGTGCCGATGATCCTGTTCTTCCTGCCGGTGCTTTTCGCCGTGATCCTCGGCCCCGCCGGCATCCAGGTCTCGCAGCAGGGAATTTTTCAGTAGGTGAATGGTGAATGGTAAATAGTGACTGGTGAGCAGGAATTCCCTTCCTACTATTTCACCATTCACCATTCACTCAATTGACCTTCTTGTCGTCCTTGAGCTGGCTCCAGGCGTTCTGCTGCGCCAGCATCGAGCGAAGGTAGGTGACGTTGGCCTGCGCCTGCTCGGGCGAGAGCTCCTGACTGGCGATCTGCTCCGCTTCCTGGAAGCGGCCCTGCAGGCCGACGACGAGGGCGAGGTTCTGCCGCACGCGGCTGTCGGCGGTCGGCGCCTGCGCGGCCTGCCGCATAAAGGTCTCGGCGGCCCTGAGGTCGCCTTCCAGCACATAGGACATGCCGAGATTGGACAGGATCGTCGGCTCGCCGGGAGCCTGCTCCAGCGCGCGGCGATAGAGCTGGCGCGCATTGTCGGACTGGCCGAGCTGGTCGAGGATGGCGGCTTCCGCCGACATCAGCCGCCAGTCGGGATATTCGGGCGTCTGCGCGCGGCGCACCGCGTCGAGCGCAGGCTCGAGCTGGCCGGCGGCGGCGAGCGCCTTGCCATAGGCGGCGAGCACGTCGCGGTCCTTGGGAAAGTCGATCGCCGTCTTGCGCATCACCGCGAGCGACTGGTCGGCGCGGCCATTGGCCTGCAGCGCCGCCGCATAGCGCATGGACAGCGACTTGTTCCTCGTGTCGCGGGCATAGGCCTGGCCCAGCGCCGCGACCGACGTCGCGCCGCCGGCCGCACCGTCGCGGTTGACCGAGCCCGTCGTCATGTTCCGGTCGCTGGCGCATCCGGCAAGCGCGAGCGCGACGAGCACGGAAGCAGTGGCCGCGCGCCACGGGAAAAGCCGGTTTGCGGGGCGTCTGGCGTGGAGCATGTCCGGACCTCGATTGCGCGGCAGCGCCGCTGACGTGTCCGAGAAATATTCCGTTAACCCTAATGGTTCGTTAACGACAGGCTGCGGAGGATCGCTGCGCGCTGCAATTGCCCTTCATCCGCCACAGCCTGTAAGAGTGCGTCTGTCGTCGAAGCCAGCGCAGGAGCTCGAATTGCCGGTTACGCTCGTTGAGGATCGCGAAGGGCGCTCCCGCCCCGTCTGGCTCGTGCCCGCCGATGGCGTCGAGGAGTCGACGCCGCATCGCGAATGGGCGCAGGCATGCGCCTTCAGGGGCGAGGCCGGCAGGCTGCTGCTGGTGCCGGACGAGGGTGGCGGCGTTGCCGGCGCGCTGTTCGGCCTCGGCGATGCGTCCGACCGGGGCGGCTTCGCGCCGCTCGCGGCGGGCGCGCTGGCGCGGCTGCTGCCGGCGGGCGACTGGCATTTCGCCAACCCGCCGCAGGAGGCTGAGCTTGCGACGCTGGCCGTGGTGCTCGGCGGCTATGCCTTCACCCGCTATGGCAGGAAGGCGGGTGCCGCCATTTCGTTCGCCGTGCCCGAAGGCGTCGATGCGGCGCGGGTACGGGCGCTGGCCGACGGCGTGTTCCTGACCCGCGACCTCATCAATACGCCGACCAACGACATGGGACCCTCGGAAATCGAGCAGGCGGCGCGGGAGCTCGCGCGGCGCCATGGCGCGGCGGTGGACGTCATCGTGGGCGACGAGCTGCTGGAGCGGAATTTCCCGATGATCCATGCGGTCGGCCGGGCCTCCGCGGGCGCGCCGCGGCTGATCGATCTCGCCTGGGGACGCGAGGGCGCGCCGAAGGTGACGCTGGTCGGCAAGGGCGTCGCCTTCGACACCGGCGGGCTCGACATCAAGCCGCCGAGCAGCATGCTGCTGATGAAGAAGGACATGGGCGGCGCGGCCAATGTGCTGGGCCTTGCCGCGATCGTCATGACGCTCGGGCTCGACCTGCGTCTGCGCGTGCTCATCCCCGCGGTCGAAAACGCCATCGCCGGCAACGCCTTCCGGCCGGGCGACGTGCTGACGAGCCGCAAGGGGCTGTCCGTCGAGATCGGCAATACGGATGCGGAAGGGCGGCTCATCCTCGCCGATGCGCTCGCCTATGCCGACGAGGACGCGCCGGACCTGCTGATCGACATGGCGACGCTGACGGGCGCGGCGCGGGTCGCGCTTGGCCCCGACCTGCCGCCCTTCTTCACCGATGACGAGGCCCTGGCCGCGGAGATCGCCGGCGCATCGGCGCGCGCGGCCGACCCGCTCTGGCGCCTGCCGCTGTGGAATGGCTACGACACCCGCTATTCCTCGCGCATCGCCGACATCAACAATGTCAATACGGACGGTTTCGCCGGCGCCATCGTCGCGGCCCTGTTCCTGCGCCGCTTCGTCGGCAAGGACCGCAAATGGGCGCATTTCGACGTCTTCGGCTGGAGCCCGGTTGAGCGGCCCCATGTGACGATCGGCGGCGAGGCGCAGGCCATCCGCGCCCTGGCCGACATGCTGGCGCGGCGCTACCCCACGAGGGCTTGAAACGGCCGCCGGCAGGGCGTTGAATGGAACGGCACCGAAACGAATCTTCGGAAACCCCGCCACGATGATGGCCGACCTTGCTCCCTCCGAAGCGCTGCGCCTGTGGCAGCGCGTTTCGCTGGGCGAGGTGCAGGCGGGCCGGCCCGACCTCTCGCTGCGCCAGTTCGCCATCCTGCTCAGCGTCTATCTCGACCCGCCGCCGCACACGGTGCGCGGGCTGGCGGAGCGCCTCGGCGTCGGCAAGCCCGTCATCACCCGCGCGCTCGACACGATGGGTGCGCTCGGCCTGCTCCAGCGCCATGCGGACGAGAGCGACAGGCGCAATGTGCTGATCGGGCGCACGGTGGACGGCGCGCTCTTCGTCGAGCGCTTCGGCGACGCGATCATCCGCCATGCGAGGGAGAGGCCATGACACTGGATCGCCGTCTCGCGGCCTTCCGCCCGGACCTCGCCGATGCGGCGCTGCGCGGGCAGGTGGAGGCGGCCCGCTATGTCGAGGGCACGCCGGCGCGCATCGGCGTGCCGGTGGCCGATCTCCTTTCGGCGCCGGATGGAGATGCGGGGATGGACACACAGCTCCTCTTCGGAGACCCGGTGCGCGTCTTCGAGCGCAGGGACGGATGGGCCTGGGTTCAGGCCACGCGCGATTCCTATGTCGGCTATGTCGCCGAGTCCGTCCTTGCGGCGCGGTGGGCCGAGCCCACGCATGTCGTGGCCGTGCCGCGCAGCTTCATCTATCGGTCGGACGATCTGAAGTCGCCGCGCCGTGCCGCGCTTTCGCTCGGTTCCGGCGTGAATGTGAGCGGCATGTCGGAGAAGCGCGGCACGCGCTATGCGGCGCTCGCCGGCGGCGGCCATATGATCGCCGCCCATCTGCGCCCGGCCGGCAGCGTCGCGGACGACTATGTCGCCATTGCCGAGACGCTGGAGCGCACGCCCTATCTGTGGGGCGGCGCCACCGCCTTCGGCATCGACTGCTCGGGGCTGGTGCAGCTTTCCATGCGCATGGCCGGCCGGGATGTCGTGCGCGATACGGACATGCAGGCATCGCGACTCGGCACGGCGCTGGGCGACGATCTCGCCGGCTTGCGGCGCGGCGATCTCGTCTTCTGGAAAGGGCATGTGGCGATCATGCTGGACGGCGAGAACATCATCCATGCCAACGGCCATACGATGAGCGTCGCCAGGGAGGCGCTGCGCGACGCGGTCGGCCGCATCTCCTATCTTTATGGCGGCCCGACCGGCCTCCGGCGCCCGTGAACAGCCCAGCGGAGACGCCGATTTACAGACAGGAGAAAACACTTCCGCGACGACGTAGTTACGTCAGGGCGAAATTGTTTTACATATCAACGATTTGTTTGACAGGAAAACAGCGCATGTTACTCTGGCCTCAATCGCGGGCTCGGGGGGAGCCGCCTGCCCGCATGACAGGGAGGTCACCATGAACGAGCCCGGCCGCGCTTCAGGCGCGGGAGCGGATTCCCACCCGGCTGCTGATCCGGCCGAGCCCGAGCTGGTTTCACCCGATGTGGGAACCCTGGTCGGCGGCCTGATCATACTGGCTTTCGGCCTGTGGTTCGGCATCCGCGCCTGGGGCATGCCGCTGGGCACGGCCACGAGCATGGGGCCGGGCTATTTTCCCTTCCTGCTGTCCGCCATCTGCGTGCTGCTCGGCGCCGGCCTGGCATTGCAGGGCGCCAGAGGTGCCGCCGAACGCGTCGACATACCGTGGCGCCCGCTCATCGCCATCAGCGCGAGCGTCCTCGCCTTCGCCTTCGGCATCCGCTACCTCGGCCTCATGCCGGCCGTCGTCGGCGCGGTGCTGGTCTCCTCCTTCGCCGACCCCGAATTGCGGATCTCCACCGCCCTCGTTCTCGGCGTCGCCCTCGCGATCTTCGCCTGGCTCGTCTTCACGGTCGGCCTTGGCCTCTCCATGCCGGCTTTTGATCTGGATCTGTTCTGATGGACCTGCTTACGAATCTCGCCGTCGGCTTCGCCTCGGCGCTGACCCTCCAGAACCTGTTCTATTGCTTCGTCGGCGTCTCGCTAGGCACCTTTATCGGCGTGCTGCCCGGCGTCGGCGGGCTTGCCGCGATCTCGCTGCTGCTGCCGATCACCTTCTATATCGAACCCACCTCGGCGGTGGTGATGCTGTCGGGCGTCTATTACGGCAGCCAGTATGGCGGCTCGATCACCTCGATCCTGCTCAACCTGCCGGGCGAGACCTCGTCGGCGGTGACCTGTCTCGACGGCCACCCCATGGCGCGGCAGGGGCGGGCAGGCGTCGCCCTGATGATGACGGCAATGGGATCGTTCATCGGCGGGGTCGTCGGCATCGCGGTCCTCATCGCCTTTTCGCCCGTGCTGTCGGCAGTGGCGCTGTCATTCGGCCCATCCGAATATTTCGCCGTGATGGTGCTCGGCGTGCTGGCCGCGGCGACCGTGGGGCAGGGAACGCCGCTCAAGGGCGTCGCCATGGTGGTTCTCGGCCTGCTTCTGGGCACGATCGGCACCGACCTGAACACCGGCACGCCGCGCTTCACCCTCGGCTTCTTCGAGCTCTATGACGGCATCGACCTGATCGCCATGGCGATGGGCCTTTTCGGCGTCACCGAGATCATCGCCTCGGTGCTGAGCAGCGAGAAGGGACAGGTGATCCAGAAGGTCCGCTTCCGCGAGATGTTCCCGACGCGTGACGACCTGCGCCGCTCCGTCTGGCCGGTCGTCCGCGGCACCGGCGTCGGCACGGTCTTCGGCACGCTGCCGGGCACCGGCGTCACGCTGGCCTCCTTCCTGAGCTATGCGGTGGAGAAGAAGGTCTCCGGCGAGCCGGAGCGTTTCGGCCGTGGCGCCATCGAGGGCGTGGTGGGTCCCGAGACGGCCAACAACGCTGCCGCGCAGACCTCCTTCATTCCCACGCTGACGCTCGGCATTCCCGGCAGCGCCACCATGGCGCTGATCATCGGCGCGCTGATGCTGCACGGCATCACGCCGGGCCCCCGCCTCATGGCCGACCATCCGCAGCTCTTCTGGAGCCTCATCGCCAGCTTCTTCGTCGGCAACGTGATGCTGGTTGTCCTCAACGTGCCGCTGATCGGCCTGTGGGTGAGGTTCCTGCAGATTCCCTACAAGCTGATGTATCCGATGATCATCGTCTTCATCTGCATCGGCTCCTACAGCGTCAATCTCAACGCGTTCGACGTGGTGGTCACCTTCGTCATCGGCGTCGTCGGCTTCGTGCTCAGGGCCTGCGGCTTCCAGCCCGCGCCCTTGCTGATCGCCTTCGTGCTCGGGCCGATGATGGAGGAGCATTTCCGCCGCGCCATGCTGCTCGACAATGGCGACTGGACGGCGCTGTTCCAGCGGCCGGTCAGCGGCTCGCTGCTGGTCCTCTCGATCTGCCTGGTTCTGTGGGCCTGCTGGTCGGCCTATGCGAACCGCTGGCGCGGCCGCGCCCGCATCGCCTTCGAGCAGGACGTTTGAACGATTTCAGAAAGGAACAGCCACATGCCGGTGATCGACGTCCATACGCATATGTTCAGCCAGGAATATTTCGACATCCTGATGAACGAGGGCGCGCCGCGCTACAGCAAGCGCATCGGCGTGGATGGGCGGACGGAAATCCTGTCCGAAGGCGCGCGCTTCCTCATGCCCCAGCCGGGCCATTTCGACTACGACATCCGCATCGCCGCCATGGACAAGGCGGGCGTCGACATCGCCATCGTCACGCTGACCGCGCCCAACTGCTTCTTTGGCACGCCGGAGGTGAGCCTGCGGGCGGCACGCGTGGTCAATGACGACATGGCGCGCGCCCAGAAGGACCATCCGGACCGAATCCGCTGGATGGTGTCGGTGCCGTGGGAATATCCCGACATGGCGGTGGCTGAGCTCGAGCGCGGCGTCGCCAACGGCGCGGTCGGCGTGATGGTGCTCGCCAACATCAACGGGCGCTCGCTGACCGACCCCGCCTTCGCGCCGGTGTGGAAGGCGATCGACGATCACGGCCTGCCGGTGCTGGTCCACCCGACGACGCCCCCCGGCTACGAGGCGATGGACCTCGAGGAGCACAGCCTGACCGGCTCCATCGGCTTCATGTTCGACACGTCGCTGGCCATCGGCCGGATGATCTTCGACGGCTTCTTCGACACCTATCCGAACCTGAAGATCATCGCCAGCCATGCCGGCGGAGCGCTGCCCTATTTCATCGGCCGCCTCGACCGCTGCTTCGAGATGGACCCGGCACGGCGCAAGAAGATCTCGCGGCCGCCCAGCACCTACATGTCGCAGATCTATTACGACGCCATCGCCTACCGTCAGGAAGCGCTGCAGATGTGCATCGACGTCGGCGGCGAGGACAATGTGATGTACGGCTCCGACTATCCGCACACGATCGGCGACATGGCCGGCGTGCTGGGCCGCGTCAACGCCCTGTCGGCGTCGTGCCGCGAGAAGGTGAAGGGCGAGAACGCCCGCCGGATCTTCCGGCTCTGAAGCGCCTCCCGCCGCGCCGACGGCGGGAGATCGACAAATGTTTTCGGCAGCCACGATGTCAAAGGAGGAGTGACATGAAGACCGTTCATCGCGCACTGGCGCGGATGGCTTTCGCGGCCGGCATTCTCGCCGTCGCCTTCGCCGCCCAGGCGCAGGACTATCCCACCAAGCCGATCACCATCGTCGTCCCGTTCCCGCCCGGCGCCTCGACGGACACCGCCGCCCGCGCGCTTCTGCCGAAGATGACGGAAGTGCTCGGCCAGCCGGTCGTGGTGGACAACCGCCCCGGCAGCGGCGGCAATGTCGGCACCGGCTTCGTCGCCCGCGCCAGGCCCGACGGCTACACGCTGCTGCTGACCGTCAACCCGCCCATCTCCATGAACAAGCACATGTTCAAGGAGCTGCCCTACGATCCGGAGAAGGACCTGACGCCCGTCTCGCTGGTCGCGACGACGGTGATGGCGCTGGCGGTGCATCCCTCCCTGCCGGTGAAGACCGTGCAGGAGCTGATCGACTACGCCAAGGCGCATCCCGGCGAGCTGAAATTCGGCAGCGCCGGCATCGGCTCCGCGCATCACATCAATGGCGAGGTGATCAACCGCGAGGCCGGCATCGACATGGTGCATGTGCCCTATCCGGGCGGCGGCCCTGCGATCGCCGATCTCGTCGGCGGCCACATCATGGTGAGCTTCGGCACCCTGCCGGCGGTTCTGCCGCATGCGCAGAGCAACGCGCTGCGCATCATCGCCGTGGCCGAGGACGAGCGCTACGAGGGCCTTCCCGACGTGCCGACCATCGCCGAGACGATCCCCGGCGTCGGCGTGCAGACATGGATCGGCGTGATGGCGCCCGGCGGCACGCCGCGCCCGATCGTCGACAAGCTCAACGCCGCGGTGAACGAGGCGCTGAAGGATCCGGCCGTCATCGACCTCTACAAGAAGTCGGGCGTGCAGGTCCGCGGCACGACCGTCGAGGAGCTGGCGGAGGTGATCCACAAGGATCTCGCCGAATATGAAGTGCTCTTCCCGCAGCTCGGCATCGAGAAGCAGTAGCCTCGTGATGCGCCGCCCGGCCGACGAGCGGCGCATCCCTTCTTCAGGAAACGGATATGACAAACACATTCGAGGGCCGCGCCGCGATCGTCACCGGCTCGGGACGCAATATCGGCCGCGCAGCCGCGATTCTCCTGGCGCAGCGCGGCGCATCGGTCGTGGTCAACGGCAGCCGCGACCGTGAGGCCGTCGACCGCGTGGTCAAGGAGATCACCGACGCGGGCGGCCGCGCCATCGGCGTGATGGCCAATGTCGCGAAGGACGACGAGGCGAAGGCGCTGGTCGATGCCTGCGTCGATGCCTTCGGTTCCGCCGACATCCTCGTCTCCAATGTCGGCATCCGCCGCTACCGCGCCTTTCTCGACATCCAGCCTGACGAGTGGAACGACGTTCTCAACACCAACCTGTCCGCGGCCTTCTATCTGGCGCGCCACGCCATACCGCATATGCAAAAGCGCAAATGGGGCCGCGTCGTGCTGGTCTCCGGCTTCGACGGCTTCTGGGGGCAGGTGACCCATCGCGCGCCCAACCTCGCCGCCAAGGCCGGCCTGCACGGGCTGGCGAAGGCGATCGCGCGCGAGTTCGGACCGGACGGCATCACCGCCAACACGGTGGCGCCCGGCGCGATCGACACAGAGCGCGACTGGAGCCAGTATCCGCATCAGGCCAAGCAGCAGATCGAGGCCGAGATCCCCCTGCGCCGCTTCGGCGACCCGATGGAGGTCGCCGGCGCCATCGCCTTCCTCGCCTCGGACGATGGCGGCTTCGTCTCCGGCCAGGCGACCCATGTGAATGGCGGCCATTACATGTTCTGACGCGGTTGCCGTCCCAGGCGCAAGCAAAGCAATCGAACTGCCTGATTGCTTTCTTTCGCAATGCATGTTTGGCATGGCAAACAAACATATGGCCGGCCATCGCGAGTCGGCGAGCCATGGGAGCGCATCCTGCGGGACGACAACGAAACCGTGCCGGCCAATGAGGCGATCGACGAGCGCTATGTCGTGCCCGGCCTGTCGCGCGGCCTGGCGCTGCTCCAGCTCTTCACCCGCGAGCGTCCGGAACAGAAGCTCACCGAACTCGCGGAAGGTCTCGGCCTGACGCGCTCGGCGGCTTACCGGCTCGTCTACACGCTGGAGAAGGAGGGTTTTCTCGCCCGGGACCCCGGCACGCGGCGCTATCGCGTCACGCCCCGCGTCCTCAATCTCGGCTTCGAATATCTCTATTCGCGGCCGCTCACCAGCGCCGCCCAGCCCTATCTCATCCGCCTCAGCGAGCAGACGCGCGCGACCGCCTATCTGATGGTGCTGGACGGCTGGGAATCTGTGACGCTGGCGCGCGTGCTGCCGGTCGCGCCGCTGATCACCACGCTCCAGATCGGCCGCCGCACCCCGGCGCATCTGTCAGCCAGCGGGCGGGCGATGCTGTCCAGCTTCACGCCCGAGGCGCTGAAGCCGGTCTACCGCCGCATCGTCGCCGAATGCCGCACCCATCCGGTGCCGCCTTCCTTCGACGCACTTGTCGAATCCCTGTCGCAGGACCGCCGTCGCGGCTATGTGCTGAGCCCGTCCATCTTCGAACCGTCGATCACCTCCTGCGCGGCGGCGGTGCTCGACGGCAGCGGCCCCATCGGCGCGCTTGCGGCCATCGCGCCGCACTCCTTCGTCGAGGAGACCGGCGGTGAGGAGGCAGTGAGCAGCCTCGTGCTCGACGCCACGCGGTCCCTCTCCGCCCAGCTCGGCCACCGCGCCTAGGCGGATCGACAGTCCCGCCGCCGTCTGCCATCCGCCACGGCTTCGAGGATGAGTAGCCCCTCCAATCCTGTATCGAATCGCGCGTCATCACGGTCACGGCATGGATCCTCGGGGGCTTGACCCGAGGATCCATGCCGTGAGGCGGACGAAACCCGCTACGACGGGCTCTGGCGCACTTTGCGCCGTCTCGCGCATGTCGATACGCAAAGGCGAGCGACCGTCGGTCGCTCGCCTGAAATAGTGCAGGAATCGCCCAACAATGCGCAGGGCGGGAAGCTTTTACGCCGCCACGTCGAAATGCAGCGGCTTCGCGGAGTCGATCGCGGGGTGCGAGCGGACTTCCTCCAGCACCTTCTCGGGGAAGGGGGCATCGAGATAGAGCAGCGCGATGGCATCGCCGCCCGGCCGGTCGCGGCCGAGCTGGAAGTTGGCGATGTTGACGTTGTTCTTGCCGCAGACCGTGCCGAGCAGGCCGATGATGCCCGGCGCGTCGGCATTGGTGGTGTAGACCATGTGCTCGCCCACCTCGGCGTCGAGGTTGATGCCCTTGATCTGGATGAAGCGCGGCTTGCCGTCGGAGAAGCAGGTGCCGGCGATCGAGCGGGTCTGGCTGGCTGTGGTGACCGTCAGCTTGATGTAGCCGTCGAACACGCCCGACTTGTCGCGCTTGATCTCCGAGACGATGATGCCGCGCTCCTTCACCATCAGCGGCGCCGACACCATGTTCACGTCGGCCACCTGCGGGCGGATAAGGCCGGCGAGCGCGGCGCTGATCAGGGCGCGCGTGTTCATCTGCGCGGTCGCGCCGTCGAACAGGATCTCCACCTCCTGGATCGGCTCCTCGGTGACCTGGCCGACGAAGGCGCCCAGCACTTCCGCCAGCTTCACGAAGGGCTTCAGGCGCGGCGCCTCCTCCGCCGTGATGGAGGGCATGTTGATCGCGTTCGTCACCGCGCCCTTGACCAGGTAATCGGCCATCTGCTCGGCGACCTGAAGGGCGACATTCTCCTGCGCCTCGGTGGTGGAAGCGCCCAGATGCGGGGTGCAGACGACGTTCTCCATGCCGAAGAGCGGGCTGTCGGTCGCCGGCTCGTTCTCGAACACGTCGATGCCGGCGCCGGCCACCTTGCCGCTCTTGAGCGCCGTCACCAGATCGGCCTCGACGATCAGCCCGCCGCGGGCGCAATTGATGATGCGCACGCCCGGCTTCATCTTCACGAAGGCATGGGCGTTGATCATGTTCTTCGTCTTGTCGGTCATCGGCGTGTGCAGCGTGATGAAGTCGGCGCGGGCATAGAGCTCGTCGAGCTCCACCTTCTCCACGCCGAGCTCCTGCGCGCGGCCTTCCGACAGGAACGGGTCGTAGGCGATGACATGCATCTTCAGGCCAACGCCGCGCGTGGCGACGATGGAGCCGATATTGCCGCAGCCGATGACGCCCAGCGTCTTGCCGGTGATCTCCACGCCCATGAAGCGGTTCTTCTCCCACTTGCCGGCATGGGTGGAGGCGTTCGCCTCCGGAAGCTGCCGCGCCACGGCGAACATCAGCGCGATGGCATGTTCGGCGGTGGTGATGGAATTGCCGAAGGGCGTGTTCATGACGATGATGCCGCGCCGCGAGGCGGCCGGGATATCGACATTGTCGACGCCGATGCCGGCGCGGCCGATGACCTTGAGGTTGGTCGCAGCGGCGATCAGCTTTTCCGTCACCTTGGTGGCGGAGCGGATGGCGAGGCCGTCATATTGGGGAATGGCGGCAAGGAGCGCGTCCTTGTCCTTGCCGAGGTCGGGCAGGTAGTCGACCTCAACGCCGCGATCCTTGAAGATCTGCACGGCGGTGGGGGACAGCTTGTCGGAAACGAGCACGCGGGGCATGGGTTTATCCTTCGGGAAAGTGATAGCTTGGAAGCGTCGGCGCTGCCCCTCATCTGCCCTTCGGGCACATTCTCCCCGTGAACGGAGAGAAGGAAGGCGGAGAGGCTGCGGTCATCTCTCCTCTCCCCGTTCTACGGGGAGAGGATGCCGGCAGGCAGGTGAGGGGCGGCACCGGCATTGCCGATGAGGTCAGGCAGCCGCCTTGAGCGCGGCCTTCTGGCTGGCGAAGGCCCAGTCGAGCCAGGGCAGCAGCGCCTCGATATCGGCGGTCTCGACCGTGGCGCCGCACCAGATGCGCAGTCCGGGCGGTGCGTCGCGGTAGGCGCCGATGTCGAGCGCGGCGCCCTGCTTCTCCAGCGCCGAGGCAAGCCCCTTGGCGAAGGCCGCCTGCGCGTCGGCGTCGAGCGCGGTGATGTCGGGATCGACGATCGACAGGCACACCGAGGTGTTGGAGCGCGTCTCCGGCTTCACGGCGAGATGGCCGAGCCAGGACGATGTCTGCACGAAGCCGTCGAGCGCGGCGAAATTGGCATCGGCGCGGGCGATCAGCGCGTCGAGCCCGCCGATCGCCTTCGCCCAGTTGAGCGCGTCGATATAGTCCTCGACCGCCAGCATGGAGGGCGTGTTGATCGTCTCGCCCTTGAAGATGCCCTCGATCAGCTTGCCGCCCGAAGTGAGGCGGAAGATCTTCGGCAGCGGCCAGGCCGGCTTGTAGCTTTCCAGCCGTGTCACGGCGCGCGGCGACAGGATCAGCATGCCGTGCCCGCCTTCGCCGCCCAGCACCTTCTGCCAGGAGAAGGTCACGACATCGAGTTTTTCGAAGTCGAGCCGCTGCGCGAAGGCGGCGCTGGTCGCGTCGCAGATGGTCAGACCCTTGCGATCGGCCGGGATGAAGTCGGCATCAGCCACGCGCACACCCGAGGTCGTGCCGTTCCAGGTGAAGACCACGTCGCGGTCGAAATCGATCTGAGCGAGGTCGGGCAGTTCGCCATAGGGCGCCTCGAAGCGGCGCACGTCGGCGAGCTTGAGCTGCTTCACCACGTCGGTGACCCAGCCGGCGCCGAAGCTTTCCCAGGCGACCATGTCCACGCCGCGCTCGCCGAGCAGCGACCACAGCGCCATCTCGACGGCGCCGGTGTCGGAGGCGGGCACGATGCCGATGCGCCAGTCGGCCGGCACCTCAAGCACCTCGCGGGTGAGGTCGATCGCCTGTTGCAGCTTGGCCTTGCCGAGCTTGGCGCGATGCGAGCGGCCGAGCGCGGCATCGGAAAGCGCATCGAGCGCCCAGCCGGGACGCTTCGCACAGGGACCAGAGGAAAATTGGGGATTGGCCGGGCGCAATGCCGGCATGGGGAGAGTCGTCGTCATATCCTATCCTTCCAGATAGCAAGCCCCTCGTTGGGGAGGGGTGGCCCGCTGCGGCGATTACGCCAATGCGGGCGGCAACGCAAGGGGGATCGTGATCTGCGTGACGCGTTCTTCCGGCTTCGTGCATCGTCCCGGCAACGCTGCGGCACCTCAAATGATATCGCGCCTGCGGCATTCTCGTGCGACGCTGGCTGATCGTCGGCCATTGAAAAGGGCGCTGACGGCTGTCAGCGACCATCGCGCTTTCGCCCCGACCTGCGGAAGCACGATGCGTAAATTCCTTGAAGGACTGCCGAACAATTTCACCGAAGAACAGATTCTGCGCATGATCGCCGAGTTCGAAACCGGCATGACCTCCGCCGAGACCGGGAGTGCCCGCTTCAGCCGCGCGATCGCCATCATTGACAAGGAATTGTCGCGCCCGGTTGGAGCATTGCAGGTGCATATCCGCCAACGATGAGGCGGAAGCCGGCGGGCGGCGACTTCAAATTTTGGGAGTGCCGGGAACGCGGACGAAGGACGCGAATTAGGTAGGTCACCGTCGCCACACGCGAGAATCCAGATGCCTGCCTTCAACAACCCGATCTTCAGCAGCGCCGACGGCTTCGTGTCGGTAGAGCTGCACGACAAGCACGAGCCGGGAGCGCTGGTCCTGGTTCGCCTGCCGGATCCGGACGGGCGAAGGAACGCCCGGGAAGTCGACCGGGCGCGGGTCGTGACATCTGCGAAGGAGTATCTTCAGGCAGTCATCAATACGCTGTCCTGACCAGTTCGGCCCGGCGCGGATGGAAAGACCGGCGTTTCCTATTCCGCCTTCCGGCGCATGGCGTGCCATTCACGGTCGATCGAACCCTGCTCCGCCTTGTGGAAGAACTGGGAGCAGACGAGCCAGCCCTTGAGCGGGCGCAGCAGCAGCATGCAGGCACCGACGGTGATGGGCAGCGTCGTGAGCACGTGGATCCAGAGCGGCGGCTCATAGGTGAGCTGTATCCAGAGCGCGAAGGCGAGCGCCGGCACGGCCGCGATGGTCATCGCGAAGAAGGCGGGCCCGTCGGCGGGGTCGGCAAAGGAATAGTCCAGCCCGCACACCTCGCACTTCGGCGCGAGCTTCAGAAATCCGGAGAAGAGATGGCCCTGCTGGCAACGCGGGCAATGACCCATGATGCCGGTCATCATCGGGTTTGTCGTCGGCGTGTATTCCGTTGCCATGGCGGGTCTCCTTTCCAGAGAAATGGATTGCGGCCGGCTTCGATCCCATGTGGCGCCTGCGCACGCGACACTATGTCGTGCCTCCGCCGTTCGGCTGGACGGGAGTGGTGGGCCGCGAAACGAAAAGAGCGAGGTCGCCGACCTCGCCCTTTCTCATGCCGCCATGCGGGTGCCTACCAGAGTTCGTAGCGCAGGCCGACCCTGATCTCGTGCTGGCCGAAGCCCGGATCGCGGCCCTTGGGTCCGGTCGCGCCATTGTCACGCTCCGACTGGCGGAAGTTGAACATGTTTCCGCCGGCGACCTTGCGATATTTGTAGCCGAGATCGACCTTGAGATTGTCGCTGATGTCGTAGGCGAGGCCGGCCATGGCCGCATAGGTGAAGCGCCAGCTCGAAATGCCCGCCGAGGGCTCGAGTGCGGGCAGGGGGGCGCCGCAGGCGCCCGCGCCGGGCACGCAGTGCTGGGTGCTGTTGAGCGCGTTCCAGCCGGCGATGGTGAAACCCGCGCCACCGCCGATATAGGGCGTGAAGCCGGCGAAGGTGCCGAGGTCGACATAGGCATTGGCCATCAGCGCGGTGCCGTTGAGCGAAGCGGCGTCCTCGGTGCGGCAGGTCGTGCCCGCCGGCTGGCCGGCGCAGGGATCGGTGGATGTCGTGGTGCCGTTGAAGCGCATCTGGAAACGCTCGGCCGTCAGATCGGCGCGCATCCAGTCGTTGAAGCGGTAGCCGAAGCCGACGCCGTAATTGAGGTCGCCCTTCAGCGCCTGCGAGGCGAAATCGGCATTGCCGTAGGTCTGGGTGCCGGGGTCGAAGGTACGGTAGGAGAACGTTCCCGCGGGCCGGGTCGAGAGGGCATAGCCGATATCGCCGCGCAGATACCATCCGGTGCCCACCTCGACGGGAACCTCCGCAGCCTCGTCATAGGCGAGCCGTTCGTAGAGCGGGCTGTCATAGTCCGCGGCGAAGGCCGGAAGCGCGGCCATGGCGAGGAACGCGGTGGCGGTCAGGATGCGGATGCGATGGCTCATCGGGATGACTCCGGAGGCGGCGAGAGGCTGCCGTTCGAGAAGCCATTGTTAACCATGATAGTTAAGTGCCGGTTAAGGATAATAATTTGCTAAGCCAGACGGGCCTGCCCCCGCCACGACGATACCGGCATCATGTGCCATCTTGCGTCTCCTCCGCCGGCGTCGCAGTGTCTTGCCGAACATCGTTGCGGGCAGGGCGCGGCTCGCGTCCCGCCCATGGATTTTGCGGAGGGGACATGATCGCGACGGTTCTCACGGCCGTGGTGGCCGCCATTCACGCCTATATCGTCTATCTGGAGATGGTCGCCTGGGACACGCCGGCCGGCCGGCGCGCCTTCGGCACGACGCCCGAATTTTCCGCCGCCTCGAAGGTGCTGGCGATGAACCAGGGACTCTATAACGGCTTTCTGGTCGCCGGTCTCGTCTGGGGCCTGTGGCTCGGCGCGGCGGGCTTCGGCGTCAAGGCCTTCTTCCTCGCCTGCGTGGTGGTGGCTGGCCTGTTCGGCGCGGCCACGGTGAGCCGCAAGATTCTCATCGTGCAGGCGCTGCCGGCCGGCCTGGCGCTGCTCGCTTTGCTGGCCGGGATATGACCGAGTCGTTTTTACACAATTCCGGACGCAAAACCGCTACGCACTTCTGCTGGAATTGCTCTAGCGCTCGGTCAGCTTGAGCTCGATGCGGCGGTTGCGGTCGCGCGCTTCCGGCGTGTCGGCCGGGTCGAGCGGCTGGAATTCGCCGAAGCCGGCGGCGACCAGCCTGTTGGCGGGCACGCCGTTGGCGATCAGGAACTTCACCACCGAGGTCGCGCGGGCGCTCGAAAGCTCCCAGTTGTCGCGATAGCGGCCGGTGCCCGACAGCGGGATATTGTCCGTGTGGCCGTCGACGCGCAGCACCCAGTTGATCTCCGGCGGGATCTCGCGTTGGAGGTCGAGGATCGCGCCGGCGAGCTTGCGCATCTCCTCCTGCCCGGCTGCGTTGATCTGCTCCGAGCCGGTAGGGAAGAGCACTTCCGACTGGAACACGAAGCGGTCGCCGACGATGCGGATGTTCTCGCGGTCGGACAGGATCTCGCGCAGCCGGCCGAAGAAGTCGGAGCGGTAGCGGTTGATCTCCTGCACGCGCTGGGCGAGCGCGACGTTGAGGCGGCGGCCGAGATCGGCGATCTTGGTGTTGGATTCGCGGTCGCGCTGCTCCGAGACTTCGAGCGCCGATTCCAGCGCGCCGATCTGCCGGCGCAGGGCGGCGATCTGCTGGTTGAGCAGTTCCACCTGGCTCAACGCCCGCTGGCTCACCTGCCGCTCGTCCTCGAGCTGGCCGCTGAGCTCCCCGATGCGCGATTCCGCCGCCGCGCCGGCGCCGGCGCCTTGCGACAGGAGCTGCTGCAGGCGGCTGCGCTCGGCCTGCAGGCCTTCCAGCGAGGCGCGCAGATTGGCGATCTCGTCCTGCGAATCCTGCGAGCTGGAGCGCTCCAGCGCCAGCATCTGGGTCAGCTCGTTGATCTGCGTGTTGAGCCGGTCGAGCACGGCGTCCTTGCCGGTGATCTCTTGGCTGAGCAGGAACTGCGCCAGGACGAAGACCGACAGAAGGAACATGATCGCCAGAAGCAGGGTGGAGAGCGCATCGACGAAGCCCGGCCAGTAGTCCACCGTGCGGCGTTCGCGGCGGCCGCGTGCGAGGGCCATGGCTCAGCGCTCCTGATCGCGCGCCAGCGCGCCGGCCAGCTTGTCGAGCGTCTCGCGCATGGCCTTCTGCTCGGCCGATTGCGCCTCGACCCAGTCGCGCATCATCTGCTGCTCGCTGCGCATGTTCTTGACCAGCCCGGCAATGCCGTCGGCGAGGTTGGCCATGGAGGCGGCGATGCGCGGATTGGAGGCGCCGCCCTCCTGGAGGCTGCGCAGCCGCTCCGACATGATCCTGATTTCTTCCGAGGAGCCCGCCTTGGCCGGGTCGGCGACGATCTCCGCCGACAGGTCGGTCACCGAGGCCAGCCAGTTCTCCAGCTCGGTATAGAAGCGGTTCTGCGCCCGGCCGGCCTGAAGGTCGAGGAAGCCCAGCACCAGCGAGCCCGCAAGGCCGAAGAGCGAGGAGGAAAAGGCGGTGCCCATGCCCGACAGCGGCGCCGACAGGCCGCTTTTCAGCGCATCGAGCACGTCGTTCGAATCGCCGGAGCTCGGATCGAGCGACTGGATCGTGTCGCTGATCGAGCCGATCGTGCCGAGCAGGCCCCAGAAGGTGCCGAGCAGGCCGAGGAAGACCAGAAGCCCGATCATGTAGCGCGAGATGTCGCGGCTCTCGTCCAGCCGGGTCGCCAGCGAATCGAGGATCGAGCGCAGCGAGCTGGTGGAGAGCGCCATCGAGGTCGAGCGGCCGAGCAGCGATTTCATCGGCGCGAGCAGCACCGGATCGGTCGTCTCCGCGCCGGCGCGGAAGGAATTGACCCACTTCACCTCGCGGAAGAGGCGGATGACCTGCGTGAAGGCGAGCAGGATGCCGACCAGCAGCACGCCCAGGATCAGGCCGTTGAGGCCCGGATTGGTCACGAAGGCGGCCGAGATCTGCCGGTAGAGGATCGCCGCCACGAAGGCCGTTATGGCGAGGAAGACAAGCATCGACAGGAGAAAGACCTGCGGGCTGGAGAGCTTGTGCGGATCGTAATCGTCCTCGTCCAACCCCAGCGATCTGAGAAATGCCATCGGCGCGCCTCGACTCGATCATGATCCCGAAAAGTTGCAGGCTTTTTCGGGCAAGATCACGTGTGAAAGATACTGTTCCAGATCATGACGGCGATCCAAGCCATCGCGAATGGTCCCGGCCCATTGAATGACCGGAACTCTAAACGGAATTGTGACGAAATTGAAAGGATGTGCGAGCGCGATCAGGTAACGGGCTTGCGCAGCGTCGTCAGCAGCGCCTTGTGGATCGCCTCGTTGCCTGCCACGATCGAGCCGTTGTCGAACATCTCCTGCGCGCCGGCGCGGTCGGAGGCGAAGCCGCCGGCCTCGCGCACCAGCAGGATGCCGGCCGCCATGTCCCAAGGTGCCAGCCAGTCCTCCCAGAAGCCATCCATGCGGCCGGCCGCCACATAGGCGAGGTCGAGCGCGGCGGAGCCCAGCCGGCGGATGCCCGCCACCTCGCCCATGACGTTGCGCAGGTCGACCAGCGCGCGGCCGTGATGGCCGCGGCCGAGATGGGGAATGCCGGTGCCGACCACCGTGTCCGACAGGTTGCGGCGCGCCGCGACCCGCAGGCGCCGGTCGTTCATGAAGGCGCCGCCGCCGCGCTCGGCGGTGTAGAGCTCGTCCATGGCCGGATTGTAGATGACGCCGGCCACGATCTGGCCCTGCCGCTCCAGCGCGATCGAGATGGCGAAGATCGGGATGCCGTGCAGGAAGTTGGTCGTGCCGTCGAGCGGATCGACGATCCAGCGGTGCTGGCCGTCGTCGCCCGGCACCTCGCCGCGCTCCTCCATCAGGAAGGAATAGCCGGGGCGGGCGCGCGCCAGCTCGCTGTGGATGATCTCCTCGGCCTTGCGGTCGGCCTGGCTGACATAGTCGCCCGGCCCCTTCAGCGAGACCTGCAGGTTCTGCACCTCGCCGAAATCGCGCGCCAGCGAGCGGCCCGCCTTCATGGCGGCCTGGACCATCACGTTGAGAAGGGCTGAGCGGGCCATTCAGCGGGCTCTCCGGATGTGCTGTTGCATCGTACGCACGGCGAGCGTCGACTACGGCGTCAGTCGGCGCGGCGGATGTAGGTGATCTCGTTGGTGTCGACGATGATCTTCTCGCCCGCCGAGATGAAGGGCGGCACCAGCACGCGCACGCCGTTTTCGAGCACCGCCGGCTTGTAGGAGGACGCCGCCGTCTGCCCCTTCACCACCGGATCGGCCTCGACGATCTCCAGCGTCACCTGGTCGGGCAGCGAGATGCCGATCGGCTTTTCCTCGTAGAGCTCGACCGTCACGGTCATGCCGTCCTGCAGGAAGGCGGCGCGGTCGCCGACGAAATCCTTCTCCAGCTCGAGCTGCTCGTAGGTCTCGGTGTCCATGAAGACCAGCGCGTCGCCCTGCTCGTAGAGGAAGGAGAAGTCCTTCTGCTCCAGCCGCACCTTCTCGACCGTCTCGGCGGCGCGGAAACGCTCGTTGAGCTTGGTGCCGTTGATGAGGTTCTTCAGCTCGACCTGGTTGTAGGCGCCGCCCTTGCCGGGCTTCACCGCATTGGTCTTCACCGCGACCCACAGGCCGCCATCATGCTCGATGACGTTGCCGGGCCGGATTTCGTTGCCGTTGATCTTGGCCATGAAGTTCTTTCCAGGAATAGGGATTGGGCGCCGGCGCCCGGTTGGGCGCTCCAAGACCATAAAACGGCCCGTGAAGCAAGCGCCAGCCTGACCGGCGGCTCAGAGGCGCGCTTCGGCGCGCTTGGCGGCATCGGCGAGCTGCGCCTCGGTGAGTCCTTCGAGGAAGTCTTCCATTTCCGGGTCCACGAGCCCGGCGCGGCGCGCGCTCAGATACCATCCCGCCGCCTCGATCGAGTCCGGCTCGATGCCGATGCCGGCCATGTAGAGCTTGGCGACGCGGTTTCGCGCCGCGACATTGCCGCCCTCGGCCGCGCGCTTGAGCCAGGCGAAGCCGGCCTTGGCATCCGCCGGGCCGCCGATGCCCTGCACCAGCCATGTGCCGAGCTCGACCTGCGCGCTGTCGAAGCTCTGCTGCGCGGCGCGCTCCAGCCATCGCCGTGCGGCCGGCAGGTCCTTCTGGCGGCTGCCGGCGCCGTTGGCGAGCGTCTGCGCCATGGCATATTGCGCGTCGGCAAGGCCCTTGTTGGCCGCGCGCTCGTAATAGCTCACCGCCCGGTCGATCGCGATCGTGTCATGGCCGCGCTCCAGCACCATCTGGGCGAAGTTGAACTGCGCCAGCATGTTGCCGGCATTGGCGCTGTCCTCCATGAGGGCGAATGCCTGGTCCGCGTCGCGTGCGACGAAGCGGCCTTCCCGCAGCATCAGCGCATATTGGAACTGCGCCTCCGACACGCCTTGCTCGGCGGCGAGCCGATACCATTTGGCGGCTTCCTTCTGGTCCTGCTTCACGCCCAGCCCGCGCGAATAGATTTCGGCCACAAGCGTCTGCGCGGCGGCGTCGCCCGCCTCGGCCTGCGGCCGGGCGAGATTGAGCGCGGTGATGTAGAGCCCGCGCTGGAAGGCGCCATAGGCCGGGTCCGGCACCACGCCGAAGCGGCGGTTGTCGGGGCGCGGCGCATCCGGTCTTGCAGGTGCTTCCGGCCGCGCGCCCTTCTCGGCCGGGGCGGCGGGCGTTGCCGCGTCGGCGGGCTCCGGCGTCTGCGCCTGCGCTGTGCCGGCCAGCAGCGCCGCCGCGAACAGCAGGGACAGCGCGCGTCTCATGCCGGCTCCGCGAAACGCGGCGCATGCGCGTCGAGCAGTTCGTTGGCCTCGCGCACCGCGGCCGCCGGGTCTTCCGCCGCGAAGACGGCGGCCGAAAGCGCGACGAACTCCGCGCCGGTCCCGGCCACGGCGCGGACCGAATCGAGCCTGTTGCCGCCCATGACGATGCAGGGCAGCTCGATCATCTCGGCCCACCAGCGGCCGAGCGACAGGTTGCGGCTGTGCGGCTCCGGCTGCGTGTCGTAGCCGAAGCGGCCGAAGAAGATGTAGTCCGGGCGCTCCTCGCCGAGCTCCAGCGCGTCGTCGCGGGTCTTGGCGCCGCCGGCGCCCACCATCATGCGGCTGGCATGGCGCTCGATCAGGTCGGCCAGTTCGGCCTTGCCGCCCTCGAAATGGATGCCGTCGGCGCCCGTCCGCGCGGCGACGCGCGTGTCGCCCGCCACCATCGCGGCCGCTCCCGCCGCCTGCGCCACCGGCACGCGGCGCTCGGCAAGCCGCTGGAAGGCGACCTCGTCGAGCGCGTATTGCGGCAGGATCACCGAGGCGACGTCGCCGCCGGAAAGGGCGGCCGCAAGCGCGGCATCCGCGCCGGTGGAATCGTCCTGCGGCATGATGAGGACGAGGCGGCAGCGCGTGGGCATGGCCTGGTTCATTTGCATCCCGGTGTTGTCCCGCCCTTTTCGGAAGCGATCATGGTGGGAATTTGGCATAGACCAAGCGGCTCCTCTCGCCAACGGGCGGATGCGAAGCTATTGGCGATGGGGAGAGGCGGCCGCTATGCAAAACCTGCTTTCAGACCCGTATTTCTATGCGGCGGCCGTGCCGGCCGTCATCCTCGTCGGGCTTTCCAAGGGCGGGCTCGGCGGCGCCATGGCATTGATCGGCGTGCCGCTGATCGCGCTCGTCACCTCGCCGATCCAGGCGGCCGCGATCATGCTGCCGATCCTCATCGTCATGGATATCGTCTCGCTATGGACCTGGCGCGGCGTCTGGGACGGCGTGACGCTGCGCAACCTCCTGCCCGGCGCGATGCTCGGCATCGCGCTCGGCTGGGCGACGGCCGCGCTGGTCACGCCGGGCGCGGTGCGGCTCATCGTCGGCGTCATCGCGCTGGCTTTCGTGCTGCGCTGGCTCACGCAGCGCGTCGCGCGCAGCGAGAGGACCGGCCGTCACAGTCTCGTGCGCGGGACGCTCTGCGGCGCGCTGTCCGGCTTCACCAGCTTCGTGGCGCATGCGGGCGGACCGCCCTATCAGGTCTATGCGCTGCCGCTGAAACAGCCGCCGGCGCTCTATGTCGGCACCAGCGTCATCTTCTTCGCCGTCGTCAATGCGGTGAAGCTCATTCCCTATTTCGCGCTCGGCCAGTTCGACGCGACCAATCTCGCCGCCTCGGCCATCCTCATGCCGGTGGCGCCGCTCGCCACGCTGGCCGGCGCATGGCTGGTGCGGCGCATGAGGCCGGACATCTTCTATCCGTTCATGTACGCCATGGTGGCGCTGGTGTCGCTGAAGCTCATCCATGACGGCATCGCCGACCTATGGATGTAGTCCGGGCCAGGACAATTTCCGCGTCCCTTCATCGGCTGTTAAGCTTTACGGGTGTTTACTTGCGCCTATCCAGTCTTCTGGATTCTGACCGGACGGATTGCCTCCGTCTTGTTTGACGCCTCCCTGTTTAACTCCTGAGAGCCGCCGTCCAGCGGCTCTTTTTTTATTTCGCCGCGGCACGCCCGCCGGTGGGCGTTAACCTTCCGTTAAACATCTTCTTGCCTCGGCGGAGGAAGACGCGCATCTATGCGGGGACAACCGGACAGCGACCGCCGCCGCAGCGTTGACCGGTTATCGGCGTGCGGGCAGTTTCGCCGCCATGCATATGGGGAATGCGTGATGAGTGAACCTGAGAGCGGGATGGGCGCAACCGTCAGCCTTGCCGAGCGCCGTGTCTTTTCCAGCTCGTTCAAGCCCCTCTACGGCGAAGGCATGGCGCTGGTGGAGCGCGCCGCCGAATATCTCGACGGCCAGGGCCGTGCCGAGGCGCGGAAACTGTCGCGGCAGGCGGCGACGCTCTATGCCGCCGAGTCCATGCGACTCACCACGCGTCTCATGCAAATCGCATCCTGGCTGCTGCTCCAGCGCGCCGCCAATGCCGGCGAGATGACGCGCGACCAGGTCGCCTCGGAAAAGACCAAGGTGCGGCTCGACACCGCCTCCGCGCAGGAGGACACGGCCGGCTGGAGCGAGATGCCGGCCGCCTTCCGCGACATCGTCGCGCATTCGCTGCGCCTCCAATCGCTGGTGCGGCGCATGGACGAGGAGATCTATGGCGGCGCGGCGCAGCCAGAGGGTCACGCAGCCGACGGCACGGCCAATCCCGTCACCGCGCAGATCAACCTGCTCAGGACGGCCTTCGGCGGCCGCTGAACGGCTGACGGAAGTCGCTTGGCGGCGCATCCGCGTTCGGTCTTTGTTCACATTTTCATGGCATCGAGGCACCATCTTGCTAGGGTGGGCCATGAAACAGGCGATTCGCATCATCGGCATCGATCCCGGCCTGCGCCGCACCGGCTGGGGCGTGGTCGAGAGCCTCGGCAATGCGCTGACCTTCGTCGCCTCGGGCACCGTCCGGTCCGACGAGAAGGCGGGTCTCGCCGAGCGCCTGCGCCAGATCCATGACGGGCTGTCGGATGTGTTCCGGCTGCACAGGCCGGCAGAGGCCGCCGTCGAGCAGACTTTCGTCAACAAGGACGCGACCGCGACGCTCAAGCTCGGCCAGGCGCGCGGCGTCGCCATGCTGGTGCCGGCGCTCGCCGGCCTGCCTGTGGCCGAATATGCGCCGAACGCGGTCAAGAAGACGGTGATCGGCGTCGGCCACGGCGACAAGAAGCAGATCCACATGATGGTGCGTGTGCTGATGCCGCGCGCCACCTTCACCGGCGACGACGCCGCCGACGCGCTCGCCATCGCCATCTGCCACGCGCATCATCGCCAGAGCATGGCCAGCCGGCTCGCGGCGCTGGCGGGATAGGATTTGTTCTTGACTTGTTCTTACGGTTGGAATATTTCCAACCTGTTTGAACGAGGTGGCGGATGCGCGTTTCCAATAAAGGTCAGGTCACGATCCCGCGCGATCTGCGCGAGCTGGCGGGCATTTCGCCCAACAGCGAGGTTGTATTCGCGCTGGAGGACGGGAAGATCGTCATCATGCCCAAGGACGGCCGGCGCGTGGCGACCGAACGGAGCAGGCTGGACAGTTTTCTCGCCGCGCTGGATCGTCTCGAAGGAACCGGCGATCCGGCCATGACCGCGGACGACGTGATGGCGCTGACGCGGGACCGCTGACGTGGCCACGCTGGTCGACACGAATGTCCTGATCGACATAGCGGTGCGCGATCCCGTCTGGCGGGACTGGTCGCGCAAGCAACTGCGTCAGGCCCGCGAGCGCGGCAGCATCGTCATCAACCAGATCATCCTCGCCGAATTCTCGATCCGCTACGAAAGTCCGGACGATGTCGACGAGGCCCTCCCGCCGGAGGAATTCAGCCGTGAAAGCCTCCCCTGGCCGGCCGCCTTCGCCGCCGCGCGGGCCTTTCGGCTTTACCGGCGAGTGGGCGGCAGAAGGGAACGGGTTCTTCCCGATTTCTTCATCGGGGCGCATGCGGCGATCCGCGGCTATGCCGTCCTGACGCGCGATATTGCAGGCTACCGCGCCTATTTTCCCACCGTCGACATCATCGCCCCGGACACGCATCCATGATCGGCAAGCTCAAGGGGACCGTCGAGGAGATCGCGGAAGACCATTGCGTCGTCGACGTGCACGGCGTGGGCTATGTCGCCCATTGCTCGTCACGCACGCTCGCGGCCCTGCCCGGCGCGGGCGAGGCGGTGGTGCTCTTCATCGAGACCTATGTGCGCGAGGACGTCATCCGCCTCTACGGCTTCGGCTCGGCCGTCGAGCGCGAATGGTTCCGCCTGCTGATGGGCAATGTGCAGGGCGTCGGCGCCAAGGTGGCGCTGGCCGTCCTGTCCACGCTCACGCCGACCGAACTCGCCAATGCCATCGCGCTGCGCGACATCGCCATGGTCGCGCGCGCGCCGGGCGTCGGCCGCAAGGTGGCCGAGCGCATCGTGACGGAGCTCAAGAGCAAGGCGCCCGCGCTCGCCACCGATGTGGGCGGCAGCTTCGGCCTCAAGCAGGAACTGGGCGAGGGCGTCGCGCCCGCGCCGGTCGCCGATGCGGTCTCCGCGCTCACCAATCTCGGCTATTCGCGGGACATCGCAGCCAATGCGGTGGCCGCCGCGCTCAAGGAGGCCGGGGAGGGAGCGGATTCGGCAAGGCTGATCCGGCTCGGGCTGAAGGAACTGGCGCGGTGAATTCCTTGCTTACGACAGCTCTCCTTACTATACTTGGCAGGTAAGGAGCTGTGACAATGGGCATCATCGGAAGCGTGACATCGAAGGGTCAGACCACGATCCCCAAGGAAGTGCGCGACAAGCTCGGTCTCGACCAGGGGTCGCGCATCGAATGGCTGATCGAGGATGGCAAGGCGACGATCGTTCCGCGCAAGCTGCGCGCTGTCGATCTGGCCGGTATTCTCGGACCGCCGCCGTCCGGCAAGTCGCTCACCGTCGACGAAATGGACGATGCGATCATGGACGCCGTGGTCGAGGATGACGAACGCATCATGCGCGAATGGCGGGAAGGCATCGAATGATCGGGGTGGATACCAATGTTCTGGTGCGCCTCGTTGCTCCCGACGATACAGTTCAGAATCAGGCGGCGCGCGATTTTTTCGCGGGCCGCTCGGCGGAGGACCCGGCCTATGTAAGCGGTGTCGTGCTCGCGGAAACGATCTGGCTGCTCCGCAGGCGTTTCGGCTATTCGCGGCAGGCGGTCGAGGACATCGTCCGAAGCTTCCTTGCGAGCGATGATTTTCTCGTCGAGGGCGCGGAGCGCCTGCGCGATGTCCTGGCATTGCCGAATGCGGCCCGCTCGGAGATCGCCGACCATCTCATCGCATGGTCTGCCGAGACGGCGGGCTGCACGAAAACGGTCACGTTCGATCGTTGCGCCGCTGCGCGGGTCCCCGCCATGGAACTGCTGGCATGAGCGCGGCGCCCCGCCTGATATCGTCGGAGAAAAGCGGCGAGGACGTCGACGCCACCTTGCGGCCCCAGTCGCTCGACGAGTTCGTCGGCCAGCAGGCGGCGCGGGCCAATCTGCGGGTCTTCATCGAGGCGGCCAAGGCGCGCGGCGAGGCGCTGGACCACGTGCTGTTCGTCGGCCCGCCGGGGCTCGGAAAGACCACGCTGGCGCAGATCATGGCGAAAGAGCTCGGCGTCAACTTCCGCTCCACCTCCGGGCCGGTTATCGCCAAGGCGGGCGATCTGGCGGCCCTGCTCACCAATCTCGAAGACCGCGACGTGCTCTTCATCGACGAGATCCACCGGCTCAACCCGGCGGTGGAAGAAATCCTCTATCCGGCGATGGAGGACTACCAGCTCGACCTCATCATCGGCGAGGGACCGGCGGCACGCTCGGTCAAGATCGACCTCGCCCGCTTCACGCTGGTGGCGGCGACGACGCGCGCGGGCCTCATCACAAACCCGCTGCGCGACCGTTTCGGCATTCCGGTGCGGCTCGATTTCTATACGGTCGCCGAGCTGGAGACGATCGTGCGGCGCGGCGCGCGCATTCTCGCCTTGCCGATGAGCGACGACGGCGCCGTCGAGATCGCCCGGCGCGCGCGGGGCACCCCGCGCATCGCCGGCCGGTTGCTCAGGCGCGTGCGCGATTTCGCCATGGTGGCCGGCGCCGAGACAGTCGACCGCGAGGTGGCCGACGCGGCGCTGTCGCGGCTGGAGGTCGATACGCTCGGGCTCGACAGCCTCGACCGCCGCTACCTCAACATGATCGCGAAAAATTTCGGCGGCGGGCCGGTCGGCATCGAGACCATCGCGGCGGGCCTGTCCGAGCCGCGCGACGCCATCGAGGACATCATCGAGCCCTATCTGATCCAGCAGGGCTTCATCCAGCGCACGCCGCGCGGGCGCGTGCTCGCCGCCAATGCCTGGCGCCACCTCGGCCTCGAGGCGCCGAAGGACATCGCCCGGCAGCAGATCAACCTGTTCCAGGACGAGTGATGGCGGCGGACGGCTACACGCCCGGAACGATCGCCGACATCGTCGGCCTGCACATGCGCTATTACGCGCCGCAATGGGGTTTCGGCCTCGCCTTCGAGGCGAAGGTGGCGACCGAACTGTCGGCTTTCCTCTCCGGCTTCCGGCCGGGCGCGGATTTCTTCGCCGCGCACCGCGCCGGGGACGGCACGCTTCTGGGAACAGTCAGCCTGCAGGCCCCGGCGGCCGGCGAGCCGCTGGCGCATCTGCGCTGGTTCATCACCGGCGAGGCCGCGCGCGGCACCGGGCTCGGCCGCCGGCTGCTCGACGATGCCGTCCGGCACGCCGACCGGCTCGCCTTTCCCGGCATCTACCTGACCACCTTCGCCGGGCTCGACGCCGCCCGCCACCTCTACGAAGCCGTGGGCTTCGCGCTGGCGGGCGAGAGCGCGACGGACCGCTGGTCGGGCGGCGTGCGCGAGCAGCGCTTCGAGCGGCCTCTGCCGCTGGCGTCGGCCGAATAACCCCGAATAACCGCAGCGGAAGGATCTGCGCGATGCATTCTCCCCGGGAAGCCAACCCCGCCGTTCCCCTCGCCGGCGAACTGACCGACTTCGGCCATCGGCTGGTCGCCCGCGTCTACTTCGCCGACACCGACTTCACCGGCGTCGTCTATCACGCGCGCTATCTCGAATTCCTGGAGCGCGGCCGCTCCGATTTCCTGCGGCTGACCGGCGTCCACCATACCGAGCTCGAAGCGGGCAAGCATGGCGAGAGGCTCGCCTGGGTGGTGCGGCGCATGGAGATCGATTTCCGCGCGCCGGCGCGCATCGACGACATCCTCACCGTCGAGACCCGCACCGAAAGCGTGTCGGGCGCGCGCATCTTCATGGTGCAGAAGCTGCTGCGTGATGCGGACCTGCTGGTGGAGGCGCGCGTGGAGGCGGCCATCATCGGCGAGGGCGGACGGCCGCGGCGCTTCCCCAAGGAGTGGATCGCGGCTTTTCTGCCACGCGGCGCCGACTGATTCCCCTTGGGTGAGGCAGTGTGCTGCCTGATCCTAACCCATCATTAACCTTAATCGTCCATCACGAAGATGGTGAAAATCGTGCGCATCCGCGCGCCTTCCTTTCACCAAATTTCGCCCGGAAAAGGCCGTGAATGGCGCATTGAGGGCGGTTGCCGGCGATGTCCGGCGGATCGATGGGAACGGTGCGCATAGCCGGCCGTATCGGGCCGGAAGTCTTCAAGGACCAACGTGACATGGAAAATGTGACACTGGCCGCGCCAGGCGGCGAATTGTCGATATGGGCGCTGTTCTGGCAGGCCGGCTGGGTGGTCAAGCTGGTGATGATCGGCCTGCTCGCCGCATCCGTCTGGACCTGGGCGATCATCGTCGACAAGGTCATCGCCTACGGCCGCATGCGCATGGCGCTGAACCGCTTCGAGCAGGTCTTCTGGTCGGGCCAGTCGCTGGAGGAGCTCTACCGCACGCTCTCCGAGCGCAAGACCACCGGCATGGGCGCGATCTTCGTCGCCGCCATGCGCGAGTGGAAGAAGAGCTTCGAGAAGGGCGCCAAATCGCCGCTGGCGCTGCAGGTCCGCATCGACAAGGCGATGGATTTGGCGCTGACGCGGGAGATGGAGCGGCTGGAGGGCAAGCTCGGCTTCCTCGCAACAATAGGCTCGGCCGCGCCCTTCATCGGCCTCTTCGGCACCGTCGTCGGCATCATGACCTCATTCCAGGCCATCGCCGGCTCCAAGTCGACCAATCTGGCCGTCGTGGCGCCCGGCATCGCCGAGGCGCTGCTGGCCACGGCCATCGGCCTGCTGGCCGCGATCCCCGCGGTCATCGCCTACAACAAGCTGTCATCCGACGCGGCCAAGCTGGGCAGCCGCATGGAAGGGTTCTCCGACGAGTTCTCCGCCATACTGTCGCGGCAAATCGATGAGAAGGTCGTGGCGAGAGCCGCCTGAGGGAGCCGCAGATGGGAATGTCGGTCGGACAGGGTCAGGCACGCGGGCACCGCAGGCGCGGCCGCAAGCACGCCCTGATGTCGGAGATCAACGTCACGCCCTTCGTGGACGTGATGCTGGTGCTGCTCATCATCTTCATGGTGGCGGCACCCCTGCTGACGGTCGGCGTGCCGATCGACCTGCCGGAAACGCAGGCCAAGGCGTTGAATTCGGAAACGCAGCCGATCACCGTCTCTGTCAACCAGGAGGGCAAGGTCTTCCTGCAGGAGACCGAGATCCCGCTCGACGAGGTGGTGCCCAAGCTGGAGGCGATCTCGCAGACCGGCTACGAGGAGCGCATCTATGTGCGCGGCGACCGCTCCGCCGACTATGGCACGGTGATGCAGGTCATGGCGCGCATTTCGGCGGCCGGATACCGCAATCTCGGCCTCGTCACCCTCCAGGAACAGGACAACTGACCGGACGATGAAGACCGGCCTCACCGTCTCGACCGTGATGCACGCAGCGCTGCTGGGCTTCGGCCTCTTCACGCTGTCGGCGCCGCGCGCGCTCGAGGTGGCGGATGTCGAGGCCTTCCCGGTCGATATCGTGCCGATCGAGGAGATCAGCCAGGTCCAGAAGGGCGAGCGCGAGGCGCCCGTGGCCGAACGCGCCGCCCCGGTGCCCACCACGCGCCCGGAACCCGTCCCCGACGCGCGCAATGTCGGCGACAACAAGACCGATCTCGCCACCCCGCCGACGCCGGAGCCGGCCACCCGCGAGGTCGAGACGGCCGCCGCGCCGCCGCCGTCGCCGAAACCCGCGCCCAAGCCGACGCCCGAGCCCGAACCCGAGCCGGCGCCCCAGCCCAAGCCGCAGCCGACACCCGTGCCGGCGATCGAGCGCACGCCCGAGCCGCAGCCCAAGCAGGAAGTGAAGCCGGATCCCGCGCCGGAGCCGAAGGTCGCCGAGGCGCCGGCCGAGGAGGCCGTCGCGCTTCCCGCCACCGCGCCCTCGCCGCAGGCGCGCCCGCAGCCGCCGCAGGCGCAGACCGCCAAGGCGCCCGAGCGCCAGGACACCGAGAAGCCCGCGCCGCGCGAGACCCAGACCGCCAAGTCGCAGGAAGAGCAGAAGTTCGACGCCGACCAGATCGCCGCGCTTCTCAACAAGGACAAGCCGAAGGGCGGCGGCGCCCAGCGCTCGACCGAGCAGGCCGCGCTCGGCGGACGCCAGACCACCGGCGGCGCGAAGCTGACCCAGTCGGAGATGGACGCGCTGCGCGGCCAGATCCAGCGCTGCTGGAACATCCCGGCCGGCGCCATGGATGCCGGGAACCTGAAAGTGTCCGTCCGCTTCAGCCTTGACCGGTCCGGCTCGCTCGAAGGCCGTCCCGAGATCGTCTCGGGCGGCGGCGGCAGCGGCGTGGAGCGCGCCGCGGCCGAGTCCGCGCGCCGCGCCATCCTTCAATGCGCCCCCTACAACCTGCCCGCCGACAAATATGATGCGTGGGCCGAGGTCATCGTCAATTTCGACCCCAGCGACATGTTCTGACGCTGCTTCGATGAGGTTTGCCTGATGAGAGACATGCTGAGATCCATCATCCTGATTGGCACGCTTGCGGCCGGCATCGGCATGGGCGCCGTCGCGCCGGCCCATGCGGTGCTGGAGATCGACGTCAACAAGGGTGTGGTGGAGCCGCTCCCGATCGCCATCACCGACTTCCTGTCTGGCGACCAGATGGGCGCCGACATCGCCGGCGTGGTGGCGGCCGACCTGCGCCGCTCCGGCCTGTTCGCGCCGATCGACAAGGGGGCCTTCATCGAGAAGATCTCCAATCCGGATGTCGCGCCGCGCTTCGACGACTGGAAGGTGATCAATGCGCAGGCGCTGGTGACGGGCCGCGTCAATGTGGAGGGCGACGGCCGCATCCGCGCCGAATTCCGCCTGTGGGACACCTTCGCCGGCCAGCAGCTCGTCGGCGAGCAGTTCTTCGCCAATCGCGGCAACTGGCGCCGCATCGCCCATATCATCGCCGACGCCATCTATGAGCGGCTGACCGGCGAGAAGGGCTATTTCGACACGCGCATCGTCTATGTCGACGAGACCGGGCCGAAGGACAAGCGCGTCAAGCGCCTGGCCATCATGGACCAGGACGGCGCCGGCCACCGTTATCTGTCCGACGGCCGTTCCATCGTGATGACGCCGCGCTTCTCGCCGAGCCGTCAGGAAATCACCTACATGTCCTACGAGAACGGGCAGCCGCAGGTCTATCTCTTGCAGATCGAGACCGGCCAACGCGAGCTCGTCGCCAACTTCCCCAACATGACGTTTGCGCCGCGCTTCTCGCCCGACGGCCAGAAGGTCATCATGTCGCTGCTGCGCGACGACGGCAATTCCAACATTTTCACCATGGATCTGAGGAGCCGCAACACGACGCGGCTGACCAATTCGGCGGCGATCGACACCTCGCCCTCCTATTCGCCGGACGGCAGCCAGATCGTCTTCACCTCCGACCGCGGCGGCCGCACCCAGATCTATGTGATGGGTGCCGACGGCTCCAATCCGCGGCGCATCTCCTTCGGCGACGGCAACTATTCGACGCCCGTCTGGTCGCCGCGCGGCGACCTGATCGCCTTCACCAAGCAGACCGGCAGCGAATTCCAGATCGGCGTCATGCGCACCGACGGCTCGGGCGAGCGCATCCTGTCGAGCGGCTTCCTCCAGGAAGGACCGACCTGGGCGCCCAATGGCCGCGTGCTGATGTTCTTCCGCGAACAGTCGGGCGGCGGCGGGCCCAAGCTCTTCTCGATCGACCTGACCGGCCGCAACGAGCAGGCGATCCCCACGCAGGGCTTCGCCTCCGACCCGGCCTGGTCGCCCTTGCTGGAATAGGCCGGGTACCGGGAGGCTGCCTGAGCCGCACGAAAGGCGCGGATGCGCCGCAACGGCCATGGCCGCGCCGCCATTTGGCCGCATTCGGGCCTAGCCTGACCGTTCCGGTCCTGTGAGGGGTGATTCTGCAAAGAACCGGCATGGCTAGGCATTCATTAACCATGTCGATTGACGTCGGTTTAACCGAGACATGGTTACGGATTGCTCAACCATTTCACTCAAATGCAAGGAGAGGCGGCGATGCGCCGTATTGCAAATCTAACCCGCAGCCCGATCGCCGTCGCACTCGTGGCGATGCTGGCCGTCGCCGGGTGCGCGTCGAAGAACAACGTACCGAACAACGCCGCGGAACTGGGACTTGGCGGCGGTGCCGGCGGCGCGGGCGCGCCCGGCTCGCAGCAGGAGTTCACCGTCAGCATCGGCGACCGCATCTTCTTCGACACCGACTCCTCGTCGATCCGCGCCGACGCCCAGCAGACGCTGTCGCGCCAGGCCCAGTGGCTGCAGCGCTACAGCAATTATTCGATCACCATCGAGGGCCATGCCGACGAGCGCGGCACGCGCGAATACAACCTCGCGCTCAGCGCCCGCCGCGCCGCCGCCACCCGCGACTTCCTCGTCGCGCGCGGCGTGCCCGCCGGCCGCATCCGCACCATCTCCTACGGCAAGGAACGCCCGGTCGCGGTATGCGACAACATCTCCTGCTGGTCGCAGAACCGCCGCGCCGTCACGGTGCTGGGCGGCGCCGGAAGCTGACCGCGACAGGCGTGCGTGAAAGGGGCGGCCGCGTGCCGCCCTTTTTGTTTGCGCCGCAAACAAAATTTGGCCGAAGTCGCGGCGCGGAATAGAGGGGAGGCATTGCGGGAATTGATGCCGCTCCATCCGTTTGTTCCGGCACGCATTCGTGCGACGTCAGGTGATTTCACCCGACCGCGAAATGCTCTAGGAAAGAGGCTTCCACGCTCGCATCGAGCGCAGATGAGGGTCACATGAAACTGACGCGTTTTCGCGGAGCCGCCGCGGGGCTCCTGATCGCTTCCGGCACGGTCGCGGCGATGGCCGCGCCGGCCGCCACCGAGACCGACCGGATGATCGCCTTCGGCAGCGCCGTCATGGAGGCGCGCGCGCCGGCGCCGAAGATCCGCGTGCCCGGCCCGCGCAACCATGAGGAGGGCCGCATCATCCTCGCGCAGGCGGGCGACCCGCGGGTCACCCAGCTCGAGGAGCAGGTGCGCCAGCTCAACGGGCTGGTGGAGGAGCTGAACTTCCAGATCCTCCAGATGCAGGAACAACTGCGCAAGATGCAGGAGGACAACGAGTTCCGCTTCCAGGAGCTGGAGCAGCGCCGCACCGACGCGGGGGGTGCTGCGCCGCGCGACAGGGACACCGCGCGCAACGACGCCGCCCGGCCGCCGCAGGCCGGCCAGACCGCGCGGGGCGAGACGATCGAGGAGATCATCGAGACGCCGGGTGGCACGCTGAACCAGCCGCCCGCCACGGCCGACCAGAGCACGTCGCCGCGCCTCGGCGAGCCGCCGCGCACATTCGGCCGCATCACCCTCGACGCCAATGGTAATGTCGTGGGCGGCGCGCCGGGCGATCCGGCGCCGCCCTCGCGTTCCGCCGGCAGTCTGCCCGGCGTCGAGACCGGACCCTCGCGGCCCGACCAGACCACCGTCGCCGCGCTGCCGGGCAATGGCGACCCGGAGGCGCTCTACCGCGATTCCTACCAGTTCATCCTCTCGGGTGACTATGCGACCGCCGAGCAGGGTTTTCGCCAGCTCGTCGACGGCCATCCTTCGAGCCCGCGCATCGCCGATGCGCAGTTCTGGCTCGGCGAGGCGCAGCTGGCGCAGGGCAAGAACCGCGAGGCCGCGCAGACCTTCCTCGCCGCCAATCGCGAACACCCCAATGCGCCCAAGGCGCCGGATACGATGCTGAAGCTCGGCATCGCGCTCGCCGCCATGAAGCAGAAGGATGTCGCCTGCGCCACATTCGCGGAAGTGTCGAAGCGCTATCCGAAGGCGTCGCCGGCCATACTCGACCGCGCCAGGCAGGAACAAAGCCGCGCCTCCTGCTGAGCGCCATGGCGCGCTTGCCCGACCCGCGGGCGCTTCTTGCGGGCCTCGATCTTCCCGCCGCATCGCCCGTCGTGGCCGCGGTCTCCGGCGGCGGTGATTCCGTCGCGCTTCTCCTGCTTCTCGCCCGCTCCGGCCGTTCCGTCATCGCTGTCACGGTCGACCATGCCTTGCGGCCTGAATCGGCCGGCGAAGCGCAGCGCGTCGCCATGCTCTGCCGCAGCCTGGGCGTGGCGCATCGCATCATGCGCTGGGAGGGCGACAAGCCCGCGACCGGCCTGATGCAGGCGGCGCGCGAGGTGCGCTATCGCCTGCTCGCCAAGGCCGCTCATGATGCCGGCGCGTCCGTCGTTCTGACCGGCCACAACCATGACGACCGCGTCGAGACGCTGCTGATGCGCAAGCAGCGCGGCGGCGCGGGGCCGGGCCTGTCTTCCATCGCGCCGGCGACGCTCTATGACCAGCGCATCTGGTTCCTGCGCCCGCTGCTCGGCTTCCGCCGCGCCGCGCTGCGGGACTGGCTGACGGCGGAAGGCGTGGGCTGGATCGACGATCCGAGCAACGAGGCCGACCGTTTCGAGCGCGTGCGCATCCGTCGCGACGTGGCGGCGATGCCGGGGCCGGCCTTCGCCGAAGCATCCGCACAGATCGCGGCGGCCGGGAAAAAGCGCATGGCACGTGGCGCCACGTTGGCCGATATGCTCACCCGACACGTTTCCGCGCTGCTGCCCGGCCTGCTTCGCCTCGATCCCGCATTCGCGCGCGAAGATGCTGCTATCGAGCTGCTGCGCCTGCTGGCCGGCATCGCCGGCGGTCTGGCGCATTGGCCCGCGCAGGAGAAGGCCGAGCGGGCGCACGCCGGGCTCGCGGCGGATCGCGCAGCCACGCTCGGCCGCGCGCTTTTCGATGTCCGCTCCGCCGGCATCTTCATCCGCCGCGAAAGCCGCAACATGCCGCCCGCCGCGCCCCTGCCCGCCGGCCGCCTCTGGGACGGCCGCTTCCGGCTCGCCGGAGATGTCGCCGGCATGGTGGCGCCATGGGGCCGCGCGGCGATCCTGCCGCCCGACCTGCCCGAGGGCGTCTCGCCCGCGCTTGCAAAGGCCGCGCTGGCGACCCTGCCTTCCATGGCCGCGCATCCTGCGTCGCTGGCCCATGCGGGGCTGGCCGAGCCGGCTTTGGGTCCCTGGAGCCGCTTTTTGCCCTGCTGGGACCTCGCCGCGGCGGCCGCCGTGGCGCGTCTTTTCAGGGTGAATGAACCTCCGCCCGCGCCTCTCGGCCTCAATATCGCCCTTGGAGAAGCTTAACCGAGACGCAGCGTCGCGCTTGGCAAGGCCGGGGGCGACACCTATGTTAGGTCAAGCCATTCACACGGACCGGTGTTTGTCCGCAAACACCAACGGGAAACACCATGAATCCGAACTATCGCAATCTCGCGCTGTGGGCGATCATTGCCGTCCTGCTGATCGCACTCTTCAACCTGTTCCAGACGCCGCAGCAGCGCGGCCAGTCGCGCGAGGTCGCCTATTCGGAGTTCCTCCAGGATGTGAACAACGGCCGCGTCCGGTCCGTCACCATCGCCGGCGAGCGCATCACCGGCACCTATTCCGACAACAGTTCCGGCTTCCAGACCTATTCGCCCGGCGATCCCTCGCTGGTTTCGCGGCTTGAGGAGCGTGGCGTCACCATCAATGCGCGCCCCGAGACCGACGGCTCCAACAGCTTCCTCGGCTATCTGATCTCCTGGCTGCCGATGATCCTCATCCTCGGCGTGTGGATTTTCTTCATGCGCCAGATGCAGTCCGGCTCCGGCCGCGCCATGGGCTTCGGCAAGTCCAAGGCCAAGCTGCTCACCGAGGCACATGGCCGCGTCACCTTCCAGGACGTGGCCGGCGTGGACGAGGCCAAACAGGACCTTGAGGAGATCGTGGAATTCCTGCGCGATCCGCAAAAATTCCAGCGCCTCGGCGGCAAGATCCCGCGCGGCGTGCTGCTCGTCGGCCCGCCCGGAACCGGCAAGACGCTGCTCGCCCGCTCCGTGGCAGGCGAGGCCAACGTGCCCTTCTTCACCATCTCGGGCTCCGACTTCGTCGAGATGTTCGTCGGCGTGGGCGCCTCCCGCGTGCGCGACATGTTCGAGCAGGCCAAGAAGAACGCGCCCTGCATCATCTTCATCGACGAGATCGACGCGGTCGGCCGCCATCGCGGCGCCGGCCTGGGCGGCGGCAATGACGAGCGCGAGCAGACGCTGAACCAGCTTCTGGTCGAGATGGACGGCTTCGAGGCGAACGAGGGCATCATCCTCATCGCCGCGACCAACCGCCCCGACGTGCTCGATCCCGCGCTGCTGCGTCCGGGCCGCTTCGACCGTCAGGTCGTTGTGCCGAACCCTGACATCGTCGGCCGCGAGAAGATCCTCAAGGTCCATTCGCGCAACGTGCCTCTCGCGCCCAATGTCGATCTCAAGGTGCTGGCGCGCGGCACGCCGGGCTTCTCCGGCGCCGACCTCGCCAACCTCGTCAACGAGGCCGCGCTGATGGCGGCGCGCCGCAACAAGCGGCTCGTCACGATGGCGGAGTTCGAGGACGCCAAGGACAAGATCATGATGGGCGCGGAGCGCCGCTCCAACGCCATGACGCAGGCCGAGAAGGAGCTGACCGCCTATCACGAGGCCGGCCACGCCATCACCGCGCTGCATGTGCCGTCGGCCGACCCGCTGCACAAGGCGACCATCATCCCGCGCGGCCGCGCGCTCGGCATGGTCATGCAGTTGCCCGAGGGCGACCGCTACTCGATGAGCTACAAGTGGATGACCTCGCGCCTCGTCATCATGATGGGCGGCCGCGTCGCCGAGGAGATCAAGTTCGGCAAGGAGAACATCACCTCTGGTGCGGCCTCCGACATCGACCAGGCGACCAAGCTGGCACGCGCCATGGTCACGCGCTGGGGCTTCTCCGACAAGCTGGGCAATGTCGCCTATGGCGAGAACCAGGAAGAGGTTTTTCTCGGCCATTCCGTGGCGCGCACGCAGAACGTCTCGGAGGAGACCGCGCAGATCATCGACGCGGAAGTGCGCCGTCTGATCGACGAGGCCTATACCGAGGCCAAGCGCATCCTGACCAAGTACAAGAAGGAATGGATCGCGATCGCCGAAGGCCTGCTCGAATACGAGACGCTGACGGGCGAGGAGATCAAGCAGCTCATGGCCGGCGAGAAGCCCTCGCGCGACCTCGGCGACGACACCCCGCCCTCGCGCGGCTCGACCGTGCCCAAGGCCGGCTCCGCCAGCGGCCGCCGCAAGAAGGGCGGCGAGGAGCCGGAAGGCGGGCTGGAGCCCCAGCCGCAGGGGTGAGGAGCCGGTCGGTTTGATGGCGAGCCTGGACGGGGTTTGAACCGGAGACCTTCCTGCATTCGTCATCCTCGGGTCAAGCCCGAGGATGACGAATGCAGGAAGGTCTCGCGTCAAACGCAAACGCCGGCGATTGGCATCTCCCCCTCACTACCGTCGTCATCCTCGGGCTTGACCCGAGGATCCATGCCGTGACGGCGGCGAAGCGCGGCATCGAGAAGGACGAGGCACACTCATGCCACAGTCATCTCCCGCAACACTTCCCCCCGGCGTGACCATGCGTTAATCATGCGCGCAGATCGTGCCCGCGCCGCTCAGGCGGAAAGAATTGGTTACATACAATCATATATTGTGAGACAGAAGCAGGCGTCCGCTGTGGCATGAGTGCCTGCAAGGGACCCAACGGCAAATAACGGACAAGATGACCAAGCGCTATTTCGGGACCGACGGAATCCGCGGGCGCGCCAACGCCTTCCCCATGACGGCAGAGATCGCGATGAAGGTCGGCATGGCCGCCGGCGTCGCTTTCCAGCGCGGCAACCACCGCCATCGCGTCGTGCTGGGCAAGGATACGCGCCTTTCCGGCTACATGATCGAGAATGCCATGGTGGCGGGCTTCTGCGCGGCGGGCATGGATGTGTTCCTGCTCGGCCCGGTGCCCACGCCGGCCGTCTCCATGCTGGCGCGCTCGCTGCGCGCCGATATCGGCGTGATGATCTCGGCCTCGCACAATCCCTATGCCGACAACGGCATCAAGCTGTTCGGTCCCGACGGCTACAAGCTCTCCGACGAGATCGAGGACCGCATCGAGGCGCTGATCGGCGAGGACCTGTCGCGCCAGCTCGCCGATGTCTCGGCGCTCGGCCGCGCCAAGCGCGTCGACGGCGTGCATGACCGCTATATCGAATATGCCAAGCGCACGCTGCCGCGCTCCATGTCGCTCGCCGGCCTGCGCGTGGTGGTCGATTGCGCCAACGGTGCTGCCTACAAGGTGGCGCCGGCGGCGCTGTGGGAGCTCGGCGCCGAGGTCGTTCCCATCAATGTCGAGCCGAACGGCTTTAACATCAACGAGGATTGCGGCTCCACCGATCCGGCCGGCCTGTGCAGGAAGGTGCATGAGGTGCGCGCCGACATCGGTATCGCGCTGGACGGCGACGCCGACCGCGTCGTCATCGTGGACGAGACCGGCACGGTGGTGGACGGCGACCAGATCATGGCGCTGATCGCGCAGAGCTGGAACGAATCCAACCGGCTGGCCGGCGGCGGCGTGGTGGCGACCGTGATGTCCAATCTCGGGCTGGAGCGCTTCCTCGCCGGCATGAACCTCCAGCTCCACCGCACCAAGGTGGGCGACCGCTACGTGGTCGAGCATATGCGCGCGCATGGGCTCAATGTCGGCGGCGAACAGTCGGGCCATATCGTGCTGTCGGATTTCTCCACCACCGGCGACGGGCTGCTCTCGGCGCTGCAGGTGCTGGCCTGCATCAAGCGCCAGGACAAGCCGGCGAGCGAGGTGCTGCGCAAGTTCGAGCCGGTGCCGCAACTGCTCAAGAACGTCCGCTTCTCCGGCGGCAAGCCGCTGGAAAGCGCGCCGGTCAAGGCGATGATCGAGGATGCCCGCAACCGCCTCGGCAATTCCGGCCGGCTGGTCATCCGCCCCTCCGGCACCGAGCCGCTCATCCGCGTCATGGCGGAGGCCGACGACAAGGCGCTGGTCGAGCAGGTCGTGGACGATATCGTCGGCGTCATCGCCGACACGCGCAACGCGGCGTGACCGCTTCATTCACGACATGAAAAAAGGGCGCCGTCAGGCGCCCTTTTTCCAACATCGGTTGTCGATCAGGGCTCGCCCCAGATCGTGTGCGCCGTCTCCACCACCAGTTCCAGCTTGCGCTTCTGGTCGTCCTCGGTGATGTCGTTGCCGTGCTCGGTGGAGGCGAAGCCGCATTGCGGCGCGATGCCCAGCTGGCCGAGATCGGCATATTTCGACGCCTCGTCGAACTTGCGCCTGAGGTCGTCCAGCTTTTCGAGCTGTCCGGTCTTGGTGGTGATGAAGCCCGGATAGACGCGCTGCTTGCCCTTGGGCAGCAGGCGCAGCGGCTCCAGCCCGCCGGCGCGGTCGCTGTCATATTCCATGAAGAACAGGTCCACGCCGCTCTTGTTGAAGATGGCGTCGGCGGCCGCGTCATAGCTGCCTTCCGCCGCCCAGGTGGAGCGGAAGTTGCCGCGGCACATATGCATGCCGATCAGCATGTCGGCGGGGCGGTCCTTGATCGCCTCATGCATCATGACCGCATACTGGTCGATCAGCCAGTCGGGGTCGATGCCCTCCGCCTTCTTCTGGGCGCGGATCTTCTCGTCGCCGAGATAGGCGAAGTAGATGTCGTCCATCTGGAGATAGCGGCAGCCGGCATCGTAGAACGCCTTCACCGCCTTGGCGTAAGCGCGCGACAGGTCGCCGAAATAGACCGACAGGTCCTTGTATTCCGGCACGTGGACATTGTCCGGTTCCGTGCGGAAATGCACGCAGCTCGGGCCGGGGATCGAGATCTTCGGCGTCACCTTCGTATTGGCGGCGACGAATTTGAAATGCTCGATCATCGGGTGATCGAGCGGGAAGTCGAGCCTTTTGGTGATCGTCGGGAAGATCGCCGGGATTTTTGTGCCGTGGAACTGCACGGCGTTCTCCTCCGATCCCCTGACCAGGTCGAGGCCGCTCAGCCCGTCCATGAAGTCGTAGTGCCAGAAGGTGCGGCGCGTCTCGCCGTCTGTCACCACCTTGAGGCCGACGGCCTCCTGCATGGCGATGTCGTCGCGGATCGCCGCATCCTCGGCCCCCTTCAGCTCCTCGAAAGGAATCGACTTCTTCTCGTAATAGGCCTCGCGCGCCGCCTTCACAGCCGGCGGACGGAGCAGGGAGCCGACATGATCGGCGCGGTAGGGAGCTTGGGACATGTTGACTGACCTCGCGGCTTGGAATGCAGAAAAATTCCATGCGATGCGGCATATGTCAATAAGGATATAAAGAAATGTTTATGTCCTTACATCATCAAGCAGCGTGGAATCGGGCGATCCGGAAATGCGGTCACAACCGGCCACGGAAAGGCACGACGCGCGTGGAACGTGGTTAATTTTCAAGGTTAAGCGTCCTTTAACCTTTACCCCTCAGTATCCATGCGAGTTCAACTTCCGCCGCTTCGGCGGGATGGTCCGGGGATTGCAGACCATGTTCAATAACGCCAAGCAGCTTCTGTGGAGCGCTGCCCTCGTCGCCGGTTCGGCGATTCCGGCGGCGGCCGCCGATATCTACGAGCCACCTGTCATCGACACGCCGCCGCCGGTCTATGAATATGAGAAGCCGGCATCGGAAGGCGGCTGGTATCTGCGCGGCGACATCGACTATCACTGGACCGGCTGGCGCGGCGCCGACTACATCGTCTACGGCCCGCCGCCCGGCACCCAGTCCTTCCTGACGGGCGGCCTGCGGCCCTCCTTCTCGCTCGGCGCCGGCGTCGGCTATCAGGCCAACAAGTGGTTCCGCGCCGACTTCACGGGCGACTACTGGTTCCGCTCGCGCTTCCGCGGCACCACCGGCACGGATTGCGGCCTCATCTGCACCGATGAGTCCGACATGAGCGCGCTGGTGCTGATGGCCAACGCCTATGCCGAGCTCGGCACGTTCAACCGCATCACGCCCTATGTCGGCGCCGGTATCGGCGGCGCGCATGTCAGGTGGGGCGAGCTTCGCAACACGCCGGGCGGCGGCAATCCGATCATCCACGACGGCGCGTCGAGCTGGCGTTTCGCCTGGTCGCTCATGGCCGGCGCGAGCTACTGCATCAACAGGAACTGGAAGGCCGACCTCGGCTACCGCTTCACCCGCGTGTCGGGCGGCCGCATGTTCGAGATGGCGCCGGGCGCGCCCGGACCCGGCTTCGATCGCGGCTTCAACGTCCACGAGGCCCGCGCCGGCCTGCGCTACCAGTTCGGCGGCGGCAAGGATTGCGAGCCGGTCAAGGAAGCCTACGTGCCCTACGAGCCGGAAACGGTCACGCCGATCTACAAGTAAGGATCCCCGACAGTCTTCAGAAAAGGCCGCCTCCGGGCGGCCTTTTCTTTTGGGGTGCGGCCTATTCCGCCGCCAGCGTATCGCGGGAAGTCGCGCCCGCTTCGAACTGCAGGCGCGCCAGCCGCGCATAGGTGCCGTCCTGCCGCACCAGCTCCTGATGCGTGCCCTGTTCCACGATGCGCCCGCCGTCCAGGACCAGGATGCGGTCCGCCTTGAGGATCGTCGCCAGCCGGTGCGCGATCACCAGCGTGGTGCGGCCTTCCATCAGCCGCTCCAGCGCCGCCTGCACCTGCGTCTCGCTCGCCGCGTCGAGTGCCGAGGTCGCCTCGTCCAAGAGCAGGATCGGCGCGTCGCGCAGGATCGCGCGGGCGATGGCGATGCGCTGGCGCTGGCCGCCGGAAAGCGTCACGCCGCGCTCGCCGAGCTCCGTATCGTAGCCGTGGGCGAGGTCGCGGATGAAGCCGTCGGCCTGCGCATCCACCGCCGCCTGCACGATCTCGGCCTCACTCGCGCCGGGGCGTCCGAAGCCGATATTCTCGCGGGCCGTGGCGGCGAACACCGTCACGTCCTGCGGCACGATGGCGATGCGGGAGCGCACGGCCTGCGGGTCGGCCCTGGCGATGTCGACGCCATCCACCGTCACCCGGCCGGCGGCGGGATCGTAGAAGCGCAGCAGCAGCGAGAAGATCGTGCTCTTGCCCGCGCCCGAAGGGCCGACGATGGCGACCGTCTCTCCCGGCGCGATCGTGAAGCTGAGGCCCTTCAGCGCCGGCCCGTCGGGCCGGGTCGGATAGGCGAAGGAGACATCCTCGAAGGCGAGCGCGCCGCGCGGCGGCGAGGGCAGGGCGAGCGGGTCCCGCGGCGCCCTGATCGCCGGCTCCTCGTCCAGCAGTTCGGTCAGGCGCTCGGCGGCGCCGGAGGCCTGCGCCAACTCGCCCCATACCTCGGAGAGCGCCCCGAGCGCGCCGGCGGCGAGAACCGAATAGAGCAGGAACTGGCCGAGCGTGCCCGGCGTCATGACGCCCGTCAGCACGTCGCGGGAGCCGAACCAGAGCACCGCCACCACCGAAGTGAAGACGGTGAAGATGACGACGAAGGTGAGGACCGCGCGCGCCTTCACCGAGGATCGCGCGGCGGCAAAGGCGGTCTCCACCGCAGCGGCGAAGCGGCCGGCCACGCTTTCCTCGCTGGTGAAGGCCTGCATGGTGCGCACCGCGCCGATCTGCTCGGAGGCGAAGGCGGTGGCCGTGGCCAGCGTGTCCTGCGCGGCGCGCGACTTGCGCCGCACCGAGCGGCCGAAGGCGACCAGCGGCAGCACGACGAGCGGGATCGCCGCCAGCGCCATGGCCGAGAGCTTCGGGCTGGTGACGACCATCATCGCCACCGCGCCGCAGCCCATGATGATGTTGCGCAGCGCCACCGAGGCGGTGGCGCCCACGGCCGACTTGATCTGCGTGGCGTCGGCGGTGAGGCGCGAGATGATCTCGCCCGACTGCGACCTGTCGAAGAAGGCCGGCGAAAGCCGCGTCACATGCGCGAAGACATCGCGCCGCAGGTCCGACACGACGCGCTCGCCGAGCGTGATGACGAAATAATAGCGGGTCGCCGAGGCGATCGCGAGCACGGCGGCGACGACCACCAGCATGGCGAAATATTGCGCGATGAAGGTCTCGTCGCTGTCAACGAAGCCGTGGTCGATCATGCGGCGCACGGCGAGCGGCAGGGTCAGCGTCGCCACCGCCGCCATCACCAGCGACACGACCGCGCCGGCCACCATGCCGCGGTAGCGGCCGAGATAGGGAAAGATGCGGCGCAGCGGCCGCAGCGAGCGGCGTCGGTCCGTGTCGGGGTTGGCCTGCGCCACCATGCGCTCCTGCTTCATGCCGCGTGTTGCGGCCTTGTGGTTTGATGCCGGCTGATGTATAGGCAGCGCCGACCGTTTCCGAAGCCGTAGCCTCCCATGGCCGCGGCTTCAAGTTTTCAGACTGGGCGAGATCGCCGCAGGCGGAAAGCGCCCCAAGCAGGAACAAGCCGATGAAAGCCGATATCCACCCCGACTACCACACCATCAAAGTCGTGATGACCGACGGCACCGAGTACCTGACCCGCTCGACCTGGGGCAAGGAAGGCGACACGATGAACCTCGACATCGACCCGAATTCGCACCCTGCCTGGACCGGCGGCTCGCAGAACCTCGTCGATCGCGGCGGCCGTCTGAGCAAGTTCAAGAACAAGTTCGCCAATCTGGGCATCTGATCCCGGACGGCATGAACGGACAAGGCCCGGCTCGTCCGGGCCTTTTTGTTTGCCTCATTCGCTCGGCGCCGCCGCGCGCCGCGCGCTGTGCTCGGCAAGCGCGATCCCGCCCAGCACCAGCACCAGCGCCACGGCATGATAGGCCTGGAACGCTTCGCCCAGCACGGCGATCGCCATCAGGGTTCCGAGCACCGGGACGAGATTGATGAAGAGCCCCGCCCGGTTGCCGCCGATCAGTTCGACCCCGCGCATGTAGAAGGTCTGGGCCAGCAGCGACGGGAAGATCGCCGTGAAAGCGGCGATGGCCCACCCCTGCGCATCGGGCATGATGGCCGCGTCCAGCGCGATCTCGGCGGCGACGAAGGGCAGCGAGGCCACCAGTGCGGCGGCGCACATGGCCGTCATCAGGCTCATCCAGTGGATCGGCGGCTTGTAGCGCAAGCCGAGCGTGTAGGCGGCGTAGACGAGCGCGGCCGCCATCATCAGGCCGTCGCCGAGATTGACGTCGAGCTGCGCCAGCCGCCGCAGGTCGCCATGGCTGGCCGTGACCGCCACGCCGACGACCGACAGCGCGAATCCGGCCATCTGCAGCCGGGTGACGCGGATGCCGAAGATGAGGAAGTTGGCGATCAGGATCGCCATCGGCAGCGCCGCCTGCTCGATGGAGACGTTGATGGCGGAGGTGTATTTCAGCGCGCTGTACATGGCGCCGTTGAAGAAGGTGAAGCCGACCGTGCCGAGGCTGAACAGGATCAGCCAGTGCGCGCGGACTTGCGCCCAGTCGCGGGCGAACTGCTTCCAGCCCATCGCATAGACGAGCGCCAGCGAGATCGCCCAGCGCAGCGTCGTCAGCACCATCGGCGAAATATGCCCGACGGCCATTTTTCCGGCGACCGAATTCGCCGCCCAGAACAATGTCGTCAGCAGCAGGAGCACATAGGCGTTGCGATACATCGGCTCATCCGTCTTCGCTGCGTCGCCGGCGGTCTATGGCAACCGGCCGGCGAGGTAAATGATCCAGCCCCGTTACTGTCAGGTCCAGCCGACAAAAGATGTCCCGGGGGTCGCGCGCGGCGATTCGCGACGCTATAGAAGCCTGTCATTTTGGCCGGATCGATCCGGCGGGTTCAGGGAAGGACGCTTATTCATGGCCAATGTCGTGGTCGTCGGGTCGCAGTGGGGCGACGAGGGCAAAGGCAAGATCGTCGACTGGCTCTCCGAGCGCGCCGACGTGGTGGTGCGTTTCCAGGGCGGCCACAATGCCGGCCACACGCTGGTCGTCGACGGCAAGGTCTACAAGCTGTCGCTGCTTCCCTCGGGCGTCGTGCGTCCCGGCAAGCTCTCCGTCATCGGCAACGGCGTCGTCTTCGATCCGCACGCTTTCGTCGCCGAGGTCACGAAATTGGCCGATCAGGGCGTGAAAGTTTCGCCGGAAAGCCTGAAAATCGCCGAAAACACCGCGCTTATCCTGTCCCTTCACCGCGAGCTCGACGGATTCCGCGAGGATGCGGCATCGAATTCGGGCACGAAGATCGGCACGACCCGGCGGGGCATCGGGCCGGCCTATGAAGACAAGGTGGGGCGCAGGGCAGTGAGGGTGATGGACCTCGCCGATCTCGATACGCTGCCGGCAAAGGTGGACAGGCTGCTGACGCATCACAACGCGCTGCGGCGCGGGCTGGGCCATGCCGAGGTGGCGCATGAGACGATCATGGCGGAACTGACCAGCATCGCCGACCGGATCCTTCCCTATATGGACCGCGTCTGGAAGATCCTCGACGATGCGCGGCGCGGCGGCGCGCGCATCCTGTTCGAGGGCGCGCAGGGCACGCTGCTCGACATCGACCACGGCACCTATCCCTTCGTCACCTCCTCCAACACGGTGGCGGGGCAGGCGGCGACGGGCTCGGGCGTCGGCCCCGGCGCGATCGGCTATGTGCTCGGCATCACCAAGGCCTATACGACGCGCGTCGGCGAGGGGCCGTTCCCCACCGAGCAGGACAATGAGGTCGGCGAGTTCCTCGGCACGCGCGGCCACGAATTCGGCACGGTGACGGGCCGCAAGCGCCGCTGCGGCTGGTTCGACGCCGTGCTGGTGCGCCAGGCCGTCGCCGCCAACGGCATCGACGGCATCGCGCTGACCAAGCTCGACGTGCTCGACGGCATGGACGAGATCAAGGTCTGCACCGGCTACCGCCTCGACGGCCAGGTGATCGACTACCTGCCGGCCAGCCAAGGCGCGCAGGCGCGCGTGGAGCCGATCTACGAGACGCTGGAAGGATGGCAGGGCACCACCGCCGGCGCGCGCAGCTGGAGCCAGCTGCCGGCGCAGGCGGTGAAATATGTGCGCTATATAGAGGAACTGATCGGCGCGCCCGTCGCGCTGCTTTCGACCAGTCCGGAGCGGGAGGACACAATACTTGTGACCGACCCGTTCCAGGACTAAGCAATTCCGGCAAAGTGTGCAGCGGTTTTGCGTCCGGAATTGCGTGGGAAAAAGAGGGAGCATTTTCGCTTTTCCTTGAAAAGCGGACATGCTCCGGCCTTTTCAATATGTTTCGCGATCGGTCGCGGTCGCGGACGAGAGGTTGCTGACGCATGGCTGATTTTGTTGCGGTCCTGAAGAAGACCATCGGCGGTCTGGCGGAGAACACGCCCGAACTGCGCCAGAAGGTCTACGAGAAGGCGCGTGCCACCATCGCCGCCAGGCTTGCCGCCATCAATCCGCCGCCGCCGCAACTCGTGGTCGACAGGCAGAAGAAGGCGCTGGAAGACGCGATCGCGATGGTGGAGGCCGAATTCGCGCCGCCGCCGGCACCGGCCGAGGACGATCTCGACGCCTTCCTGGCGGATTTCGGCAAGCCGGTCGCGCCGCCGCCGGTCGCCGCACCGCGCGCCACGCCCGTGGCGCCTGCGGCGCCGCGGCACGAGCCGCCGGCATTTGCGCCGCCGGCCGCCGAGACGCCCAACGAGCCCGCACATGCGGCAGCCATGCATGAGCCGCATGACGGGGATCGCTGGCCGGCGCAGGACGACGGCGACCTGGCACTGCCCGAGGCCGACGAGGTCGACACGCGCGCCCATGACGTTCACGCCGACGCGCCCGATCTCGAGCCGGTCATTCCAACGCACAAGCCCGAGCCCTCCTTTGACACCGCCGCGCTGACCCGCCGGCCGAAGCGCCGGCGCCGGCTCGGCGGGCTTGTCGCGGCGGCGCTTGTGCTGGTGGTGATCGCCGGTGCTGCCTATGGCATCTGGCTCAACCGCGCCGAATTCGCCGCCATGCTGGGCCTCGAGAACCAGCCCTCGGAGGTTGCCGCGCAACCGGAACAGCCGGCCGCGCCGACGCCCTCCGCGCAGCAGCCCGCGCCTGCCGCCAATCCGCCGTCCGAACAGGCCGCCGCGCCGCAGCAGCCGGCAACGACGCCGCCCGGTTCCGCGGACGGGCCGCCGCAGAAATTCACCCAGCGCCTGATGCCGACGGGCGAGGAAGTGGATGAAGGCGCGGGCGGTGCCGAACCGTCGGTGGGCGAGGGCACGTCCATCGCCGCCGCGACGCAGCCTTCCACGCCGCCGGTGGCCCCGCAGCAGCCGGCGCCGAACGCGCCCGCGCAGCCTGCCCAGAACACGCCGGCCGCGCAGCAGCCGGCCGTTCCGGTCGGCCAGCGCGCAATCTTCTACGAGGAGCGCACCACCGTTGCCGACGCGACCGCCGACCAGGGGTCGATCGTCTGGTCGGTGATCCAGGAATCGCCGGGCGGCGACCTGCCGCCGGAGCCGGCCGTGCGCGCCGAGGTGACGATACCGTCCAAGGACCTGCAACTGCGCCTCACCTTCCGGCGCAATGCGGATGCGAGCCTGCCGGCCAGCCATATCGTCGAGATGATCTTCCTGACGCCCGACAATTTCGCCGGCGGATCGATCTCCAACGTGCTGCGCATGGCTTTCAAGCCATCGGAGGAGGCGCCGGGCAACCCGCTGCTGGGCATCCCCGCCAAGATCGCGGACGGCTATTTCCTGATCGCGCTCAGCGACCAGCAGGCGGACGCCGCGATCAACACGCAGCTCATGCAGCGCCAGAGCTGGATCGACATCCCGATCGTCTACGGCACCGGCCGCCGTGCGCTCGTCTCGCTGGAAAAAGGCCTGCCCGGCGAACGCGCCTTCAACCAGGCCATCCAGGCCTGGCAGAACGCCACGGCGGGGTAGAGCATGTCGCGTCTTATGTGAGCCAGAGCGCCCTTCGACGTTTGCGCCGCCCCTCATCGCCCTGCCGGGCACTTCTCCCCGTAAACGGGGAGAAGAAAGCTGTCCGTCTGCTTCCCGTCTCTGCTGCTAAGCCGGCGATTGGCGAAAGTGGAGATGAAGGCTCCCTTCTCCCCGTTCACGGGGAGAAGGTGGCGGCAGCCGGATGAGGGGCGGCGCAAACGGCCGGAATTAGAGACCTCTGAAGCCGATAAAACGCGACGCGCTTTAGGCCGGCAAAAGAAAAGCCGCCGCGGTTGCCCGCGGCGGCTCTTTCCGTTCGGTTCGTATGAGCGGTTACGCCTCGATGGTGCGCAGCGCCTGGGCCTGCCGCTTGGCGGCGGCCTTCACGGCATCCTGCACCTTCTCGAAGGCGCGCACCTCGATCTGGCGCACGCGTTCGCGGCTGATGTCGAACTCGCCGGAAAGCTCTTCCAGCGTCATCGGCTCTTCCGACAGGCGGCGCGCCTCGAAGATGCGGCGCTCGCGGTCGTTGAGCACCGAGAGCGCCCCGCTCAGCATGCTGCGGCGGTTCTCGAGCTCGTCCTGCTCCACGAGCACCTGCTCGGCATTGTCCTGATCGTCGACCAGCCAGTCCTGCCATTCGCCCGATTCGCCCTCGGTGGCGCGGATCGGCGCGTTGAGCGAGGCGTCGCCGGAGAGGCGACGGTTCATCGACACCACCTCCTCCTCACTGACATTGAGGCGGGTGGCGATCTCCTTCACCTGATCGGGCCGCAGGTCGCCGTCGTCCAGCGCCTGGATCTTGCCCTTCACCTTACGCAGGTTGAAGAACAGCCGCTTCTGGTTGGCCGTGGTGCCCATCTTCACGAGGCTCCAGGACCGCAGGATATATTCCTGGATCGAGGCCTTGATCCACCACATCGCATAGGTGGCGAGGCGGAAGCCCCGATCGGGCTCGAACTTCTTCACGGCCTGCATGAGACCGACATTGCCCTCGGAAATGACCTCGCCGATCGGCAGGCCGTAGCCACGATAGCCCATGGCGATCTTGGCCACGAGCCGCAGATGGCTGGTGACGAGCTTGTGCGCTGCCTTGGGGTCCTCATGCTCGGCGTAACGCTTGGCGAGCATGTACTCCTCTTCAGGCTGCAGCATCGGGAAACGACGGATTTCCTCGAGGTAGCGGGAAAGCCCGCCCTCGCCGGAAACGATACTGGGTAATGTCTGGGCCATAAGCGCCCTCCCTCTCTGAAAGCCCCCTGTCACAGGCGGGCAAGGATACGCAGCCGCCGCATGGCGCACCGCGCCCTGACGTTATATAGGAACCTTTGGCTATATTGCACGCATTTATTCTGCGTGAAACAGTCTGTCACGTCGAAGTGACCGCTGCATGCGACGCTTGCGCATCTGGCCTATAAACGGCGCAATCCCGCGACAAGTTCCGCCATATCGGCGGGAAGGGGCACTTCGAAGCGCATTTCCGCGCCGGTGACCGGGTGTTCGAAGGCCAGCAGCCGCGCATGCAGCGCCTGGCGGGGAAAGCGCTCGATCAGCCCGCGCAGCGGCTCCTCCAGCGTCTTCGCCTTGGTGCGGAAGCCCTGCCCGTAGTCGCGGTCGCCGATCAGCGGATGGCCGATATGGGCCATGTGGACGCGGATCTGATGCGTGCGCCCGGTCTCCAGCCGGCATTCCACCAGCGCGGCCACGGCGGTGGCATCGGGCTTCGCCCCGAACCGTTCCTCCACGGTGAAATGGGTCACGGCATGGCGCGCGTCGGGATGCGATGCGCTCACCACGGCCCGGTGCGTGCGGTCGGACGAGGAGCGGCCGAGCGCGGCGTCGATCGTGCCGGTCATCCGCGGCGGCGTGCCCCAGACGATCGCCGCATAGGCGCGTTCGAGCGTGCTGTTCTTCCCATGGTCGGCGAAGGCAGCCGAGAGCGCCTTGTGGGCGAGGTCGGTCTTGGCGACGACGAGCACGCCGGACGTGTCCTTGTCGAGCCGGTGCACGATGCCGGGCCGCTTCACCCCGCCGATGCCGGAGAGCGTTGTGCCGCAATGGTGGAGCAGCGCGTTGACCAGCGTTCCGCTCCAGTTGCCCGCGCCCGGATGCACGACCAGCCCGGCCGGCTTGTTGACGACGATGAGCTGGTCGTCCTCGTGGAGGATATCGAGCGGGATGTCCTCGGGCTCCGGCTCTGCGGGTTCGGGCTCCGGCAGCGTCACCGCCACCTCTTCGCCGGCCTTCAGCTTGCGCTTCGGCTCCGTCGCGGCGATGCCGCCGACGGTGACCATGCCGTCGCGGATCAATGCCTGCAGCCGCGCGCGCGACAGCGATCCTTCCATCCGGCCGGCCAGCCATTGGTCGAGGCGCGACCCGGCGTCCTGCGCCGGCACGCAAAAGGCTTTCGCCGCCTCCGCGGCTTCTGTATCAGGTGCGTTCACCGGCGAACCATGGAGCTTTGGGCATGGCGGGAGACCCGCACGACGATCCGGACGACAAGCCGCTCGACCCTTCGGTCGAACGGGTGAGGCGCAAGCTGGTCCGTTTCATCGGCATCAATCTCGCCATCCTCCTCCTGGCGCTTATGGCGGTGGTCGGCGCGCTTGTCTACCGTTCCGGCCAGCAGCCGGCACCGCCGCAGCAGGCGGGCCTGACGCCGCCCACCGGCGACGGCACCGTCGAGCGCGTGCTCGCCGTCCCCGCCGGCGCACGCATCCTGTCGCAATCCCTCGACGGCAACCGCCTCTCCCTCCTGCTCGAACTCGCCTCGGGCGGCCAGGCGGTCCATGTGATCGACATCGCCTCGGGCGAGACGATCGCACGCTTCACGCTCGGGCAATAAGCCGCGAACCCGTCGCGGACGGTGTTGCATTCCGCGCCGATCCCATCTATATCGCGGCTCTGGCTCAGCGCCCATCGTCTAGCGGTCAGGACGGCGCCCTCTCACGGCGCAAACAGGGGTTCGATTCCCCTTGGGCGTGCCAATGATTTCAAAGATCTGGCCAACCGCGTCGGCGAAGTTTGGGCACTGCGTGCGACGCGCACAAACGAATGATATTGCGGTATCAGCGCAAAATTTTGCATTTATCAAAGTAAAGACCAGCGTTCCCGCGTCACATCGCGCCAAAGCTCATCCCGCAGTCACGTTCTCGTCATGCCAGTCAAGCACGGCTTCTCCGACGATTCGGCGGCAGGCGGAGACAAGCATGAAATTCGAGGGTGGAACAGCATGACGGAAATCCGGATGCAGCATGTTTCGCGCCGCTTCGGTGCGATCCATGCGGTCGACGGCATCTCGCTCGATTTCGCGCCGGGCTCCTTCACCGCCCTTCTCGGACCGTCCGGCTGCGGCAAGTCCACGCTGCTCAGGCTGATCGCCGGCTTCGAGACGCCGGACGAAGGCGGCATCCATTTCGGAGAGACGCTGGTTGCCGAGCCGGCATGGACGGTGCCGCCCGAGAAGCGCGGCGTCGGCATCGTGTTCCAGTCCTACGCGCTGTGGCCGCACATGGACGTGGCCGGCAATGTCGCCTATCCGCTGAAGGCTCACGGCGCGGATCGCCGGACCATCGCGGCGAGGGTGGACGAGGTGCTCGCCGTCGTCGGGCTGGAGGGCTTCGGCGCGCGCAAGGTGGACGAGCTTTCGGGCGGGCAGAGGCAGCGCGTGGCGCTCGCGCGCTGCCTCGTCGCCGATGCCAGCATCATCCTGTTCGACGAACCGCTCGCCAATCTCGATATGCACCTGCGCGCCGCCATGGTGGACGTCTTTCGCACCATCCACCGCCGCACCGGCGCCACCATCGTCTACGTCACCCACGACCAGGCCGAGGCCCTGGCGCTGGCGGATCGCGTCGCCGTGCTGGACAGGGGCAGGCTGTTGCAGGCCGGACCCCCGTCCGAAATCTACCGCTCGCCGGCCGATGCAACGGTGGCGGGCTTCGTCGGGCGTGGCGCGATCGTCACGGGAACGGTCGTCGGCCAACGCGACCGTGATGCGGAGGTGGAGATCGCCGGGCACCGGATTCCCGCGCGCCATGCGCGGCTGAAGAACGGACGCGCGCGCGTGCTTCTGCGGCCGGAAGCATTGGCTCTCGCCGGATCCGGACTCGCCGCCACCGTCGCCTCCACGACCTATCGCGGACCGGTATACGAGGTCCGGCTGAGGCTCGACACAGGCGAGGAGATCGTTGTCGATCAGGCGGATGCGCCCCTTATCGGCGCGCGCGTCCACGTCGCCGTCTCCGACGCGTGGATCATTCCGGACTAGCTCAGCGCCACGGCAGCACGCCGGCCGGCAGCCGCGCGGAAAACCGGTCGAGGATGGCGAGGATCAGGACCGCCGCGACGATGGTGGAGACGGCGATGGCCGCCGCATGGGCGGCCAGCCCGGCTTCCTCGAGGCTGAACAGCACCACGCCCAGCGTCTCGTTGCCGCCCGACCAGAGCAGCGCCGAAACGGTCAGCTCGTTGAAGGCTCCCATGAAGACCAGCAGGGCGCCCGCCACTGCGGCCGGGGCGGCGAGCGGCGCGGCGATCGTCCACATGCGCCGGAAAGCGCCGGCGCCCGCGGCTGCCGCGGCCTCGTCCAGCTCACGCGGGATCTGCCGCATGGCGGCCGCCACCGGCTTGGCGGCGAATGCGGCGAAGCGCATCAGATAGGCAACGAGGATGATCCAGGCGGTGGCGTAGAGGCTGCCGATCAGCGGCAATGGCCGCAGGAAAAGCAGGATGCAGGCGATGGCGAGCACGATTCCGGGGACCGCATAGGGAAGTTCCAATGCCCCTTGCAGCCAGCGACGGGAGCCCGCGCCGAAACGCTCCAGACCGAGCGCCAGCGGAATGGCGCCCATGGCCAGAATGACCGCGGCGGTGACGGAAAGCAGCGTCGAGTTGCGGAACGCGCGCATCGTCGCGGCCTGCCGCGTCAGCACCTCGGCGAAATTCGACAATGTGGCGGTTTCCAGCGTCAGCCGCACGCCGAAGGAAGGAACCAGCGCGGTGGACAGCAATGCCAGCGCCGGCACGATCAGCAGGAAGAAGACGGCACCCCATGCGAGGAGAGCGGCGAGCGGGCGGAACCGCCCGAGTGGCAGGCGGGCTGGAATGCCGCCGGAATAACGCGCGGCATCGCCGGTGGCGAGCGCCTGGAGGGCCACGCCGGCCAGCGCCAGAAACGAGATCAGCACCGACAGGCTGGCCATCTGCGGCAGCACGCCCGGTCCGAAGCTCGACATCTGCCTGTAGATCAGCGTCGGCAGGGTAAGATAGTTGACCGGAAGGCCAAGCAGGGCCGGAATGCCGAAATTGCCGACGCCCGAGACGAAGGCGAGTGCCGCCGCGGCCAGCAGATAGGGGCGCATCAGCGGCAGCGCGATCGTGGCGAGCACGCGCGCCGTGCTCGCGACCGCTGCCCGCGCCGCCTCGACGAAGTCACGCGGGATGCGCGCGAGCCCCACCCTCAGCGTGACGAAAACGATCGGCGCGTGCTGCACGCCGTAGAGCAGGATGATGCCGCCACGCCCGACGATCGGGTTGGGCGTGCCGGGCGGCGGGGCGATCCCCAGCGCGTTGAGCAGCGCGCTGGAGGGGCCGAAGAGATGCAGCCAGGAAAGCGCCGTCACCTGCGGCGCGATCATCAGGGGCAAGAGCAGCAGGAAGCCTATCGACCTGCGGCCCGGCAGGTCGGTCATGGCCACGGCGACCGCCGCGGGCGCTCCGATCAGCATCGCCAGGACCGCGCCGAAGAAGGCCGTGTCCAGCGTGTGCCACGTCGCCCTCAGAACCGAGGGTGTCGCAAGCCTTTCAAGGAAGGCGGGAGCATCCAGTTCGCCGCCGGGCGCCAGCGCCACGACAAGCAGCCTGCCCATTGGCAGCAAGCTGAGCAGGGCGATGGCGGCGAGCACGCCGCAATATGCCGCAAGGGCGCCCGGCCTGAACCGGGACACAACCGCCGTCTCGCGCAGGGGCGCTGATACGCCGACCGCCTGGAAGGATGCGTCCAATCCGGGGAGACTCCTGTTACTGGCCCATCACCTCGGAGAATTTCTCCTTGTTCGCGGCATCGTCCGCAAGGGCTTTGGCGGCGTCGTAGCCGAGCACCTTGATCGACGAGCGCTCGGGATAGCCGGCCGGCAGGCCGGCGCTGGCGAGCGCGGGAATATAGCCTTGCGACACTGCGAGCTTCTGGCCGTCTTCCGACAGGATGAAGTCGATGAAGGCCTTGGCCGCCTCGACGTTCTTCGCCGTGGAGAGGATCGCGACCGGCTCGGTGACGGCTGAAACGCCCTCTTTCGGGAAGACGAACTCGACCGGCGCGCCCTTGGCCTTCTCGCGGATCGGCATGTAGTCGACGATCATGCCGAACAGCTTGTCGCCGCCCGACACGGCCTTCAGCACGTCTCCATTACCGCCGGCGGCCTGTGCTCCGTTCCCGGCGAGCTTGGCGTAGAAGTCCCAGCCTTCCGCCAGATTCTCGGCCAGCGTGACCGTGTGGATCATCGCCGCACCGGAGGTCAGCGGGCTCGGCATGGCGACGAGGTTCTTCGCCTCCGGCCTGGCCAGATCGAGCCAGCTCTCCGGCACGAAGGGCGCCCGGCTGTTGTAGACGATGCCCGTCGTGATGAGCTTGGTCGAAAAATAGGTCCGGTCCTTGTCGATCAGGCCGGCGTCGTAGGCGGAGACGTCCGCCTCGGGGTAGGCGAGCAGCCGGCCTTGGGCCTTCAGGCCCTCCATCGTCACGACGTCGGCGATCAGCAGCACGTCCGGCTGGGGCTGGCCCGCCTCGATCTCGGCCTGCAGCTTGGCGAGTATCTTCGGCGTGCCGTCGCGCACCCAGTCGACCGTCACGCCGGGATGCTTCGCGGTGAAGGCGTCCACGGTCTGCTGCGCGTCGGTATTGGGCTGGCTGGTGTAGAGCACCAGCTTGCCCTCCACGGCCGAAGCCTGGGCGATGCCGGCGGCAAGAAGCAGGGCGGAAAGCAATATGCACATTGGCGGCCTCATCGGGTGGAAAGCGGGAATTATACAGCCGGTCTGGCGAATGTCCTTCCTAGCCGCCGCGCGTAACGGTTGCGTGACAGGATGCCGATAGCCCGGTGCATCGAACAACTGCCGGCGGGCAGATTGGAATCCGCTTGCGCGATCCTTTGCCAAATTGGCAAGAAATGGCCTGCCTTTCGCTGCTAACGTGATACTGGTTTCCGCCTGCGGGTTCCGCAATCGATCTGGGAGTTTTTCATGGCAACGAACCGACGTAACTTCATGGTGGCGGCGCTCGCGGCCGGGCTTTTGTCCGGGCTGCCGCAGGGCGCTTTCGCGCAGGCGTCAAAGGTCGAATTCCTCTACTCGCCCTTCGCCGACTACGCGCCCTTCTTCATCGCCAAGGAGCAGGGCTTCTTCGACGAGTTCGGCGTCGACGTCACGCTCACGCCCAAGAGCGGCACCGCCGAGACCATCCAGCTGATCGCCACCGGCAATGTCGTGTCCGGCGCGGCGACATGGGGCGCGGGCCTGTTCAATTCGATCCACAGCGGCGCGACGGTGGCGATCGTCGGCACCTCCTCGCGCATGCCGAACACGGTTCCCTCGCCGTCGCCCTTCATGCTGTCGCAGAAGGCATGGGACGACGGGATCCGCACAGTGGCCGACCTGAAGGGCAAGCGCGTCGGCATTCCCGGACCCGGCGGCTTCGGCCTGTTCTCCGTCGCCAAGGCGCTGGAGAAGGGCGGCCTCAAGGTCTCCGACGTCGAGGCGGTCTTCCTGCCGCCTCCGGCGACGGCCGCGGCTTTCGCCAATGGCGGGCTGGAGGCCGGCTGGAGCGTGGAGCCGTTCGCGACCCAGATGGTGCGCGAGAAGCTCGGCATCCGCTTCGTCGAGGACCACACCTTCGGCACGGAGCTCGGCTTCATCGCCTTCAACAAGGAGTTCCTCGAGGCCAATGAGGACGCCGTGGTGCGCTTCCTGGCGGGTTATCTGAAGGCTGCGCGCAAGCTCGATTCGGGCGGCTGGACCGACAGCGACGTGATCGACATCGTCGCCAAATATACCGGCACCGACCGCGACCTCCTGACGGACATCCCCTATACGGTCCGCCCCGAGGACGGCTCGATCGACATGGCCTCGGTGCGCGAGCAGGAGCAGTTCTTCCGCGAACAGGGCACGCTCGAATATCAGGGCGAGGCGGACATCGACTCCGTCTATCGCGTCGACCTGCTGAAGCGCGCCAACGAGCTGCTGGACAGCAAGAAGTAAGGACGGCGGCCGGCGCCATCCATGGTGCTGCCGGCTGCCCCCGCCGCCCGCGGACGATACTATGAGAGCGCGATGACGACCTTGAACGAAAACCGGCAACTCGTGCTGCGGGTCGAGCCGGCCGACGGGATGATCGACCTTCCGCGCGTCATCACACTGGACGGGCTGAAGCCGCATGAACTGGTCATCGTCTCGGCCCGCACGCAGCGCGCCGGCGGCGTCACCTGGGAGAGCCGGGCGACATTCATGGCGGATGCGCGCGGCACGGTGGACCTCACGCGCGACGCGCCCGTGCTCGGCGACTATGCCGAGGTCGCGCCGATGGGGCTGATCTGGTCGCAGCAGCCGGAGGCGTCGAACAGCCAGAACATGTTCGCCGACGACGTGATGGCGCCGCTGGTGACCGCGCTCGCCGCCGAGACGCTTCTCGGGGACGCCCGCGCGGAAGCGTCGCTGACGCAGCATTTCGCCGCCCCCGGCGTGACGCGTACGGACATCCGCGAGGCGGGCCTCGTGGGCACGCTCTTCACCCCCGCCACGCCGGGCCCGCATCCCGTCGTGGCGGTGCTGAACGGCTCCACCGGCGGCATCAACGAGGCGCGCGGCGCGCTCTATGCGTCCAACGGCTATCGCGCCTTCGCCCTCGGCTATTTCCGCGCGCCCGGCCTGTCGCGCTACATCACCGGCACGCCGCTGGAATATCTCGAAACCGGCCTGCGCTGGGCGCATGACAATCTGGAGCCCCGCGACGGCTTCGTCGCGGTCAGCGGCCAGTCGCGGGGCGGCGAGCTGTCGCTGCTGCTCGGCGCGACCTGGCCCTCGCTGGTCTCCGCCGTGATCGCCTATGTGCCGGGGGCCATGGTGCATGGCGCGCAGGGTGCCGCCGATCCGGACAATGGCGGCTGGAACGGCCCCGCATGGACGCTGGGCGGCAAGCCGCTCACCCATCTGTGGCAGGACAACAAGGCCGTCCACTGGCACCCATGGGACGGCGATACGCCGCCGAACCGCCACCACAATGTCATCCTCGAAGGGCTGAAGGACGTCGAGCTGGCCGCGAAGTCGCGCATCCCGGTGGAGAGGATCCAAGCGCCGGTCCTGCTGATCTCGGGACGCGACGACCGCGCATGGCCCTCCAGCCTCTATTCGCGCATGGTCGTGGCGGATCTCGAGGGTGCCCGTCATCCCTGGCTGGTCCGGCATCTCGACTTCGACAATGCCGGCCATTCGATCAACTTCCCCTACCTGCCGGCGACGCAGATCGTGCGCGAGCATCCCGTGTCCAAAGTGCCCTTCACCAGCGGCGGGACCTTTTCCGGCAATGCCGCCGCCGACGACGGCTCGTGGCGCGGCGTGCTGGCATTCCTCGACGAGGTGACGGGACGTGGGGTGAAAAGCGGAGCGCGGGCCGGGCGCTCCGCATAAGTCGAACGGCGTCAGAACGCCACGACCCCGCCGTCCTTGCGCGGATCGGAACCGCCCACATAGCCGGCTTCGGTGGCGATGATCGTCTGCGCGCCGCCGAAGCCGAACAGCGAATTGGTCGGCTCCATCGTGATGTCGTGGCCGCGTGCGCGCAGCTTCTCCACCACCGCCATGTCCCAGCCGATCTCAAAGGCGATCTTGCGGCCGGCATCGACCCGCCAGCGCGGCGCGTCGGCCGCCGCCTGTGGATTCTGCCCGTAGAGCAGCGTGCGCAGCACCGTCTGGACATGGCCCTGCGCCTGGATCGGCCCGCCCATCACGCCGAAGCTCGCCGCCGGCCGCCCGTCCTGCCGCATCGCGAAGCCGGGAATGATCGTGTGGAACGGCCGCTTGCCCGGCGCCACGACATTGGGATGGTCGGGATCGAGGCTGAACGACCAGCCGCGGTTCTGCATGCTGATGCCGGTTCCCGGCACCACGACGCCGGAGCCGAACCCCATGAAGTTGGACTGGATGAAGGACACCATGCCGCCGGACGAATCGGCGGCGGTGAGGTAGACCGTGCCGCCGCGCTGCGGCTCGCCATGCGCCGGCTCGCAGGCCGTATCACGCGCAATCAGGCCGGCCCGCTGTTTCAGATAGGCAGGGTCCAGCAGCGCCGCATAGTCGAATCCCATCGCTTCGGGATCGGTGACGAAGCGGTCCGCATCGGCCAGCGCCAGCTTGGTGGCTTCGAGCGCCAGATGGACGGTCTCGGCATCGTCCGGCGGCGCGTCGCCGATCCCGAGTTCTTCCAGCATGCCGAGCGCCGTAAGCGCCGCGATGCCCTGCCCGTTCGGCGGAATCTCGTGGACGACATGGCCGGCAAAGGGGACGGACACCGTGTCCACCCAGTCGGCGGTATGCGTCGCCAGATCGTCCAGCGACAGCGCGCCGCCATGCTCGGTGCTGTGCGCCACCATGCGCTCGGCGAGCTCGCCGCGATAGAAAGCCTCCCCCTTCGTCGCGACGATGGCCCGCAGGCTGGCGGCATGGCCGGGCAGACGAAAAATTTCGCCCGGTGCCGGCGGACGCCCATCGACCGTGAAGGCTTCGGCGAAGCCCGGCTGGCCGCCGAGCCGCTTCAGGCCGTTCGCCCAGGCCCGCCCGATGATGGGGCTGACCGGAAAACCTTCCTCGGCATAGGTGATCGCAGGCTCCGCGATCGTCGCGAGCGGCAGGCTGCCGAACCGCTCCCACAGCGCGATCCAGGCCGACACCGCGCCCGGCACGGTCACGCTGTTCCAGCCCATGTCCGGCATGTGGTCGAGATGCGCGAAGCGGTCATGCGTCCAGGCCGCCGGCGCGCGGCCCGACGCATTGAGGCCATGCAGCTTCCCGCCGTCCCAGACGATGGCGAAGGCGTCGCTGCCGAGGCCGCAGCCGGTCGGCTCGACGCAGACGAGCACCATCGCCGCCGCGATTGCCGCATCGACGGCGTTGCCGCCCTTGAGAAGCATGGAGAGGCCCGCCTGCGCCGCCAGCGGCTGCGAGGTGGCGACCATGTTGCGCCCCAGCACCGCCGAGCGCGCGGAAGGGTAGGGATTGGAAAAATCCATGCGGCGTGCGGCGCTCATTCCGCTGCCTTCTTGCCTTCCGCGCCGAAGGAGACGGCCGGCGTGCCGCGCATCAGCGACATCTGGCCGTGATTGGCGCGCCACGGATCGCCGATCTTCTCCCGCGTGAAGCTCATTGTCGCACGGCCGGGCCGCGGATAGGGCTTGCCTTCTTCGTCATAACCGATGCTGTCCCACAGCACGATGCCGACGGCCATGAGGCGGTCGGGCGAGACGAAGGCGCGCAGCGTGTCGTAGCGCGGCGCGAAGCCTTTGGTCTTCGGCCACACATTGCGCCACTGCTTGTGCTCCGCCTCCTCGCGCCCCACCACGATATCCTGGAAGGTGCTGAAGGAGACGAAATCGTCGGTGATGCCCCTCTGCCCGGCCTCGAAGTCGAGCGAATTGACCGCCTTCGCCAGGTCCTCGAACCAGGTGCGGATGCCGGCCAGATCGTCCGCCGCAACCTCTGCCATCTTACTCTCCTTTGGATGATTGCACCGCTGCTTCCAGCCGGGCCGCGAGCTCGCGGCCGAGCGGCCAGCGGCCGAAGCCGCTCTCGACATTGACATGCCCGGCGTTCCCGACATCCACGACCTCCGCGCCGATGTCGCGCGCCAGTTCCAGCGTCCGCGCCAGCTCCATATGCGGATCGTCATGGCTCGCCACAATGATCGACGGGAAAGGCAGCTTCGTGCGGGGGACGGGCGCGAAGCCGGCGATCTCCGGCTTGAAGACCGCATGAAGGTCGGCGTCTCCGGGCGCCACAAGCAGGGCGCCTGCCACCGGCGCATCCGGATGGCGCGCGACATAGTGAAGGACGAGGATGACGCCGAGGCTGTGCGCGACCAGCAGCGAACCGGGCGCGGCGAGCACCGCCGCGTGAAGGTTCGCCAGCCAGCTTTCGAGATCCGGCTCGTCCCAGTTCTTCTGCTCGACCACCAGCGCCTGCGGGTCTTCCGCCGCCCAGATCCGCTGCCAATGATCGGGTCCGGAGCCGAACCAGCCGGGGAGGATGAGGCGTTTCATGTGCGATTTCCCGTTTCCCGTACCCGCTCCAGCCAGCCGGACAGGCGTTGCGCGACCTGCGGCGGCAGCGGCGTATCCGGCGCGAAGGGCTGCGCCTGCGGCCAGCGCCCTTCCGCCTCCAGCCACTCGCCGCGCAGATGCGACAGCTTTTGCCGCCAGTCGCCTTCGGCGATGCGGGCCGGGTCGATCGCCAGCAGGAAGACGCCCCGTCCGTCGGGCTCCCCGCGCGCGCCGGAGGCGACGCCCGCCAGCACCTCGACCATCAGTCCCATCAGCGAGCCGAGCAGCCCGCCGCGCGGCATGAGGGCGGCCGCCTCGGCCGGATCGCCGGTCTGCCGCCCCGATGCGTCGATGGCCGTGCCCGCAGGCAACGCCGCGCCGGTCTGGCGCGCCGCCTTGAGCGCCGCCATGGTGATGCCGGAGGTCGCGGTGTCGAAGACGAGGCGGTCCTCGCCGCTGCCGGCGGCGAAACCGATCGGATTGGTGCCGACGACCCCGCGCACGCCGCCCGCCGGCGCGACGAAGGCCGGCGCATGCGCCGCGCCGAAACCGATATGGCCGGCTTCCGCAATCACGCGCAGATAGGGCGCCAAGCGGCCGAAACCGCGAATGCCGGTGAGGAACACCGCCGCCATGCCGTGCTCGTGCACCGCCGGCACAAGCGCCAGCGCGGCTTCTGCCAGGCATGCCGGCGCGAAGCTGCCCGCCCCGTCCAGCCGCGAGATCGCCGGCAAAGGCGCGGTCACCAGCGGTTTCTTCGCGCCGCCAAGTTCTTCGAGGAGATCGAAGCCGAAGCGCGGCATGCCAAGAAGCTCCGCCTCGACGAGGGCTTCCGCCGCAAGCCTGCCCGCCTGCGCGTCGGCTTTGAGCAACGGCGCAAGCGCCGCCGCCGCCTTTGCCGCGGTCCAGACGTCGGCGACGCGCGCCGGCATGTCCGTCAATGCCTCGCCCATGGCACGAGCTTGCGCTGGAGCATGTCGAGCAAAGTGAGCGTGATGTAGCCGAGAAGCGAGATCGCGACGATGCCCACGAACATCTTGCTGATCGAGAAGGTCTGCCACGAGGCCCAGATCATGAAGCCGAGGCCGCTGCGCGCGCCGAGGAATTCGGCAGCCGCGATGATGATGTAGGAGGTGCCGGCCGCCAGCTTCAGCCCGGTGAAGATCGACGGCAGCGCGGCCGGGAGCGCGATGCGCAGGAACGTCTGGAGGCGGGACGCGCCGGCATTCTTCGCCACCTCGAAATAGATCGCCGGCGCCTGAAGAACGCCGCTCAGGGTGTTGTAGAAGGTCAGGAAGAAGACGCCGATGGCGATGATGACGAATTTCGACATGTCGCCGACGCCGAAGATCAGCAGGATCAGCGGCAGGATGGCGATCTTGGGAACCGGATAGAGCGCCGCGAAGATCGGCCCCAGCACGAGCCGCGCCGGATAGACCACGCCGAGCAGCAGGCCCATCAGGATGCCGGGCACCGCGCCCATCGCATAGCCGACGCCGACGCGCCACAGCGTCGCGCCGATATGGTTGAAGAGCTCGAAGCTGGCGATCAGGTTCCACGCCGTCTCGCTGATCGCGCTCGGCGGCGGGAAGAAGCGACGGTCGATGAGATTAAGCTGCGCCGTGACCTCCCAGGCGAGCAGGAGCAGGATCGGGCTGAACAGCGATATGATGCGATAGGCCGCGGCGCGCCGCGACGGCCGCCGCAGTTCGCGCATCTGCGCATCGGTCAGCTTCCCGGAAGACTCGACAGGCTCCTCGGAGCCGAGGGCGATATTGTCCGCGGACACGACGCTCACGCTGCTTCTCCATGCCCTGCGCCGAGCAGGCTCCAGACTTCATATGTCAGGTCCCAGAAGCGCTTGTCGCGCCGCAGATCGACGACATTGCGCGGCCGCTCGAACGGGATCGGCAGGTCCGCGACGATCCGGCCGGGACGCGCCGACATCACCAGCACGCGGTCGGCGAGCGTCAGGGCTTCGTCCACGCTATGCGTGATGAAGAGCACCGTCTTGCGCGTCTTTTCCCAGATGCGCAGCAGTTCCTGCTGCAGCACCAGCCGCGTCTGCTCGTCCAGCGCGCCGAACGGCTCGTCCATCAAAAGCACGTCGCGGTCGTCCGACAGCGCGCGCGCCACCGATGTGCGCTGCTTCATGCCGCCGGAAAGCTGATGCGGCAAGGCCGTGGCGAATTCGGTCAGGCCGGTGAGCTCCAGCAGTTCCCTGACACGGGCCTCGCGCGCGGCGCGGGGAACGCCCTTGATCGAAAGCGGGAAGCCGATGTTGTCGGCGACGCTGAGCCACGGGAGAACGGACGCCTCCTGAAAGACCATCGCCGGCAGGCCGCCGCGCGCCAGATGCGTTTCGCCCTCGAGCTGCTGTTCGAGGCCGGCCAGGATGCGCAGCACGGTCGTCTTGCCGCAGCCGCTGGGTCCGAGCAGGCAGACGAATTCGCCGCGCGCCACGGTGAAGGAAATATCGCGCAGCGCGATCGTGGTGCGATCGTCCTTCGGCTCGTAGAACGCCTTGGTGAGGCGGCGGACCTCGATCTCGATCGGACCTGCCGGTTCATTCATTGCGAGAGGTCCTCCTGCACGTCATGCCTTCATCTCCCATGCCGCGTCCCGCGCATCAAGCACGGACATTCCATGGTTCGGCCGTTTCAGATAATATCATCCGGCGGCTTTGCCGACCCGCAATCGTCATGCAAGCGATTTCGCGCCGAAAGCGGGCCGGTCGTCGTGCAACCGGCGATGCCGCCGCGACCTCGATGAACTCGGCCGCCTGCGCATAGCGGGTCTCCTGGTCGGGCAGCGGCGCGCTGCCATAGTTCTTCTCGCCCGTCGCGGAGGTGAGGATGTTCCAGCCGGCGCGGCCGTTGCTCAGCCGGTCGAGCGAGGCGAACTGGCGCGCCAGCGTATATGGCGCGCTGAACGAGGTCGAGACGCTGGAGACCAGCCCGATCGGGCTCGTCACGGAGGTAGGCGGTGAGCACGACCGGCCGCCTCGGGCCCGGATGCCCGCGCAGCGTCGTGCCGCCGCGCTGCAATTCCGGCGCCACCTTGCGGGCGAAGTCGCCGAGGCCCTCGGGGAGGCGTCTGGCTCAGCAAAGGACGTCGTCATCAGCTTCGGCCACGCGGTGCCGATGAATTCTGAGTGCGGGACTCGGGGCGAGGCTCAGGACAGCGCGCGGTAGCCGCCGGAGAAGAACACCAGGGGATCACCCTCGCCGGGCGCCGACCAGTCGAGCACCCGGGCGATCACAAGCTCGTGGTCACCCGCGGGCGAGACCGATTCGATTGCCGCGTCGAGCCAGCCGATCGCCTCGGCGAGCACCGGATGCCCGGACGGGCTCGCCAGCCATTCGTGCCCGGCGAAGCGGTCGATTCCCTTCTGCGAGAATCCCCGTGCCACCGCCTCGTGCCGCGAGCGCAGCAGCGAGACGGCGAAGCCGCCGGCCGGCTTGATCTGCGCCCAGGAGGTGCTCGACAGCATGGGGCAGAAGGCGATCAGCGGCGGCTCGAGCGATACCGAGGTGAAGGAGTTCGCCGCCATGCCGGCAGGTCCCTCCGCAGTCGCCGCCGCGATCACCACCACCCCGGTGGGATAGCGCCCGAGCGTGTCCCGGAAACTCCGCTGGTCCCGGAGCTCCGCCGGCGGCAGCAGCGTCTGCACCTCGCTCATCGTCAAGTCCTCGTCTCCTCGATCGGATTGCTGCCATGAAAATAGAAAGGTATCAATAAGTGGGCAACAGGTATTATTATGGTACTTACAGGCGCCCGCGAAAGCCGCTTGACAGGTGGCTTAACGACAGTAAAGATCGCGTATCGTAAAAGTGCATGACGTACCAATAAAGTACGCTTTGATCGACCGAGATCAGGGAGGATCCGGATGAACATCGCAGTCGAGGCTCCGCTCGCGCCCTACCCGGCGACCTACCCCGAGGTGAAGGGCCGGCCGACCCTGCTCGAGGAGGCCCGGAAGCTCGAACCGCTGTTCCGCGAGGCGGAGGAGATCATCGAGAACGAGCGCCGGATACCGGACGAGATCACCGACGCGCTCTACGACAACGGCATGTACCGCGCATTCCTGCCGCGCGAGCTCGGCGGCCTCGAGGTGCATCCGCTCGAATGGCTGGACGCCGTCGAGGAGATCTCCCGGGTCAACGGCTCGGTCGGCTGGCTCTGCATGCTCCATTCCGGCCAGACCTTCCTCAAGCCCGAGGTGATGAAGAAGCTGCTCGCCCAGGACCGCTGGATCATGGCCTCGAATGTCGGGCGCGCGGCGGGCAAGGCGGTCCGGGTCCCCGGCGGCTACCGGATCAGCGGGCGCTGGTCGTTCACCAGCGGCTCGCCCGAGGCGAACTGGCTCTCCGGCCGCTGCATCCTCTACGACGAGAACGACGAGCCGGTGATGAACCCCCGCGACGGGCTTCCCTGGTTTATCGTCGGCCTGTGGCCGGCGAAGGACGCCACCCTGATCGACACCTGGGACGGCCATGGGCTGCGCGGCACCGGCTCCGGCGACTTCGAGATCAAGGACCTGTTCGTCCCCCGCGAGATGGTCAACGAGGCCGGGATCTGGAAGCGGCCCTACGACCGGGCGCTCTACCGCTACTGGTTCAACGTGATGGCCCACGGCGCGCACGCCCTCGGGCTCGCCAAGGCGGCGATCGAGGAGTTCACCGAGCTCGTGCATGTCTCGGCGCGGCGCGGCTCCTACCGGCAGGCGCGGCTCGGCAAGGAGCAGATCCACCAGATCACGCTCGGCAAGGCGGACACCATGGTCCGCGCCGCCCGCGCCTACTTCTGGCAGCTCGTCGCCGAGGCCTACGACGACGCGGTGGAGCGCTGGCCGGTGGACTACGACCTCCGGGTCCGGCTGCAGGCGGCCCTGCTGCACACGGTGCATGTATCCCGGGAGGCGATCGACATGATCTTCCAGCAGGCCGGCGCGCCTGCGGTGTTCCGGGGGCGCCGCCTCGAGCGGATCCACCGCGACATCCTCACCGCCGCGAACCACGCGCTGATGGCCGAGGCGGCCTTCGACCGGGTGGGCCAGTATCTGATGTCGAAGGACCTGCCGGACGGTCCCGAGATCGAGATCGGCGGAATCGGCTTCATTCCGGGTCCGCACCCGCAGCACGACCGGCGCAAGCCATGGCAGGAGTGGGTGCGCGAGGCCGAGACGCGACGGCCGGAGGAGACCTCGGCGCCGTCCCCTTAGTAGGGTAGGGTCGGCCCCGCACACCTCATCAGCGAACGACGGAGTTCACGTGTCCTCACTCGCCGTGCATTCCCTTCACAAGTACTTCGGTACATTCCACGCGATCAAGGGCGCCGACCTCAAGGTCGCCGAAGGCGAGTTCGTCACGCTGCTCGGCGAGAGCGGCTGCGGCAAGACCACGACCCTGCGCTGCATCGCCGGCCTGGAGGTGCCGTCCTCCGGCCGGATCGTGATCGGGGACCGGGTGGTCTACGACGGCGAGCAGCGGATCGAGATCCAGCCCGAGAAGCGCGAGACCGGCATGGTGTTCCAGAGCTACGCGCTCTGGCCGCACATGACGGTGATCGAGACGGTGCTCTACCCGCTGCGCCGCCGCAGGGTGAAGGGTCCGGAGGCGGTCAGCCGGGCGCGCGAGATCCTCGAGGTCGTCGGCCTGGAGCAGTTCGCGAACCGGGCCGCGACCTCGCTCTCCGGCGGCCAGCAGCAGCGGGTCGCGCTGGCCAGGGCGCTCGTCATCCGCCCCCAGCTCATGCTCTACGACGAGCCCCTGTCCAATCTCGACCCCTCGCTGCGCCGCCAGGTGCGCGACGAGATCCTGCGCCTGCACCGGCTCAACGGCACCACCTCGGTCTACGTCACCCACGACCTCGAGGAGGCGATGCACCTCTCCGACCGGATCATCGTGATGCAGTCCGGCCTGCTGGAGCAGTCCGGGACTCCGGCGGAGATATTCTCCAGGCCGACGAACGAATTCGTGGCGAAGTTCGTCGGCTTCGAGAACCTCCTTCCGGCCAAAGTCGTCTCGACCGCCGGCGGCGAGATCGCGTTCCAGCTCGACGCCACCGGCGAGCGGGCGGCGCTGCCCGCCGCCGCAGCGGCGAAGCCCGTCGTCGCCGGGGAGCGGGTCAGCGTGGCCTTCCGCTCCGCGAATGCCCTCGTGCACGGCGAGCGGCCCGCGGACAGCGGACCCGGGCTGTTGTTCCGCGGCGCGATCGAGCGGGTCGACTTCCTCGGCTCGCGCAACGAGTACCGGATCGTCAGCGGCAAGGCGAACCTCAGGGTCACCGAGTCGGAGCGCGCCTACCGGCGGGAGACGATGCGCCGCGAGGCCGGGGCCGAGGTCTGGGTCGCGGTCGATGCCGACCTGGTCTCGATCATCCCGACCGGCGCCGCGCCGGTCCGGGAGGACGCGGACGGCGCCGTGCCGGAGCTTGCAGCGACCGGGTTACCGGCATGAGCGTCCCCGCCATGTCTTTCGCCGGCGAGACGAGACGGTATCGCCTGCCGGCCGAATGGCGGGGCGAAAGGCTGGCCACGAAGCTCCTGCTCGGGGTCGCGGTCGCGGTCCTCTTCATCCTGTTCCTGCTGCCGCCGATCATGATGGCGGTCGCCGCGTTCCGGGTCGGCAACCTCGCCGGCCAGGGGGAATGGAGCATCGGACCGTTCCTGGAGACGCTCGGCCGCAGGAGCACCTGGCGCGTCGCGCTGAACTCCATCCTGCTGTCCGCCGCGTCGAGCCTCGGCGCGCTCGCGATCGGCACCTTCCTTGCCTGGGTCTCGGTCCGGACCACGACCCCGCTGCGCCGCTGGATGACGCCGGTGATGGCGGTGATCCTCGTGATGCCCTCGCTGTTCTACGGCCTCGGCTGGTATCTGGTCGTGAACGGCAACGCGGCCCCGGTGAACATCCTGCTCCGGTCGTGGTTCGGGATTACCGGCTCGCCGCTCGGCTCCGGCTGGACGATCATGATCGTCGTCGTCATCGGCTACGTGATCCCGGTCGGCTATCTCTTCATGGTCGGCCCCATGGCGCGGATGGACGCCGCCCTCGACGACGCGGCCCGGATGAGCGGCGCTTCGCGGGCTTCCGCGTTCTTCACCGTGACGCTGCCGCTGCTGCGGCCCACCATGTTCGGGGTGTTCGTTCTGATGACCTCCTACGGCTTCAGCGCCTTCGAGCTTCCGCTGCTGTTCGGCATCCAGGCCAACATCCACGTCTTCTCGACCGCCGTCTACACGACCCTGACCGGGCAGGACGCGATCCCGAACTATGCCGGGGCGAGCACGCTCTCCCTGATCCTGATGGCGCTGGTCGCCGGCCTCGTCGTGATCCGTTCCCTCTTCCTCGGCGACCGGCGCTACGCGACCATCACCGGCAAGGGCTTCCGGCCGGAGCCGAAGGACTACGGCCGCATCCAGTGGGCCTTCCTCGCGGTGTTCCTCGTCGCGGTGTGCTGGGCCGGCGTGATCCCGCTGGTGCAGATGATCATCGGCTCCTTCCAGCCGCTGTTCGGCCTCTCGCTCGGCTTCACCACGGCGAACTACGAAGCCGTGCTCGCCGACCGGCGCACCGGCTCAACCATCGCGCTGACCTTGGTCCTCGCCGCGCTCGGCGGCTTCCTCGCGGCCTGCGTCGCGCTCGTGATGAGCCACATGGCCAATCGCGGCGGGCGATTCGCCCGGTTCGTCGCCGCCCTGGTGTCCTGGGCGCCGGTGGCGATCCCCGGCGTCCTGCTCGGTCTCGCGCTGATCACCGCCTACCTCCCGGTGCCGGGCCTCCGGAGCCTGATCGGCACCCCGATCATGCTCCTGCTCGGCTTCATCGTCGTGGTCACGCCGATCGCGACCCGGGCGATCGAGGGCGGGGTGCTGCAGATCTCGGCCGAGCTGGAGGAGTCGGCCCGGATCTCCGGCGCCTCCAGGATCAGCACCTTCTTCACCGTGGTCGTGCCGCTGGTGCTGCCGAGCTTCCTGGCCGGCTGGTTCATTGCCGGCATCGGTGTCGCCGGCAACCTCAGCCTTCCGGTCCTGCTGTCCTCCCCGACGATGCAGACGGTCGCCGTGCAGGCCTACGACGCCTACCGGCAGGGCTACGCCACCCAGGCGGCCGCGCTGTTCCTGCTCCTCATGCTCGCCGTCGCCATCGTCGGCGGCATCGCCTGGGGCCTGGTCCTGTGGGCGACCCGTCTGCTCAAACGGGTCCGCATCGCCCGCATCGAACGAGCAATCACAACAAGAGGGAGTGAGGTGCATGTCTAGGAGGAAACGAAGGCTTACAGCGATGGCGCTCGCCATCCCGCTGGCGCTTCTGTCAGGAGCGACCGGCGGGTGGGCTCAAACGGGCGGCTACGGCGGCGCTCTCGGGACGCCCGAGCAGGAGGCCAAATTCAAGGAGCTCTACGATGCCGCCATCGCGGCCGGCCAGAAACAGGTGATCGTCTACGGCCCGCCCCCGGCGCGCGTGCAGCTCGACACGTTCCACGCCCGGTTTCCCGGCATCGAGGTCATCTACCAGCAGCTCCAGAGCGCCGAACGGCTCGCGAAGCTGGAGCAGGAGAAGCAGACCGGCAACTTCGTCGCCGACATCGCCTCGGACGGCCGGACCCCGGTGGTCTCGATGGCCGTCGACGGCTGGTGCCAGACGCTCGATCACATCATGGACGTGCCCGCCGAGTGGCGCGGCGTCGATGACAAGGTGCAGTTCCAGCAGGTCGCCGTTTTCGGCATGGCGGTGAACACCAGTCTGCTCGACGTCGCCGAAGCACCGAAGAGCTGGCGGGACCTTACCTCCGAGAAGTGGAAGGGCAAGGTCGTGATGGTGACGCCCGCCGCCGGCGGCGCCGCCGCATTCACCTTCGCGCAGATGGACCACCCGGAGGAGAACAACAAGAAGTACGAGGGCATCAAGGAAGGCATCAAGGAGAACATCTCGCTGGTCGCCCGGGACGCGCTCGTGCTGCAGGAGGTGGCCGCGGGCAACTACCCGATCGGCGCCCTTGCCTACTACCCGTACTTCGTCCAGATCAAGGCGCAGGGCGCCCCGATCGAGTTCGTGTTCCCCTTCACCGAGGGCGGCGGGAACATGTGGACGAAGAGCGCGCAGTGCCTTATCGAGAACGCGCCGCATCCGCTTGCGGCCGCGCTCTACATGAACTGGGAGTTCAGCAAGGAAGGCCAGCAGACCCTCTCCGACGCCGGTCTGTACCCGGTGATGCCGGGCACGCCGGGGCCTGGCGGGCTGCCTCCGCTCGAAACGGTCGACCTGCTCGAGCAACTGCCGGACGAGGAGGCCATCACGGCCTACGGCCCGTTCGTCCGGGAGGTGATCGCCTTCTTCGGCGGCGGCTGAACCGCGGGCATCATCGTCCCTCCCCGGTGCGGTCCGTGCCGGGGAGGGACTGTTTTCGGGTGTCTGGTATTGGTACGGAAGGATATGCAGGTGCCTGAGCAGCGAGCGGAGGCGAAGGTTTCCACCACGGTGGAGCGCGCCGGCGCGCTGCTCCGGCTGCTCGCCCAGCATCCGCAGGGGCTCGGGATCACCCATCTGACCCGCGAACTGCGCACCCAGCGGGCGCCGCTGTACCGGATCCTCCAGGCCCTCCAGTCGCACGGGCTGGTGCGCCGAAACGAGCGGAAGCAGTACCTGCTCGGGGTGGCGACGCTCGAGCTCGCCCGCGCCTATTCCTCGCAGTTCCCGACCGGCGTCGAGGCGATCCTCGCCGCGCTTGCCGACGAGACCGGGATGACGGCGACGCTGAGCTCCGAGGACGACGACGTGCTCACCACGATCGTCTCGAAGACGCCGCGCACGAATGGCGAGCACGTCTTCACCCCGCCCGGCTTCCGTCATCCGAGCGGACCGCTGTCGCTCCGGATCGCCGTCCAGGCGCTCCGGCCGCCGCGCGATGACGACCCGGAGGAGGTGCAGGAGGCCCGCCGGCTCGGCTACGCGATCGGCCGGGGAACGGTCGTGCAGTCGCGCTACGGCGTCTCGGCGGTGGTGCCCGGCTCGGGCGAGTCGGGCGCGGTCCTCGTGCTGTCCCTGGTGACGCTGCGCGAGTTCGACCACCGGACCGTCGCCGAGCCGCTGCTGCGCGCCGTCCAGGCGCTGAGCCACGCCATCGTCCGGTCCTGAGCCGGCCGGCGTTGCCGCCGCTGCGTCGACCATGTGATGGCGAAGTTCTCAGTCTGAGCACTTTTCCTGCAAGGTTCTCGGCCGGCACCATTCGATCCACCGCAAGAAGCCGGAAGCAGGGCCGATGTCTTGTGCGCCTCGGGGAAAAGCCGGCGGCGCGCGAATCCGCCGCCAGCCGTCCCGGACACGTCACGCGCCGGGAAAATCCAGCGCCTCATCCTTGTCTCCCTCCCTGATCCGGGAAGGAAGGCCGATCCGGTTCAGCAGCGACAGGAAGGGCCGCGGCGGCAGTTCTTCCACGTTGCGCATGCCGCCGGCGTCCCATTCGCCCGTGGCGACGAGCATCGCGGCGGCTGCGGCCGGCACGCCGGCGGTGTAGGAAATGCCCTGGCTGCCCACCTCTTCGAAAGCGTCCCTGTGGTCGGCCACGTTGTAGATGAGGATCTCGCGCTGGCGGCCGTCCTTCTCGCCCCTGACCAGGTCGCCGATGCAGGTCTTGCCGGTATAGCCGGGCGCCAGCGAAGCGGGGTCGGGCAGCACGGCCTTCACCACCTTGAGCGGAACCACCTCCAGCCCCTCGGCCGTCTTCACCGGCTGCTCGGAGAGCAGGCCGAGATTGTTCAGCACCGTGAACACGTTGATGTAATGGTCGCCGAAACCCATCCAGAAGCGGACATTGGGCACGCCGAGGATCGTCGAGAGCGAATGCACCTCGTCATGGCCGGTCAGATAGGCCTTCTGCTTTCCGACGACGGGAAGGTCCCATTCGCGGCCCACCTCGAACATCCTGTTCGATGTCCACTTGCCCTCCTGCCATGACCAGACCTGCCCGGTGAATTCGCGGAAATTGATCTCCGGATCGAAATTGGTTGCGAAGTAGCGGCCGTGCGAGCCGGCATTGATGTCGATGATGTCGATCGAATCGATCCGGTCGAACCAGTCGTCGCTGGCGAGCTTCGCATAGGCGTTCACCACGCCCGGATCGAAGCCGGCGCCGAGGATCGCGGTCACCCCGGCCTGCTCGCATTCGGCACGGCGCTTCCATTCGTAATTGGCATACCAGGGCGGCGTCTCGCAGATCTTCGCCGGTTCCTCGTGGATGGCCGTGTCGATATAGGCCGCGCCCGTCGCGATGCAGGCCGACAGCACCGACATGTTGAGGAAGGCCGAGCCCACATTTATGACGATCTGCGCGCCGGTCTTGCGAATGAGCGCGGCGGTGGCCGCGACGTCCAGCGCGTCCAGCGCATGCGCCTCCAGCCGGCCTTGCGTCTTCAGCGCCTTCTTTTCATGCACCGAGGCGATGATGCGCCGGCATTTTTCCTCAGTGCGCGAGGCGATATGGATGTCTCCGAGCACGTCGTTGTTCTGAGAACATTTATGCGCGACGACCTGCGCCACGCCGCCTGCGCCGATGATGAGGACATTTTTCTTCATTTCGCGGGGATTCTCCTTTTTCCCGGAGGTTGAACCTGTGTTTGCGCAGCCTCAGGAAAGGCTCTGCTCGTAATCCGCGAAGGTGAATTCGCGGACCGTGCGGATCGATCCGTCGCTCTCGCGGATCGCGATCGCCGGCATCTGCACGCCGTTGAACCAGTTCTTCTTGACCATCGTATAACCGGCCGCGTCCTGGATCGTGATCCGGTCGCCGGGCTTGAGCGGCGCGGGGAAGCGGAACGTGCCGAAGACGTCACCCGCCAGGCAGGATTTGCCGCAGACCATATATTCGTGCGCACCCGCGTTCGGCTGCACCCTGGCGCTCTCGCGGTAGATGAGCAGGTCGAGCATGTGCGCCTCGATGGAGGAATCCACGATGGCGAGATTCTTGCCGTTGAACAGCGTGTCGAGCACGGTCACTTCCAGCGTCGTGCTCTTCGTCACCGCGGCCTCGCCGGGCTCCAGATAGACCTGCACGCCGAAGCGCTCGGAAAAGGCCCTGAGCCGGTCGCAGAAGGCGTTCAGCGGGTAGCCTTCGCCGGTGAAGTGGATGCCGCCGCCGAGGCTCACCCATTCGGCATAGTGAAGCAGCGGGCCGAAGCGGTCCTCGATCTGGGCGAGCATCCGGTCGAACAGCGCGAAATCCGCGTTCTCGCAATTGTTGTGGATCATGAAGCCGCTGACGCGGTCGAGCACCGCCTCGACCTTGCCGGCATCCCACTCGCCCAGTCGGCTGAACGGCCGCGCGGGGTCGGCGAGGTCGAAGCTGGACGAGCTCACGCCGGGATTGAGGCGCAATCCGCGCGCGATGCCGCCGGCGCGCGCGGCGAAGCGGTTGAGCTGCCCGATCGAGTTGAAGATGATCTTGTCGGCATGCGAGATCGCCTCGTCGATCTCGTGATCGGCCCAGGCCACGCTGTAGGCATGGGTCTCGCCGCCGAAGCGTTCGCGGCCGAGCCGCACCTCGAACAGCGAGGAAGAGGTCGTGCCGTCCATGTGGTCGCGCATGATCTCGAAGGCCGACCACGTGGCGAAGCATTTCAGCGCCAGCAGCGCCTTCGCGCCGGACCGTTCGCGGACCTGGCTGATGATCTCCATGTTGCGGAGCAGTCTGTCCCGGTCGATCAGATAGTAGGGGGTTTGCATCCTTGTCGGTCCGATGGCTTGCGGGGGGAGGGCGTGGGCCGGCTTGTCGGTCATGTCGGGCAACGAAGCCGGGCCGGATCGCGGTACGGGACAGTGCGGAGACGAGCGGTCCGCGGGCAGGATTGCTCCGGCGTCACCGCTTGTGAGCGCGCGCGGGCGGATGAACCTGGCAACCCGGACGCGAAGCCAGGCTTCAGATCGCGTCCGGTCAGGTTCCCGCTTTGATGCGCTGCGGCTCTCGCGGGGATGCAATGTCCGATACGATAAACATGCCGCGAAACTAGGTATTATCAAAGTCAAGTCAAGTTTGATGCGGCCCACGGCGGCGAGGGCCATGGGTATTTCACAATGCTGTCGGCTGACCGGCTCCCGCAATGCGAGCATTGTGGAGAATCGGACCCGCGCCCGTGGCCATATCCATCGGCCGGAAAGGCGTTTCGGCTCGATGCCGGCAGGCCGATAAAAGATCGCTTCATCACATCGGAGCGGCAGACCTTTCCGGCGCGGCGGAAAAGTACGGACTTACTGCGAGCCGGTCTCCGCCGCCCACCTTGCCCTGCCTCGCCGCTCCGCTATCTCTCCGAAGGCAACGGAGTTCACCGGAGGATTTCATGGATCGAAGACTGTTCCTCACCGGCCTGCTCGGCCTGGCCGGCACCGCGGCGGCCGCCACGATCGTCAGGCCGGGCAGCGCGGCGGCCGGCATCGTCAATCCCGGCAACGGCATCCTCGACGAGCTGGATGCCTCTGCGCCGGACCTCATGGACGCCGACCACCGACCCGGACACCGGCCTCCTCCGCGCCGTCCCCGGCGCCGACGCCGGCGCCAGGTCTGGCGGCGTGTCTGCCGGCGTGTGCGCGTGCATGGCCGCTGGCAGCGCCGCTGCCGGCGTGAGCGAGTGTGGATATGGACGTGATCCCGGAGATCCTGACCTGATCCCGAGAGCCCCGCCCGATGGCCGGTGGGGCTCTCGCATGTCAGGGCATTCCTTGCCCGGGTGGAACGGTTTGCGCGCTTGTCGGTTTAGGGCATGCCGTCCGGGCGCATACGGGAAAATCCGGGGTATCCTCGCGTGGAAAAGCTTTTCACCAGGGTGGCGAACACCGTCGCCCATATGACGGGAAAGCCCGTCACCTTCATCGCCTGCTGTTGCATCATCCTGATCTGGGCTCTCAGCGGCCCGCTTCTCGGCTTCTCCGACACTTGGCAGCTCATCATCAATACGGGCACCACGATCGTCACCTTCCTGATGGTGTTCCTGATCCAGAACACGCAGAACCGCGATGCGGCGGCCATCCACGCGAAGCTGGACGAACTCATCCGGATCGGCGCCGCGGAAAATTCCTTCATCGGCATCGAGCATATGCCCGAAAAGGAGGTTGAGGCTTTCCGCCGCCGATGCGAGGAAGCGGCGAAAAGGCAGGATGCCGCCGCCGCCTGATCCTGGGTCGGCGCGAAACCGCCGTCCGCCTATTCCAGCAGGCGCGCGCCCTCCGGCACGGGATAGCGGTCGGCGTTCAGCAGGAAGGACACCGTTGTGTAATAGCCGATGGTGGCGATGAGATCGACCGCGCCGCTCTCGCCGAAGGCGCCGGCGACGGCGTCGAAGGTCGCGTCCGTCACCGATCCGGTCTCCAGCAGCCCGTGGCAGAAATCATAGGCGGCTTCTTCCGCCGCGCTCATCCGTTCCGGCCGGCGCTGCGTTTCGATCGCGTCGCAGATCGCCGCGTCGAGTCCCAGTTCCAGCGCGTGGAGGCGGTGCACATGCCATTCGAACTGCGCCTTCCAGCGCCGCGCGACGAGCAGGATGGCGAGCTCGCGGATCGTGGCGGGAATGCGGGTGTTGAAGCGCACGGCCGCTCCCAGCGCCTGCATCGGGTCGGCCATTTGCGGGCTGTGCAGCATGGCGCTGAACGGGCCGTCGAGCGACTTGCGCGGTCCCGCCAGGATCGCGTCGGCCACGGCCTGCTGTGCCGCCTCCATGTCCTCCAGCCGCAGCCGCGTGAAGCGCGAGCCGTCATCATTGTGCGCCATCTGGTCTCCTCCCGTGCCACGCCATCATCGATTGACCGGACTTTATAACAAGTGACGATCCGTGTTTTCGTTTTGCGATGATTGTACTTGCATTTCGCGCTTTTGGGTTAAGCTGCGTCCCGCTGATCTGGGAGGAGACGCATGAGCGAATACGATTACGTCATCGTCGGCGCGGGATCCGCCGGCTGCGTGCTGGCCAACCGGCTGACGGAGGACCCCGACGTGAAGGTCCTGCTGCTGGAGGCGGGGCGGCGCAACGACCATCCCTACATGCGCATCCCGCTGGCCTTCCAGAAGATCTCGCTCAACGACAAATACATCTACTGGTACGAGACCGAGCCGGAGCCCGAGCTCTACAACCGCCGCATTCGCCTGCGGCGTGGCAAGACGCTGGGCGGCTCGTCCTCCGTCAACGGCATGATCGCCCTGCGCGGCCATCCGCTCGACTACGACCTGTGGCGCCAGCAGGGGCTGGAAGGCTGGGGTTATGCGGACGTGCTTCCCTACTTCAGGAAGATGGAGACGAGCTGGCGCGGCGAGAGCAAGCATCACGGCGGCGACGGCCCGGTGCATATCACCCAGATCGACATGCCGGTCATGCTCTACGAGACGCTTGCCGAGGCGACGCGCAATGCCGGCCTGCCGGTGAACGAGGACCAGTCGGTCGGCGAGCATGACGGCATCAGCCGCGTCGAGATGTCGGTCGGCAAGGGCGAGCGCCAGAGCACGGCCAAGAGCTATCTCGCGCCGGCGATGAAGCGGCCGGGCCTCACCGTGCTCACCCATGCGCAGACCACGCGCGTGCTTCTGGAAAAGGGCCGCGCCGTGGGCGTCGAGTTCCGCCACGACGGCAAGCTGAAGACCGCCCGCGCCGCGCGCGAGGTGATCCTGTCGGGCGGCTCCTACAACTCGCCGCAGCTCCTCATGCTGTCCGGCATCGGCCCGGCCGACCATCTGCGCGAGGTCGGCGTCGAGGTGCTGCACGACCTTCCCGGCGTCGGCCAGAACCTCAGCGAGCACCCGATCATCGGCATGGTCTTCAGGAGCTCGCTCAAGCGCACCTTCCTCAGCCATCTGCGCTTCGACCGCGCCGTGCTCGGCATGATCCAGTGGTACCTGACCAAGACAGGCCCCTTCGCCACCAATGCCGCGCCGGCCAACATCTTCTTCCGCACGCCCAATGTGAACTCGGCGCGGCCGGACATCCAGATGATCTGCTCGTCGGTCGGGCTCGACGCGCAGCTCTGGTTCCCGGGCGTCACGGCGCCGCCGATCCACCGCTTCGCCATCGGTCCCAACCTGCTCCATCCGCTCAGCCGCGGCTGGGTCAAGCTGCGCTCGAACGACCCCACCGCCGCGCCGCGCATCTTCTTCAACATGTATTCGGAGAAGCAGGACCTCGACTGCATGGTGGAGGGCGTCAAGCGTGTGCGCGAGATCTACAACTCGCCGCCGCTGGGCGACTTGATCACCGGCGAGATCAAGCCGGGCGACGACATCCGCACGGACGCCGAGATCGAGGACTGGGTGCGCCGCACCAGCGACATCAACCAGCATCCCGTCGGCACCTGCAGGATGGGCATCGACGATCACGCGGTGGTGGACGCCGCGCTCAAGGTGCGCGGCATCGAGGGGCTGCGCGTGGTCGATGCATCGGTCATGCCCGACGAGCCGGGCGGCAACACCAACCTGCCCACCATGATGATCGCCGAGAAGGGCGCGGACATGATCCGCGGCCGGCCGGCGCTCGCGCCGATCAACTGACACCGCCCGGCAGAAGGCGGAACGGGGCGGCCGCGCGCCGCAGAAAGGACGGTCACGAGCTACAGCAGGGCGACATTGCAGCAGCAGATCAACCTATGGGAGGAATACCGATGAAGAAGCTTACACGGCGTGCGTTCCACGCCATGACGCTGGCCGCCGCGACCTGCCTGGCCGGCGCGGCCCATGCCCAGCAGATCGACCTCGCAGGCAAGACGGTCACGCTGGTGATCAACGTGGCGCCGGGCGGCGCGACCGCGCTCACCGCGCAGCTTGCCGCCGAGGCATGGGCCAAGACCATGGCCGGCAATCCGACGATCGTGGTCCAGCCCGTCGAGGGCGGCGCGCTCTCGCGCGGCATCCACCAGGTGATGAACGCGCGGCCAGACGGCCTCACCGTCGGCTGGCTCGCCTGGGACGGCTCCACCCGCATCCTCGATCCGGTCGAGCTGCAGATACCCTTCGACAAGTTCGGCGCCATTGCAGGCGTCGGCGGCTTCCACTTCTTCATGCATGTCGACAGGAAGCTCGGCGGCGGGCTGGAGAAGCCCGACGACTTCGCCGCCAAGGTGAAGGGGCCGATCACGATGGGCGGCTTCACCGCCAAGAGCTCGGCGTCGATGCGGGCCGCGGGCGCGCTCGACATGCTGGGCATCGAGTACAAGTTCGTTTCGGGCTTCGCGGGCGGCGCGCCGCTGGCGGCCGCGATCGAGCGCGGCGAGATCGATTCCTATCCGGCCACCGGCGTCGACTACAACCAGTCGCTCAAGAGCGGCATCATCGCCGACGGCAAGACGATGGGGCTCTATTACTTCTCCAGCCCGAATGCCGAGGGCACCGGCCTGCTGGAGGACCCCTCCATGCCCGAGTTCGAGCCCTTCGATTCCTACTATCGCCGCGTGAAGGGCGAGGAGCCGAGCGGGCCGATCTGGGACATGATCAAGTTCCACGGCCGCGTCAGCGATCCGGTGAACTGGCTGGTCGTGGCGCCGCCCGGAACGCCGGAGGAGCACCTTGCCATGCTGCGGGAAACCTTCGTGGAGGCGACCTCGAAACCGGAATTCCTCGACAAGGCGACCTCGATCCTGCGCGGCACGCCGAAGATCACCGGCTATCCGCAGATCGGCGAAATCGTCAAGGAAGTGGCCAATACTGACGAGTCGCTCAAGGAAACGATGCGCGGCTTCCTGAAGAAGATGGAGCAGTAGCCGGAGCATTTTCGGCTACGTTGCAGACCCCCACCCCTCACCCCTCCCCACAAGGGGGAGGGGGATTCTGAGACGCTGACGACCCCCTCCCCCTTGTGGGGAGGGTAAGGGTGGGGGTGCTTCATGCGCAACGATGGACGTTTAGCCCGGAATTGCGCAAGAACGAAAAGGAGCGCGCGCCCCGCCGGAAAGGATCAACTCGCCGCGTCCTCGGGGCTTTCCGTGCGCACGACCCGCGCGGCGAGGTTTTCCATCCGGTCCGCAAGGTTGGAGAGCGCGCCGGTCAGCGCGCTCTCGTTGCGGTCGGCGCGGGTCAGCGCGTCGTCGCGCGTCTTGCGCAGCGTGGCGATCTCGCTTTCCAGGCCGCGCACGCGCTTCTGCAATTCGGTCAGCTCGTCGATCACCATGATGCCGGCCATCACCGTCAGGCGCTGGTCGCCGATCTCGCCGAAGGCTTCCTTGAGATGCGCCACATAGCGGTCCAGCCGCCCGGCGAGGTCGATGAGGTGGTCCTCCTGCCCCTCGTCGCAGGCCATGCGATACTGCTTTCCGTCGATGGTGACCATAACCTGTGCCATGGGCAGGCTCCTGCTATCTGTCGAGCACGGCGCGGATCGTCTCCATCGCCGTGACCAGCCGGCGCGAGACCTCCTTGTTGGCGTTTTCGAGCCGTTCGGCGCGCGCTTCCGAATTGTCGAGCTCCGTCGCCAGCCGTGCCCGGTCGGCATTCATCCGCTGCACTTCGGCCTCGGCCTCGGAATAGTCCTGCTCGTTGGCAAGACGCGCCTCGACGGCGCTCTCCAGCGCTTCCATCGCCCGTGCAATCCGGGCCAGTACTTCCTTGAGGGTGGATTCCGCGGCCATCGCTTCCGTTTCCAGCCCACCGCGCCCGATTCGTCTACCAACGCATGAACTTAGGATCGGAACATTAGGCGGCGTGTGAAACAGGCGTCAACCGAGCCGCGCTTCTATCCCCGGCGAAGTGCCGGCGTCGCTGTGCGCAAGCTGTCGCGCTTTGTTGACTCGCGGGGCTCACCTGCTATGTGTCCGCGCAATTTTCCTGACCCTTTTCGGCGCCCGTACGGCGCAAAGCGAGCTGCAGCGATGATCTCACGCGAGAAGCACGACCGGATGGCCAATGCGATCCGCTTCCTGTCGATTGATGCGGTGGAGAAGGCGAATTCCGGCCATCCCGGCCTGCCCATGGGTGCGGCCGACATCGCCACCGTCCTCTATACGCGCTTCCTCAAGCACGATCCCAAGAACCCGCACTGGCCTGACCGCGACCGTTTCGTCCTGTCGGCCGGCCACGGTTCGATGCTGCTCTATTCCGTCCTCTATCTGTCGGGCTACGAGGACATCACGATCGACGAGATCAAAAACTTCCGCCAGCTCGGCTCGAAGACCGCCGGCCATCCCGAATGGGGCCACGCCGCCGGCATCGAGACCACGACCGGCCCGCTCGGGCAGGGCCTCGCCAACGCCGTCGGCATGGCGATCGCGGAACGCGCGCTCAACGCCCGCTTCGGCAACGGTCTGGTCGACCATTACACCTATGTGCTGGCCGGCGACGGCTGCCTGATGGAGGGCATCAGCCAGGAGGCCCTGTCGCTGGCGGGCCACCTCAAGCTCAACAAGCTGATCGTGATGTGGGACGACAACGACATCTCGATCGACGGCGCGGTGTCGCTGTCCGACAACACCGACCAGTGCAAGCGCTTCGAGGCGTCCGGCTGGAACACGCTGCGCGCCGACGGCCACGACCCCGAGGCGATCGCCGCGGCCATCGAGGCCGCGCGCAAGTCCGACAGGCCGACGCTCATCGCCTTCAAGACCACGATCGGCTTCGGCGCGCCCGGCAAGGCCGGCACCAACAAGGTGCACGGCTCGCCGCTGGGCGCCGAGGAAGTCGCCGCCACGCGCAAGACGCTCGGCTGGGAATCGCCGGCCTTCGTAGTTCCCTCCGACATCCTCGACGACTGGCGCCTTGCCGGCCTGCGCTCGGCCAGGGAGCGCAAGGCATGGGAAGAGCGCCTTGCCGCCGCGGATACCGAATCCCGCAGCGAGTTCAAGCGCCGCATGGCGGGCGAGCTGCCGGCCGGCCTCGACGCGGCGATGGACGAGTACAAGCGCAAGCTCGTCGCCGACAAGCCGAAGGTGGCGACCCGCAAATCGTCTGAGATGGCGCTCGAGGTCATCAACGGCGCGGTTCCCGAGACCATCGGCGGCTCGGCCGACCTGACCGGCTCCAACAACACCAAGACCAGCCAGACAAAGCCGATGTCGGCCTCTGACTATTCCGGCCGCTACATCCACTACGGCATCCGCGAGCACGGCATGGCGGCGGCCATGAACGGCATCACGCTGCATGGCGGCCTCATCCCCTATGGCGGCACCTTCCTGACCTTCTCCGACTATGCGCGGCCGGCCATGCGGCTGGCCTCGCTGATGGGTATCCGCTCGATCTTCGTCATGACGCACGATTCCATCGGCCTCGGCGAGGACGGACCCACGCACCAGCCGGTCGAGCATCTGGCCGCACTTCGCGCCATCCCCAACCATCTCGTCTTCCGCCCGGCCGATGCGGTCGAGACCGCCGAATGCTGGCAACTCGCGCTCGCCGCCACGCGCACGCCCTCGACGCTGGCGCTCACCCGCCAGAACCTGACGGCGCTGCGCACCGAGCATGTCGAGGAGAACCTGTGCGCCTTCGGCGCCTATGAGCTTGCGGCCGCGAGCGACGAGGCGGAAGTGACCATCTTCGCCACCGGCTCGGAGGTGGAGATCGCCGTCGCCGCCCGCGCGGCGCTGGAGAAGCAGGGCCACCCCACCCGCGTCGTGTCGGTGCCGTGCTTCGAGCTGTTCGCCGGGCAGAGCGCGGAATATCGCCGCGCCATCCTCGGCGATGCAAAGGTGCGCATCGCCATCGAGGCCGGCATCCGGCAGGGCTGGGACGCCTTCCTCGGCGACGAGGGCATCTTCATCGGCATGACCGGCTTCGGCGCCTCGGCACCGATCGAGCAGCTCTACCCGCATTTCGGCATCACCGCCGACGCCGCGGTGAAGGCGGCCACGGAAAGGCTCGGCGCGAGGTAGGTCCGGTCAAGTTCTCGCTCCGGCACACCCCCCACAAGGGGGGGAGATTGGCTGTGGCTTCGACTTTCGCCAATCGTTGAAGGTTGGCGAAGGTAATAATGAAGGCTGATCTCCCCCCTTGTGGGGGAGATGGCCGGCAGGCCAGAGGGGGGTGTGACAAGGCGCCTGCGTTTAGGGGGTAGTGAGATCCTGACGCTTTTCGCGCTGGAGCGCCCCCACTCCCCGGCGCAGGCGTACAACGTTGCGCTTTTCCATACTAATCGGTTTTATCCGCGGCGGCGCTGGATTCTTCAAAAACAGGCCGTTATGGAGACCCTGCCTTGGGCAGCGGGCATCGCGCCGCGCCGGATTTCATTCGCTTCTCGGGAGACCTTCATGACCGTCAGGATTGCCATCAACGGGTTTGGCCGCATCGGCCGCAACGTCGTGCGCGCCATCTACGAGAGCGGCCGCACCGACATCGACATCGTTGCCGTCAACGACCTCGGCCCCGTCGAGACCAATGCGCATCTGCTGCGCTTCGACAGCGTGCACGGCCGCTTCCCCTCCGAGGTGAAGGTCGACGGCAACACGATCCAGGTCGGCGATGACAGCTTCAAGGTCTTTGCCGAGCGCGATCCGTCCAAGCTGCCCTGGGGCGATCTCGGCGTCGACATCGTGATGGAATGCACCGGCATCTTCACCTCCAAGGAGAAAGCCTCCGCGCATCTGGCCGCCGGCGCCAAGCGCGTCATCGTCTCGGCCCCCGCCGACGGCGCCGACCTGACCGTGGTCTACGGCGTCAACCACGACAAGCTGTCGAAGGACCACATGGTCATCTCGAACGCCTCGTGCACGACCAACTGCCTCGCGCCGGTGGCGCAGGTGCTGCATGAGGCGGTCGGCATCGCCCATGGCTTCATGACCACGATCCACTCCTATACCGGCGACCAGCCGACGCTGGACACGATGCACAAGGACCTCTACCGCGCCCGCGCCGCGGCGCTGTCGCAGATCCCCACCTCCACCGGCGCGGCCAAGGCCGTCGGGCTCGTGCTGCCGGAGCTCAACGGCAAGCTGGACGGCTCCTCCATCCGCGTGCCGACCCCGAACGTCTCGGTGGTGGACTTCAAGTTCGTAGCCAAGCGCGCCACCTCGGTGCAGGAGATCAACGACGCCATCAAGGCCGCCGCCAACGGCCGGCTGAAGGGCATCCTCGGCTTCACCGCATCGCCGAACGTGTCGATCGACTTCAACCACGACCCGCATTCGTCGATCTTCGCGCTCGACCAGACCAAGGTCATGGAGGGCACCTTCGTGCGCATCCTGAGCTGGTACGACAATGAGTGGGGCTTCTCCAACCGCATGAGCGACACCGCCGTCGCCTTCGGCGAGCTGATCTGACGCGTCGACGCTTTTTTTTCGCTTTCGGCAAGCGCCCGGCTTTACGCCGGGCGTTTTCGTTTTCTACAGTATCGCAAGGCGGTTCACGCGCCTCTCCTTCGCCATGGCGTTCGCATGAACGGCGTCGCCGCTCCCGAGCGGGCCGATGGCGCGGCTGATGCTCGTCGGCACGCGCAACAGGCGGCCAGGGAGAGGCGCGCGCATGGTGGACAGCATCTATCTGGTCACGCTCGTCGGCACCATGCTGGTGCTGGTCGCGGCCTTCTCCAGCGTGCTGGCCTTCCGCTTCGGCGCGCCGCTGCTGCTGCTCTTCCTCGGCATCGGCCTTGCCGCCGGCGTGGACGGGCTGGGCATCGATTTCGACAATGCCGGGGCCACCTATTTCGTCGGCTCACTGGCGCTCGCCGTCATCCTGTTCGATTCCGGCTTCGGCACGCCGATCCACGCCTTCCGCGAGGCGGCGGGGCCGGCGATCATGCTGGCGACGGTCGGGGTGCTGCTCACCGCCACCTTGCTCGGCGCGGTCGCCAGCCTGCTGCTCGACACGAGCTGGCTGGAATCGCTGCTGCTCGGCTCCATCGTCGCCTCGACGGACGCGGCCGCCGTGTTCTTCCTGCTGCGCATCGGCGGCATCAACATACGCGAGCGGGTGCGCTCCATCCTCGAGATCGAATCCGGCTCAAACGACCCGATGGCGGTCTTCCTCACCATCGCGCTGGTGGAGATCATCCATTCGGGCGCGTCGGTGGGCGCGATTGGCATCGACCTGCTTCTCGATTTCATCAGGGAGGTCGGCATCGGCCTCGTCGCCGGCTTCGGCGGCGGCGTGATGATCGCCGGGCTGGTCAACCGCATCGACATGGAGCGCGGGCTCACGCCCATCTTCGTGCTGGCGCTGTCGCTGCTCGTCTTTTCTCTCACCGGCGCGGTAGGCGGTTCCGGCTTCCTCGCCGTCTATGTCGCCGGGCTCTATGCGGGCAACCGCCACATCCGCTCGGCCCCGGCGATCAAGCGCTTCCAGGAGGGCATGACCTGGCTGGCGCAGATCACCATGTTCCTCATCCTCGGCCTGCTCGCCACGCCCTCGCAGTTCTCCATCATCCTGATACCGGCGCTGGTGCTCGGCCTGGTGCTCGTCTTCCTGGCGCGTCCGCTCGCCGTCTGGCTGTGCCTGATGCCGTTCAACCTGCCGCGTTCGGAGACGGCGTTCCTCTCGCTCGTCGGCCTGCGCGGCGCGGTGTCGATCATGCTCGCCATCGTGCCGATTCTGGGCGGGGTGGAACATGGCTCCATGTTCTTCAATATCGCCTTCATCGTGGTGCTGGTGTCGCTGCTTCTGCAGGGCTGGATGATCGGCCCGCTCGCCCGCAGCCTCGGCCTCGTCGTGCCGCCGCGCATCGGGCCGATCGACAAGGTGGAGCTCGAACTGCCCGGCACCGCCACCCATGAGCTTTTGGCCTATCGCGTCGTCGCCGGCAGCCCGGTGGCGCGCGGGCAGCGCATTCCGCGCTGGGCGCGGCCGTCGCTGGTCATCCGCGACGGCCAGTCGATGAGCTATCAATATGCCGGCCGGCTGCGCGAGAACGACTATGTCTATCTCTTCATCTCGTCGCGCTATCCCCGCCTGCTCGACCGGCTCTTCGCCAGCCCGGCCATCGTGCAGGGCGACGATGCCGAATTCTTCGGCGCCTTCGCTATCGCGCCCGTGCGGCCGGCGCGCGACCTGCAGGCCGCCTATGGCATCGCGCTCAGGCCGGGTGAGGACGAGATGACGATCGGCGAGCTCATGGCGAGCCGCCTCGGCGGCCGGGCCGAATATGCCGACCGCGTGCCCACCGGCCCGGTGGACCTGATCGTGCGCGACGTGGACGACGACGGCAGGATTTCGAGCGTCGGCGTGTCGCTGGAGCCGGAATCCGCCGACAGTGCGCTTCCCTTCTTCATCACCGGCCGCGAAATGCTGGGAAAGCTCGTCGGCGCGCTCGGGGGCTCCGGCCCGCGCCCGCCGAAAGTGGACGCCTGACCGCTTCCCTTCTTGCGCGCCGGGGCGCAGCCTGTATTGTCCGGCCGATTTTTCAGCAGGAGTTTTCGCATGGCCGCCTTCCGCACGCTCGACAATGCCGAAGTGAAGGGCAAGCGCGCATTGGTGCGCGTCGACCTCAACGTGCCCGTCCAGGACGGCAAGGTCACCGACGCCACCCGCATCGAGCGCGTCGCCGGCACCATCGCCGAGCTGGCCGACAAGGGCGCGAAGGTTGTGCTGCTCGCCCATTTCGGCCGTCCCAAGGGCAAGGTCGATCCCGAACAGTCGCTGAAGCCCATCGTCGAAGCTACCGCCGCCGTGCTCGGCCGCGAGGTCGGCTTCGCCTCCGACTGCATCGGCGAGGCCGCCGCCGACGCGGTCGCGGCGATGAAGGACGGCGATATCCTGCTCATGGAAAACACCCGCTTCCATGCCGGCGAGGAGAAGAACGACGCGGAATTCACCAGAGCGCTCGCCGCCAATGGCGACCTATATGTCAACGACGCCTTCTCCGCCGCGCATCGCGCGCATGCCTCGACGGAAGGGCTGGCGCGGCTTCTGCCCGCTTATGCCGGCCGCACCATGCAGGCCGAGCTGGAGGCGCTGGAAAAGGGCCTCGGCCAGCCTTCGCGTCCTGTGGTGGCAATTGTCGGCGGCGCCAAGGTCTCGACCAAGATCGACCTGCTCTCCAACCTCGTGAAGAAGGTGGACGCGCTGGTCATCGGCGGCGGCATGGCCAACACCTTCCTCGCCGCGCAGGGCATCGATGTCGGCAAGTCGCTGTGCGAGCACGATCTGGCCGACACCGCGCGCAGCATCCTCGACGCCGCGAAGACGGCCGGCTGCGCCATCGTGCTGCCGACCGACGCGGTGGTCGCGCGGGAGTTCAAGGCCAACGCAGCCAACGAGGTCGTGCCGGTCGCCAGGGTGCCGGCCGACGCGATGATCCTCGATGTCGGCCCCGATACGGTCAAGGCGGTGCAGGAGTGGATCGGCAAGGCCGCGACCGTGGTCTGGAACGGCCCGCTCGGCGCTTTCGAGATCGCGCCCTTCGACAAGGCGACCGTCGCGTCGGCGAAATATGCCGCCGAGCGGACCCGCGCGGGCAGGCTCGTCTCGGTGGCGGGCGGCGGCGATACGGTGGCGGCCCTCAACCATGCCGGCGTGGCCGACGACTTCACCTATGTCTCCACCGCCGGCGGCGCCTTCCTCGAATGGATGGAAGGCAAGGAACTGCCCGGCGTCGAGGCGCTGAAGGCGGCCAACTGACCGCCTATTCGCTCCTTCCAAATCTTTCAATCGGTTCAAGGGGATCGGACGCATTCCGTCCGGTCGCGCCTTCTGCTATGCGCCCCTCGATGCGTCTTTCATGGAGTTGATGATGAACAAGGAAATGACCGCGCAGGCCGCGAACAAGGATGGTTTCATTGCCGCGCTCGACCAGTCGGGCGGCTCCACGCCCAAGGCGCTCAAGCTCTACGGCATTGAGGAGGGCGCCTGGTCGAACGAGGCGGAAATGTTCGACCTCATCCACCAGATGCGCGCCCGCATCATCAAGTCGCCCGCCTTCACCGGCGACAAGGTCATGGGCGCGATCCTGTTCGAGCAGACCATGGACCGCGACATCGACGGCACGCCGACGGCCGAATATCTGTGGACGAAGCGCGGCGTGGTGCCTTTCCTGAAGATCGACAAGGGGCTGGCGCCCGCCGCCGACGGCGTCCAGCTCATGAAGCCGATGCCGGAGCTCGACGCGCTGCTGAAGCGCGCGGTCGCGAAGGGGATCTTCGGCACCAAGGAACGATCGGTGATCGACGCGGCGAACCCGAAGGGCATCGCCGCAATCGTCGCGCAGCAGTTCGAGGTCGCCGCGCAGGTGCTTTCGCACGATCTCGTGCCCATCATCGAGCCGGAAGTCACCATTTCCATCGCCGACAAGGCGCAAGCCGAGGATATCCTGCTGGCGGAGATCAGGAAGCACCTCGACAAGGTGCCGGCCGGCAAGCAGGTCATGCTCAAGCTGACCCTGCCGACGAAGGCGAACCTCTACAAGCCGCTGGTCGACGATCCGCGCGTCATGCGCGTGGTGGCGCTCTCCGGCGGCTATACCCGCGACGAGGCGAACGCGAAGCTGAAGCAGAACACCGGCATGATCGCCAGCTTCTCGCGCGCCCTGACCGAGGGCCTCTCGGCGAAGCAGAGCGATGATGAGTTCAATGCCGCGCTGCGCGCGGCGATCGACAGCATCTTCGAAGCCTCGCGGGGCTGACCGGGCTACATAGCCATCCTGGCGCCGACCTTCCCCCCGCGCGGGGAAGGTTCATCCGGCACTGCCGCCGCGTAAATCCCGTTCTCGGCGGCCATGTCAGCTCGTCGGACGGATCAGCACCGTCAGCATCATCGCGAAAATCGCGAACAGCGCGATCTTCCAGAAGTCGGCGCGCCGCTTCAGGCCGGGCAGGCCGAGCGGATAGATGATCTGCACCGCCATCAGCGCGAGCAGGAAGAGCGAGATCGCCTTGGCCATCGTCAGGCGGCGATGCGTGTCGGCATGATCGGATGCGTCATGCCTCCGGTCTTATAGAAGCGGCCGGCGACCGCAAGCGCTATTGCGTGTCCTGTCGGGCGAAACGGCCATGTCGCTGTCGACCATCGTCACGATGGACAACGCCGCACGCGCCTCGCTATTCAGGAGCCTCAGGGAGGACCGATGATGACGTCGCGCTATTACGAGATCTATGCGGCATGGAAACGCGACCCGGAGGCATTCTGGGCCGAGGCCGCACAGGCGATCAACTGGTTCACCCCGTGGGAGAAGGTGTTCGATGCCGAAGCCGGCGTCTATGGCCGCTGGTTCGCCGGCGCCACCTGCAACACCTGCCACAATGCCGTCGACCGCCATGTCGCCTCCGGCCGCGCCGGCCAGCTTGCGCTGATCCATGACAGCCCGATCACCGGCACGCAGAAGAGCTTCACCTTCGCCGAGCTCAAGGCCGAGGTGGTGGCGCTCGCCGCCGTGCTGCGCGGGCAGGGGGTCGGCAAGGGCGACCGCGTCATCCTCTACATGCCGATGGTGCCCGAGGCGGTGTTCGCCATGCTCGCCTGCGCGCGGCTCGGCGCGGTGCATTCGGTCGTCTTCGGCGGCTTCGCCGCCAGGGAGCTGGCCACCCGCATCGACGATTGCGCACCCAAAGTCATCGTCTCCGCCTCCTGCGGCATCGAGCCCGGCCGCACCATCGCCTACAAACCGCTGCTCGACGGCGCGATCGACATGTCGCGCCACAAGCCCGAGCACTGCGTCATCCTGCAGCGTCCGCAGCTCGGCTGCGACCTCGTCCCCGGCCGCGACATCGACTATGCCGGGGCCGTCGCCGCGGCGAAGGCGAATGGCGCCGAGGTGGAATGCGTGCCGGTTGCCGCCACCGATCCGCTCTACATCCTCTATACGTCCGGCACGACCGGCCAGCCAAAGGGCGTCATCCGCGACAATGGCGGCCACATGGTTTCGCTCCACTGGTCGATGGCCAACGAATATGGCGTGAAGCCGGGCGAGGTCTTCTGGGCGGCCTCCGATGTCGGCTGGGTCGTCGGCCATTCCTACATCGTCTATGCGCCGCTGCTCGCCGGCAACGCGACGATCCTGTTCGAGGGCAAGCCGGTCGGCACGCCCGACGCCGGCACCTTCTGGCGGGTGATCGCGCAGCACGGCGTGGCCGCGCTCTTCACCGCGCCCACCGCCTTCCGCGCCATCAAGGGGCAGGACCCCAAGGGCGAGTTCGTCCGCAAATACGACCTGTCGCGCTTCCGCACGCTCTTCCTCGCCGGCGAGCGCGCCGATCCCGAAACGATCAAATGGGCCGAGACACAGCTCGGCAAGCCGGTGATCGACCATTGGTGGCAGACCGAGACGGGCGGGCCGATCACCCATAATCCCGTGGGCCTCGGCGCGCTGCCGGTCAAATACGGCTCGCCCGGCGTTCCCATGCCCGGCTACGACATCCGGGTGCTCGACGATGCCGGCCATGAGGTGCCGCGCGGCACGCTGGGCAATGTCGTCATCAAGCTGCCGCTGCCGCCGGCCTGCCTGCCCACCTTGTGGAACGCCGACAAGCGTTTCCACGATGCCTATCTCGCGGAGTTCCCCGGCTGTTACAAGACGGCCGATGCCGGCTTCATCGACGATGACGGCTATCTGTTCATCATGGCGCGTACCGACGACATCATCAATGTCGCCGGCCATCGCCTCTCCACCGGCGGCATGGAGGAGGTGGTGGCCGAACACCCGGACGTCGCCGAGAGCGCCGTCATCGGCATCGCCGACGCGATGAAGGGGCAGGTGCCCTGCGGCTTCCTCGTGCTCAATGCCGGCGTGACGCGCGACCATGGCGAGATCGAGCGCGAGGTCGTGGCGCTGGTGCGCGAGCGCATCGGCGCGGTGGCTGCCTTCCGCATCGCCGTGACCATCAAGCGCCTGCCGAAAACCCGCTCCGGCAAGATCCTGCGCGGCACCATGCAGAAGATCGCCGACAGGGAGCCGTGGTCCATGCCGGCCACGATTGACGACCCGGCGATCCTCGAGGAGATCGAGGCGGCGCTGAAAGCGCGCGGCATCGGGGTGTAGGGCATTTCAGCTTTGCTGGAAACGGCCCCATCGCAGGACCCCCACCCCTCACCCCTCCCCACAAGGGGAGGGGGTCGTCAGCCTCTCAGAATCCCCCTCCCCCTTGTGGGGAGGGGTGGGGGTATTTCACGCACGACGATGGACGTTCAGTCCCCTCCGGAAATGCCGTAGATGCAAACAAAAACCCCGGCCTCGCAGCCGGGGTTTTTCTTGATTGCCGATGTCGGCTGATCGTTATGCAGCCAGATCGCGCAGCACGTATTGCAAAATGCCGCCGTTCTTGAAGTAGTCGAGCTCGTCCAGCGTATCGATGCGGCACAGCACCGGCACGTCCTTCACCGTGCCGTCGGCATAGGTGACCCTGGCCACCATCTTCTGGCGCGGGCGGATGTTCTCCAGCCCCTCGATGGTGACCATCTCGTCGCCCTTGAGGCCGAGCTTGGCCCAGTTCAGCCCGTCCTCGAAGGTGAAGGGGATGACGCCCATGCCGACGAGGTTGGAGCGGTGGATGCGCTCGAAGCTCTCCGCGATCACCGCCTTGACGCCGAGCAGGTTGGTGCCCTTGGCCGCCCAGTCGCGCGAGGAGCCGTTGCCGTATTCGACGCCGGCGAAGATCACCAGCGGCACGCCTTCCTTCTTGTACTCCATGGCCGCGTCGTAGATCGACATCTCCTCCTTGGAGGGATAGTGGATCGTGTAGCCGCCTTCCTTGCCGTTCTCGCCCAGCATGTGGTTGCGGATGCGGATATTGGCGAAGGTGCCGCGCATCATCACCTCATGGTTGCCGCGCCGCGTGCCGTACTGGTTGAAGTCGGCCACGGCCACGCCGTTGTCGGTGAGGTACTTGCCGGCGGGCGAGGCCGCCTTGATCGAGCCGGCGGGCGAGATGTGGTCAGTGGTGATCTTGTCGCCGAACAGGCCGAGGATGCGCGCCCCCTTGATGTCGCCGATCTTGCCAAAACCCTTCTGCATGCCGACGAAATAGGGCGGGTTCTGCACATAGGTCGAATGGTCGTCCCAGGCATAGGTCTGGCCCGACGGCGCCTTCACGGCCTGCCAGTGCTCGTCGCCCTTGAAGACATCGGCATATTTGCGGGTGAACAGGTCGCGGGTGACGAACTCGGCGATGAAGTCCTGGATCTCCTGCGTGGTCGGCCAGATGTCCTTGAGGTAGACCGGCTTGCCGTCGCGGCCTTCGCCCAGCGGCTCCTTGGTCAGGTCCCTGGTCACCGTGCCGGCGAGCGCATGCGCCACCACCAGCGGCGGCGAGGCGAGGTAGTTGGCCTGCACGTCGGGCGAAACGCGGCCTTCGAAATTCCGGTTGCCGGACAGCACCGCCGCGCCGATCAGGCCCTTGTCGTTGATGGTCTTGGAGATCGGCCCCGGCAGCGGGCCGGAATTGCCGATGCAGGTGGTGCAGCCGAAGCCGACGAGATTGAAGCCGATCTGGTCGAGCTCCTTCTGCAGGCCGGACTTTTCCAGATATTCGGCCACCACCTGCGATCCCGGCGCGAGCGAGGTCTTCACCCACGGCTTCTGCTTGAGGCCCAGCCGGTTGGCGTTGCGGGCGAGCAGGCCGGCGCCGATCAGCACCGACGGGTTGGAGGTGTTGGTGCAGGAGGTGATGGCCGCGATCACCACGTCGCCATGGCCGAGATCGAAATCCTCGCCCTCGACCGCGTAACGGCGGTCGGTGTCGACCGTCTTCTTGTACTCCTTGACGAGCGCCTCGGCGAAGCCGGAGGCGATGCCTTCCAGCGGAATGCGGCCCTCGGGGCGCTTCGGGCCGGCCATGGAAGGCACCACGTCGCCGAGGTCGAGCTCCAGCGTGTCGGTGAAGACGGGATCCTCCGAAGACGCGTCGCGCCACATGCCCTGCGCCTTGGAATAGGCTTCCACCAGCGCGATGCGGTCGTCGGCGCGGCCGGAGGTGGTGAGATACTTCACCGTCTCGGAATCGACCGGGAAGAAGCCGCAGGTCGCGCCGTATTCGGGCGCCATGTTGCCGATCGTGGCGCGGTCGGCGAGTGTCATGGAGGCGAGGCCCGGGCCGAAGAACTCGACGAACTTGCCCACCACGCCCTTCTTGCGCAGCATCTGCGTGACGGTGAGCACGAGGTCAGTGGCGGTGATGCCTTCCTTGAGCTTGCCGGTGAGCTTGAAGCCGATCACCTCAGGCAAGAGCATGGAGACGGGCTGGCCGAGCATGGCGGCCTCGGCCTCGATGCCGCCCACGCCCCAGCCGAGCACGCCCAGGCCGTTGATCATGGTGGTGTGGCTGTCGGTGCCGACGCAGGTGTCGGGATAGGCCACCGTCTCGCCGTCCTCATCCTTGGTCCAGACCACCTGGCCGAGATATTCGAGGTTGACCTGGTGGCAGATGCCCGTTCCCGGCGGCACCACGCGAAAATTGCGGAACGCCTGCTGGCCCCACTTCAGGAACTTGTAGCGCTCCTCGTTGCGCTGGTATTCGAGCTCGACATTGCGCGCGAAGGCCAGCGGCGTGCCGAACTCGTCGACGATGACGGAATGGTCGATGACGAGGTCCACCGGCACCAGCGGGTTGATCTTCTCGGGATCGCCGCCGAGCGCCTTGATGCCGTCGCGCATGGCCGCAAGGTCCACCACCGCCGGCACGCCGGTGAAGTCCTGCATCAGCACGCGCGCGGGGCGATAGGCGATCTCGACGCCGGCGGTGCCGCGGTCGGTCAGCCAGCCGGCGACGGCCTGGATGGCTTCCTTGGTGACCGAGCGTCCGTCCTCGTTGCGCAAGAGGTTCTCCAGCAGAACCTTCATCGAATAGGGCAGGCGCGAAACGCCGGCCAGCCCGTTCTTCTCGGCTTCCTTGAGGTCGAAATAGACATATTCCTTGCCGGCCGCGGTCAGCGTACGGCTGCAATTGAAGCTGTCGAGAGATTTGGTCACGTGCGATCCCTAACGTTCGGTGCCGGGTGGAACGGGACGGCCAGTCGTGAGGGCATCACGCGCAAAGCTGCGGGTACGGTCATTTCCGCTGTCCGTTCCTCGCGTTCCAACCGTTCAAGGCGGCGGGGCGCGCTGGGTTCGGCGCAAATATGGCTCACGTGCCGACCGCTGGCACGATTGCCCCGCCTATAGAGAATTTCGTAGAAGACTTCCAGACTGTTCGCGCGCGATTTTGCCGCGCTGCACCGCCTGTGGCGAGAGGAAGAGCGATGCGGCTGACGGCCCGCAACCTGACGGCAGAGCGCGGCGGCGAGACCGTGTTCCACGACATTTCATTCGTGCTCGCCGCGGGCGATGCGCTGGTGGTGACGGGGCCGAACGGCACCGGCAAGTCGACCCTGCTCAAGGTGGTGGCCGGCCTGCTGCCGGCGACGCAGGGAACGGTGGAAGTGGACGGAAACGAGGCCGATCAGCCGGGAGTGGCGGCCATTTGCCACTATCTGGGCCATCAGAACGCCATGAAGACCGCGCTCACTGTGGCCGAAAACCTCGCTTTCTGGCGCGGCTTCATGGGCGCCCCGGCGCTTGCCGCCGACGACGCGCTGGCCGCCATGGGGCTGCCGGACATCGGCCATCTACCCTACGCATATCTCTCCGCCGGCCAGCGCCGGCGCGTCGCCATCGCGCGGCTTCTGGCCAGCCGCCGACCTTTGTGGATCCTCGACGAGCCCACCGCCGGCCTCGATGCCGCATCGGAGCGGCAGTTCGCCGCACTCATGCAGGCGCATCGCGCCGGCGGCGGCATGGTGCTCGCCGCGACTCACGTGCCGCTGGGGCTGGAGGACGCGGCGGAGCTCAGGATGGCGTTGCCCATGTAGGTGCGTCCTTCGAGGCTCGGCTTACGCCTCGCACCTCAGGATGAGGGAGGTTGTGCATCAAGCCCGTTTTTTGCGGCATTGCCTTTGAGGCCTTGCTGCGCAAGGCACCTCAGATGAGGCAAGTCTGTAGATCGAGCCCGCTACAAGAGGTTGTTCGATCACCCTACGTCCCTCATCCTGAGGTGCGAGCCCGCAGAAACATCTCAATCAGATGCACGACATTCGACGGGCGAGCCTCGAAGGACGCACCCACGCCGCAGCGCACAACCCCTAATGCGCCGCCCCGGCATTCTCCCGCAGTTCCATCCGCCGATAGAAATCGGCGAGCTGGCGGCCGCGCTCCGGCTTGAAGCTGCGGCCGGCCGGCGAGAGGTTGCTGACCCGGTCGATGCGGAACGTGCGAAAATCGTCCCGCATCTCGCACCAGGCGACCAGCGTCCAGACCTTGCCCCAGAACCACAGGCCGAGCGGGCGCACCTCGCGCCGCGTCACCCGGCCGGCCTCGTCGGAATAGTCGAAGGCGAGCACGTCGCGCTTCTCGATGGCGCGCTCGGCGCAGTCGATCACTGCGCGGTCGGCATCCGACACCACCCAGAGCGGCACATGGATCTGGGTGGCCTTGATCCGCGCCTTCTCCGGATCGGGCAGGACGGCGCCGATCTTGACCAGCGCCTCCTCCGCCGCGCGCGCCATCTCGGCGCCGCCGAAGGCCCGCACCATGCGCGCGCCGGCCACCAGCGCCACGATCTCGTCACGCGTGAACATGAGCGGCGGAAGGTCGAACCCTTCCCGCATGATATAGCCGACGCCGGCCTCCCCATCGATTGGCACGCCGGTGGATTGCAGGTCGGCGATGTCGCGATAGATGGTGCGCTCCGACACTTCGAGCCGGTCGGCGAGCATGCGCGCCGTCACCAGCCGGCCGCCGCGCAATTGCTGGACGATCTGGAACAGGCGGTCGGCACGGCGCATGGGCGGATGCTCCTGATGGCAACGAGCCCATCATATAGCGCGTGCCTCCTGACAGCCCACTGTCAGGAGGATGACAGGTGGATGCTCGCCGGCCCATGTCGCTCTCCCGCTTGTCTAGCGGGATTTACAATCGCACAGGCCTGCTGCCAGCATGGCGTCAGCTTCCTCCGGAAGGAGGGAACGTCACTTGCACGAAAAGCTCTCGGCCTTCTCCATGTCGCCGCTGCCGGCATATTGCGCATGCGAAGGATAGGGGCAGAGCGGCCTGCTGCGGCCGGGGAAGGCCGCGCCCGTCGCGGTCACCGCCGCCGGCGCCTTGCCTTCCTCGACCCAGTCCACCAGCGCGGAGAGGAGGTCGAACTGGTCGAGCGCGCCGGGCCCGCCGCGGCAGTGCGCCATGCCGGGCACGAGGTAGAGCCGCGCCCATTCGCCGGTCGGCGTCTTCTTGCCGGTCGCGGCATCCATGCGGGCGAAATAGTCGATCGTGTCGTTGGCCGAGAACCACGGATCGCTCATGCCGTGGAAGAAGATGAGCTTGCCGCCCCTGCCGGCATAGGAGCCGAGATCGGTCCAGTAGTCGCTGTTGATGAGCTGCTGGTGCGGGTCCGCCGCCAGCGCATCGATCTCCTTCTCCACGTCGAACTCCGTGGCGAGGTTGCGCGCCTGCCGGTTGCGCGGGCTGTCGAAGCGCAGCAGGCCCGGAATGGCCTCGTCGTCGTTCACATTGATGCCCGTGTCGGGCGGGAAGGCGACGTAGCGCTCGCGGCCGGTCGTGTCGGTGAGCGGCGCGAAAGTGGCCTTCACCACCTCCGCCTGCTCCGCGGTGATGCAGGCATTCGGGCCGCCGGCCTTGCAGACCAGTTCGGCCGGGTCGAAATTGCAGGCCTGCGTGTCGAAGATCATGCCGTCCTCGGCGCCGTCCAGCCCGTCGCAGGCCTTCAGTATGCCGTCGAGCACCACCTGCCTGTCGGCGTCGCTGAACGCCCTGGAACGGTCCGGCTTGCCGTCGTCGCCCTTCGGCGCGATGCGGTTCATCTCCACTGCCTTCCAGGCCAGCGACAGGTTGGAACGGTCCGTGCGCATGGCCGGCGCACCGGCGATGATGCCGTCGAAGAGCTCCGGATAGCGCTGCGCCGCGGTCATGCCCTCGCGCCCGCCGGTGGAGCAGCCGGCGAAATAGGAGCGCGCGGCGGGCTGGTCGTAATAGGCGGCGGCGATGTCCTTCGCCAGCAGCGTCACCTTCTCCACCGAGGCGTGGGAGAAGTTGAGCACCGCGATCTGGTCCTCCTTGAACGACGGGTCGAAATTGTTCTCGCCCCTGTGGCCGCTGTCGTTGGCGATCACCGCGAAGCCGCGCTCCAGCGCCGGGCGCTCGCCGGCGGCGGCAGCGCCCAGCGGCGGGCGCACCAGCCCGTTCAGCCCGCCGCCGCCCTGGAAGAGCAGCCGGCCGGTCCATTCGTCGGGCAGCGCCATGGCGAAGCCGATCGCATAGGGCTTGCCGCCCACGCCCTCGCGGTTCTCGATCGAGCCGGAGAGCAGGCAGTGCGGCGTGCCCTCGGTCACGTGCGCGGCGCTCTCCACCTTCAGGTCGAAGCGGTCGAGGGTGAGGTTTTGCAGCGCCGAACAGGCGGCTGCGTCGCCTTTTCCCTGCGCCTCGGCGGTGGCGATGGTGGCGAGAATCGCCAGCGGTGCGCAGGCGAGGCGCCAGTCGAGCAGTGTCGTCATGTCATGTCCTCCCGAACGTCAGGAAGGTTGATATGGGGCGCATGGCCTGTCAATGCCGGACATGGGCCGGGGCATGCGCCAGACAAGGGCCGGCATGGATTTCGCCTTGTCGGGCATTCATTCCATGCCCGTCGGGCTGTGCACGGGTGGTTGTCGTTGTATGGGCATACATATATCGTATGTCGGCGCTGGAGGTGCCGAGCCGGTTGTCGCGCGGCGTGCCGCCTGCCGAACAGGGTTCGTGAAACGGCTGCCAGCCCTTTTACGTTTTTCGATCGCGGCTCGCCGACGGACGCCGATCGTCTCCCGCTCCTGTCGGCATGGCCATTTCACGGAGGAAATCACATGAATATCGCCGTCAAACCGACCGATAGCGAAAAGCTCGCCTCGGGCTTTCTCGCCCGCAAGCACAAGAATTTCATCGGCGGCCAGTGGCTCGATGCGAAGTCGGGCAAGACCTTCGAGGTCTACAATCCCGCCGATGGCTCGGTGATCGCCCATGTCGCCGACAGCGACAAGGCCGATGTGGATCTGGCCGTCGCGGCTGCCCGCAAGGCCTTCGACGAAGGTCCGTGGAGCAAGATGACGCCGACCGAGCGCGCCAAGCTGCTGTTCAGGCTGGCCGACGCCATGGAGGCCCATGCCGACGAGCTGGCGCTCATCGAGACGCTGGACAACGGCAAGCCCTACAAGATGGCCCGCATGGGCGACGTGCCGGGCTCGGCCGAGAAGTTCCGCTATTTCGGCGGCTGGTGCACCAAGATCGCCGGCCAGACGGTCAACTCCAACCGTCCCGGCGACTTCCACCTCTATACGCTGCGCGAGCCGGTCGGCGTCTGCGGCCTGATCACGCCGTGGAACTTCCCGCTGGCTGCGGCCTGCGTGAAGCTGGCCCCGGCACTGGCCGCCGGCTGCACCGTGATCCTGAAGCCCGCCGAGCAGACGCCGCTCTCGGCGCTGCGTCTGGGCGAGATCTTCCAGGAAGTCGGCTTCCCCGACGGCGTGGTCAACATCCTCACCGGCTTCGGCGAGACGGCCGGCGCGCCCATCACCGAGCATCCGGGTGTCGACAAGGTGTCCTTCACCGGCTCGACCGAGGTGGGCAAGATCATCCTGCGCGCCGCCACCGGCAACCTCAAGCGCGTGACGCTGGAGCTCGGCGGCAAGTCGCCGATCATCATCTTCCCGGATGCCGATCTGGAGAAAGCGATCCCCGCCGCCGCCAACGGCATCTTCTTCAATGCCGGCCAGGTCTGCGCAGCCTCCTCGCGCCTCTATGCGCACAAGGACATCTTCGACCGTATCGTCGAGGGCGTGGCCAAGCATGCCGAGAAGCTCAAGGTCGGCCCCGGCATCAATGCCGACACCGATCTCGGCCCGCTCGTCTCGCAGGAGCAGATCGACCGCGTGACCGGCTACCTGAAGGCCGGCGTCGATGCCGGCGCGACCCTCGTCACCGGCGGCAAGCGGCTGGAGGGCAGCGGCTACTTCGTGCAGCCGACGGTCTTCGCCAACACGTCGGAGGACATGTCGATCCAGCGCGAGGAGATCTTCGGCCCCGTGCTGACCGCCTCCTCCTTCAGCGACGCCGACCTCGACCGGATCGCCAAACAGGCCAATAACAGCGACTACGGCCTCTCGGCCTATATGTGGACGCAGAACATCTCGACCGCGCACAAGCTTGCCAGGAAGCTGCGCGCGGGCGACGTCCACATCAACTCCTTCGGCCTCGACAACGCCCTGCCTTTCGGCGGCTACAAGCAGTCCGGCTGGGGCCGCGAGAACGGCAGCTACGGCATCGAGCCCTATCTGGAGACCAAGTCGGTCATGGTCGGTCTCTGATCGGCCTGATCATATCCCGGAACAGGAAAACCCCGGCGGCGACGCCGGGGTTTTTCTTCGCGGGAGCTCCGAGAAGCGCCTGTCATCATACTGATACGTGACGGCGCGAAATGCACCCTGTTGCAAACAGGGGGTAATCCATATGATCCGCGCATCCGTGCTGCTCGCCTCGGCGGCAGTCATCGCCACCGCCGCACCGGCCTCGGCCGACATGGTCTTCAACCGCATCGCCAGCTTCCCGGTCGCCGGCAACCTGCCGGCCGATGTCGATACGAAGACGCTGACTTCCTCCGAGATCATCGCCGCCACCGAAGACGGCAACATGCTGGTCTATTCCGACAGCCCGCTCGGCGCGGTCGGCTTCGTGGACATCACCGACCCGCGCGCGCCCAAGGCCGGCGGCAGCGTCAGGATCGACGGCGAGCCGACCTCGCTGGTCGTGCGCGGCGGCAAGGTGTTTGCCGGCGTGAACACCTCCGAAAGCAAGGCCGATCCGTCCGGCAAGCTCGTCGTCATCGACATTGCCGGCCGTTCCATCGCCGGCGAATGCGATCTCGGCGGCCAGCCGGATTCGCTCGCCCTCAGCCATGACGGCGCGACCATCGCCATCGCGATCGAGAACGAGCGCGACGAGGAGCTGAACGAGGGCAAGCTGCCGCAGATGCCCGCCGGCAACCTCAAGATCGTGCCGGTCTCGGATGCGGCGCTCGCCTGCGACGGCATCAAGACCGTCGAGCTCACCGGGCTGGCCGAAATCGCCGGCGAGGATCCGGAGCCCGAATTCGTCTCCTTCAACGCAGCCGGCGAGATCGCCGTCACGCTCCAGGAGAACAATCACATCGCCATCGTCGACGCGGCGACCGGCACGGTGAAGCACCATTTCTCCGCCGGCAAGGTTTCGCTCGACGGTATCGACACGAAGCGCGACGGCGCCTTCAGCTTCGACGGCAGCATGGCCGACGTGGCGCGCGAGCCCGACGCCGTGAAATGGCTCGACAACGACCGCCTTGTGGTCGCCAACGAAGGCGACTACGAGGGCGGCAGCCGCGGCTTCACCATCTTCTCGAAGACCGGCGAGGTGCTTTTCGAGTCCGGCAATGCGCTCGAATACGAGGCGGTCCGCGTCGGCCACTATCCGGACCATCGCAACAAGAAGGGCATCGAGCCGGAAGGCATCGAGGTCGCGACCTTCGGCGACGAGCAACTGATCTTCGTCGCCGCCGAGCGCGCCTCGCTGGTCGCGGTCTATCGCGATACGGGTGGCGCGCCGGAGTTCCTGCAGGTCCTGCCCTCCGGCGTCGGCCCCGAGGGTCTGGTCGCGATCCCCTCGCGCAACCTTCTGGTCACCGCCAACGAGGCCGATCTGGTCGAGGACGGCCTCGCCCGCTCGCATGTGATGATCTACGAGCGCGCCGAGGGTGACGCCGTCTATCCGATGATCGTGTCGGACGACGATGCCGACGGCCGCCCCGTCGGCTGGGGCGCGATGTCGGCGCTGGTCGCCGACGACAAGGAGCCCGGCAAGCTCTATGCGGTCTCGGATTCGATCTACAGGAACGCCCCGGCGATCTTCACCATCGACGCCACGCAGACCCCGGCGCGCATCACCGCCCGCACCATCGTCACGCGCGACGGCGTGCCGGCGCAGAAGCTCGACCTGGAAGGCGTCGCGACCGACGGCAATGGCGGTTTCTGGCTGGCCAATGAGGGCAATACGGCGACGCTCACGCCGCACGCCTTCTTCCGCGTCGACGGCAAGGGCGCCATCAGGCAGGAGATCCCGTTCCCCGCCGCGCTTCTGGCCGGCGAGCAGCGCTTCGGCCTCGAGGGCGTGACCACCATCGGCGAGCGCGACGACCTCACCCTGATCGGCGCGATCCAGCGCGAGTGGAAGGACGACCCCAAGGGCCAGGTCAAGCTCGTCGCCTACAAGCCGGCGTCGAAGGAATGGTCGGCCGTGCGCTATCCGCTCGACAAGCCGGAAGCCGGCTGGATGGGCCTGTCGGAGATCGTCGCCCATGAGGGCAAGCTCTACGTGCTGGAGCGCGACAACCAGATCGGCGACGCCGCGAAGGTGAAGCGCGTCTATGCGGTGGACCTGGCCGAGTTCAAGCCGGCCGGGCTGGACGGCGAGCTGCCGCTGGTGACCAAGACGCTGGTGCGCGACCTGCTGCCCGACATGAAGGCGGCGACCAACGGCTATGTGGTCGACAAGATCGAGGGCTTCACCATCGACGCGGCCGGCGAGGCCTATGCGATCACCGACAATGACGGCGTCGATGATTCCTCCGGCGAGACCATCTTCCTCCGCCTCGGCCCTATCGCCGCGATGCACTGAGCCTTATCGGCCGGAAAAAAGGGAAGGCGCGGCAACGCGCCTCCCTTGCTGGTTGCCGGCGCATGATCGGCTACCGCGAAGCCTGCCCCAGGGTTTCCCGGAACCAGTCCCGCCATCCTGCTTCGCTCGCCGCGGCGCGTTGCCCGGCATCGTCGCCATACAGGTACAAGGCCATGCTCGCATTGCTGGCATCCCCCATGCCATAGGTCCCGATCAGCGCGATGCCCGGAGATGGCTGCTTCAGGCGCAGCAGGACATAGCGTTCCCTGTCGCCCTGCTGGACCCGCTCGACGATGCCCGACAGCGGCTCCGGCGTTTGCGGCGCGGTTCCTTCCTCGCCGGCGTCGACCCCGGCAAGCCCGAACCCTTCGATCAGTCGCTTCCAGACATCGAGCCGGGATGCCTTGACGCTGGTCTTGGCAAAGATTACCGCCGCGTTCATGCCTGCAAAATGCGAGAGGTAGAGGCGCAGCACTTCGAAGAAGCCGGGCCAGCCGCCCTCGAAGCCTTCCATCTGGTCGTCCCAATCGTCGGCCGACGTGAACAGCGAATGGACCATGCGGACGACGCAGCGGTCGCCGGATCTGGCCGTCACGGTGATCTCCGTCGCGAGCGGGGGCGCGCCTTCGGCCCAGTCGCGTTCGACATAGCCGAACCGGAAGGGGGGCTCCCAGACAGTCACCTCGCCTTGGGATTCTCCATTCTCGCCCATGTCGAAACGGATCGCGCCGCCGACGCGCTCGTCGATCGTGGCCGGCGTGAACCACGCCGTGTAGCCGGGGCCGGTGGCAATTGCCTGCCACACCTGTTCGGGCGTGCCGGGCACGATCAGTTCCATCTCCACCCAGCGCTTGCCGGTTTCGTCTTTCTTGATCGGCATGAAATATCCTCTCAGGTCCTGGCGTCCGCCGGCGCGGGATAGGCCGCCACCACGAGCCGGTGGGCGCGCCCGCCGGGCGCACTTTCATCGTGATAGCGCGCCGCAAGCGCGGTCACCGCGTCGGCAAGGTCGGTCGTGAAGGCCGCACGGTCGGCGGGCGATCGGAAACGGATGATGGTGTCTATCGACAGCGTGGCGAGCCGCTTGTCCTTCTCGCGGGCGCTGCGCCACAAATCGCCCACCTCGCGGACGGCGCGCGCCGCGAGCGCGATCAGGTAGCTGGCCGAGAGGCGTTCATTGTTGCGGGCCGGATCGGCGCCGATGGCGCCCAAAGCCGCCGGCGACACGACATAGGACGAAGCCGTCGCCACCATCAGCCGCTCCGTGAGGCCGCCCCAGCGGCGTTCCTCGGCCGCTTCGACGAGCCCGTGATCCTCCAGGGCGCGCAGGTGATAGTTCACCTTCTGGCGGGCAAGGCCCAGCCGCGAGGCCAGGGTTGCCGCGGAAGCGGGCCGCGCCAGTTCCGCCAGCAGCCGGGACCGGATGGGGTCGAGCGCGGCCATGGCCGCGGCCGGGGTTTCGATGACGTCCACTTCGATCATGAGGACAGGCTCGCATTGACAAAAAAAGTTGTCAATGCTCTTGCCTTCGCAAGGTGGCAGGTTCCGGCGATTTGCGACAGTTCAGGTCGAGGCTGCGAGTTCGGCCAGCTTCGCGATCGTGTTGATGTTCCGGGCCGTGCCGCCCGCCCCGGCCGGAATCCTCAGCTTCGAGCGGCCCATGCCCGCGCCGTAGGCCACGTAGATTTCCCGCTTGCCCAGCCGAACCTCTTCATCATTTCTGCCCCGCAGCGTGCCCAGCGTGTCGGCGGGCGGCGGGGCATCCAGAAAGATGGCGACCGTCCAGTTGGGAGGCGCGTCGGGAAACGGATTGGCGGCGAGAACGTCGGCCATTTCCTGCGCGGTGCGCATGATGACGCCGACCGGCTTGCCGGCATAGGCCGCCAGCCGCTTCTCCAGCGCAGCCTTGACGTCCCGCTCGGCCCGGTCGATCGAGAAGACGACATTGCCGCTGGCGATATAGGTCCGGACCCTCTCGAAACCCTCGGCAACGCACATCGCCTTCAGCTCCGACATCGGCAACTTGCCCGTTCCGCCGACATTCACGGCGCGCAGCAGCGCGACATATGAGGCCATCCGATCACCTTTACGATGTTGTGGGCTCACCTTCCTCGCCGGCCTGCGCGGCGAAAGCGACCGCTTCCGCCCAGCGGCCGGGCGCGAAGATGCGCACCTCCACTTGCGGCAGGGCCTTGTCCACCGTCGCGGCCATGCCGGCGACGAAGCCGCCGTCGGCGATCACGGCGAGCTTCGGGAAGCGGTGCCACTGGCCGACATAGGCGAGTTCCGCCTTCAGGTCCTCCCACAGGCCGCCTGCCGTCATGCCGGTCAGCTGCGTGACGTCGGCCACCAGCCCGATCCTGTCGTGGCGCGACAGATGGTCGTTTATCTCGCGCACGTAATTGCGCATGTCCTGCGCGGTGATCTGCCCGACGGGGCGCATGGCGACGACATTGTCGGGAAGCGCAGCGGCGTTTTCCATGGCGGTCTCCCTGTTTGCAATGGACGGAAACGGCGAACCCGGCCTCCCGGTTTCAGGCCAGGTCGAGCACGATCTTGCCGATATGCTCGCCTTCCTCCATGCGCTCATGGGCGCGCCAGGCGTCCGACAGCGGAAAGATCATGTCCATGACCGGCGCGATCCTGCGGCTGGCGAGCAGGGGCCACACCTTCTCCTCCAGCTCGGCGGCGATGCCCGCCTTGAACTCCACCGTGCGCGGGCGCAGCGTCGAGCCGGTATGGGTCAGCCGCTTGATCATCAGCCTGGTGAAGTCGGTCTCGGCCTTCGACCCGCCGAGGAATGCGATCTGCACGATGCGGCCGTCCACCGCCGCCGCCTCGTAATTGCGGCCCACATAGCTGCCGCCCACCATGTCGAGGATCACGTCCGCACCGCGCTTGCCGGTCGCGTCCTTCACCGCGGCGACGAAATCCTGCTCGCGGTAGTTGATCACATGGTCGGCCCCGAGGTCGCTGCATGCCTGGCATTTGGCTTCCGAGCCCGCCGTGGCGATCACCGTCGCGCCGAAGGCTTTCGCGAGCTGGATCGCCGCGGTGCCGATGCCCGACGTGCCGCCATGGACCAGAAAGGTCTCGCCGGGCCTCAAGGCGCCGCGCTGGAACACATTGTGCCAGACGGTGAAGAAGGTTTCCGGAATCGCCGCCGCCTCGGTGAAGGTGAAGCCGTGCGGCACCGGCAGGGCGTTGGTGGCGTGCACGGTGCAATATTCGGCATAGCCGCCACCCGGCGTCAGCGCGGTCACCGCATCGCCGACGCGCCAGCGCGCAGCACCCTCGCCGAGCGCGGCCACCTCGCCTGCGACCTCAAGGCCGGGCAGAGGCGAGGCGCCGGGCGGCGGCGGGTAGCTGCCCTGCCGCTGCGCCACGTCCGGCCGGTTGACGCCGGCCGCCTTCACCCTGATCAGGATCTCGCCGGGCCGGGGCGAGGGGACCGGGCGCGGCTGGGGCTTCAGCACCAGCGGGCCGCCCGGTTCGGTGATGGCGATGGCCGTCATCATGACGGGAATTTCGGGCGTGGCGGACATGGCATTCTCCTCATGCGTCTCTGCGCTGATTTGCGTCGGCGGCGGAGCCGTTTGTAGACTGGCCGCCGGTCAATTCAAAACCGCAACGTCAACGGCAGGAGTGAATGCGATGGCCTTGTTCGACGAGGATGCCCCCAAACCCGTGCGCCGGCACGAGATCGGCCAGGACCTTTCGCTGCTCTCGGTGGAGGACCTGCGGGAGCGCATCGACCTGCTGAAGGCCGAGATCGCGCGGCTGGAAGACGACCTCGCCACCAAGGGCGCCTCGCGCGACGCGGCGGAGGCGTTCTTCCGCCGCTGAACGTGCCGCAAGTAACGATGAGGGTGATTGAGTATTTCGCCGCATGACGTAAAGTCATGCCCATGACACAGCCCGACGCGTTCCTTGCGATTGCGGATTCCAACCGGCGCCACCTGCTCGAAGAGCTTCGCCGCGGACCCAAGACCGTCAATGAGCTGGCAAGCGGCCTGCCGGTCTCGCGCCCGGCCGTGTCGCAGCATCTCAAGGTGCTGCTCGACACCGGCCTCGTCAGCGCCCATGCCCAGGGCACGCGGCGCATCTACGCCATCAGCCCCGACGGCTTCTTCAAGCTGAACATCTGGCTCGACCAGTTCTGGGAGGGGTGAGCGAGGGGGCTTGGTGCGTCCTTCGAGGCTCGCCCATCCCCTATCTCGCATTACCACATATGCTGGTGCGGGCTCGCACCTCAGGATGAGGGAAGGTGGTGGGTGTAATGATGACGAAGTACAACGCCACAGAACTTGCACCCTGAAGCCCACCGCCTCCCTCATCCTGAGGTGCGAGCGGAGCGAGCCTCGAAGGACGCAGGGCAGCCCCAACGCGGCGCTACGGCTCCAGCTCCACATCCCAGTAGAGATAGTCCATCCAGCTTTCATGCAGGTAGTTGGGCGGGAACAGCCGGCCATTGTTGTGCAGGTCGTGCACCGTGGGCTGGTAAGGCTTCTGCCGCGGCCACATCTTGGCCTGCGCCGGCAGCATTCCGCCCTTGCGCAGGTTGCAGGGCGAGCAGGCGGCGACGACGTTCTCCCATGTGGTGGCGCCGCCGCAGCGGCGCGGGATGACGTGGTCGAAGGTCAGGTCCTCATGGGTGCCGCAATACTGGCACTGGAAGCGGTCGCGCAGGAACACGTTGAAGCGCGTGAAGGCGGGGTGGCGCGACGGCTTCACATAGGTCTTGAGGCAGACCACGCTGGGCAGCCTCATCGAGAAGGTCGGTGACGAGACCGCATGCTCATATTCGGCGACGATGTTCACCCGGTCGAGGAACACGGCCTTGATGGCGTCCTGCCACGACCACAGGGACAGCGGGTAATAGCTCAGCGGCCGATAGTCGGCGTTCAACACCAGGGCAGGCATGCCATCCGGCGAAACGGCGATCGTCACTCAGGCGGCTCCATTGAGGCGGCAGGTTGGAAGCACGCGGATACTGTAAGCCCGAGGTGACAGGAATGTGAAGCGGCAAATGCGCCGAGCTGCGCCGTCAAACATGTCTTTTCGCAGGGTTTTTGCGGTGTCAGGCGGCTGGGGCGGCCTCGCGGCCGCGCATGCCCCGGTAGTAGGCCCAGAAGAGCCGCGCCGCCACGCTGCGCCATGGCGCCCATGATTCGGCGATTGCTGCGAGCCGGCGCGCATCCGGCCGCGGATCGATGCCGAAAGCGTGGCCGACCGCCGCCTGCAAGGCCACGTCGCCGGCCGGAAAGATGTCGGGATGACCCACTGAGACCAGCAGGTAGACCTCCGCCGTCCACGGGCCGATGCCGGGCAGCGCCGTCAGCGCCGCGATCGCCGCATCGTGCGGACGTTCGCCCAGCGCCGGAAGGTCCAGCATGCCGCCTTCCGCCGCGGCGGCCACGGCGCGCAGCGTCCGCACCTTTCCGGCGGAAAGGCCGGCGGCGCGGAAAACCGCGTCGTCCGCCTCCAGCACGCGCGCGGGCGTCAGCGGATCGACGCCGGCGACGAGACGCGCCAGAATGGCATCGGCGGCGCTGCGCGAGACCTGCTGGCCGATCACGACCGAAGCAAGCGCGGCGAAGCCCGGCGGCGCGCGGCGCAGCGGAATGTCGCCGGCAAGTTCGATGACGGGCTCGAGCCGCCGATCGATCAGGCGCAGCGCCGCGATGCCCTCGGCAATGTCGGCAATGGTGTCGATCGGCTTCAACCGCGTTCCTCCGGACATATGCGCCGGCGCGGCTTGTACGCGCCGCCGCAGAGACGTAGCAATCGCTGCATGACGTCCGCAATCCGTTTCCCGCCGCTTCCATGAGCCGGCCCGTCTTCCGCTTCGCGCCCAGCCCCAACGGCCGGCTGCATCTCGGCCATGCGCGCTCGGCGCTGCTCAATCAGGACATGGCCGAGGCGGCTGGCGGGCGCCTGCTGCTCAGGATCGAGGACATCGACACCGCGCGCTGCACGCCGGAATACGAACGGGCGATCTATGACGACCTCGCCTGGCTGGGCATTCGCTGGGAGGAGCCGGTACGCCGGCAATCGGAACATTTCGCCGACTATCGCACCGCGCTAGATGCGCTGATCGAGGCCGAGCTTGTCTATCCGGCGACGATGACGCGCGGCGAGATCCGCGCCGCGATGGCCGAGGCCGAAGCCGCGGGCACCCACTGGCCGCGCGATCCCGACGGCGTGCCGCTCTATCCGGACCGCGACCGCCTGCGCTCGCCGCGGCAGCGGCACCGCGTGGCGGCCTCCGGCCAGCCTTTCGCATGGCGGCTCGACACGGCGGCCGCGCTGGCGCGGGCGGGCGGCGGGCTTTCCTGGCAGGAGACCGGCATGGGGCCGCATGGCGAGACCGGCATCGTCAGGGCCGATCCCGCCGCCTGGGGCGATGTGGTGATCGCCCGCAAGGATGTGCCGACGAGCTACCATCTGGCGGTCGTGGTGGACGATGCGCTGCAGGGCGTCACCCAGGTCGTGCGCGGCCGCGACCTCTTCTACGCCACCGCCACGCAGCGCCTGTTGCAGGAATTGCTGGGGCTCACGCCGCCCGTCTATCACCATCACGATCTGGTGCTGGGCGATGACGGGCAGAAGCTGTCGAAAAGCCGGCGCGACACGGCGATCGGCGACCTTCGCGCGGCCGGCATGACGCCGGCCGACGTGCGCCGGCTCGCCGGATTATGACGGGAACAACCGCCTCAGCACAGCCTTGATCAGCACCAGAAGCAGAAAGGTGCCGAAGGCCCCGGCAAGGCCCCAGACGATGGCGCGGTCGAGTTCCTTGAGATTGATGCCCTGAAGGTTCGCGACATAGATCGTGCCGAAGAAGCCGATCGTGATCAGCGCGGCATTGCCCATCGGCCCGTAGCCCTCCCGGCCGAGGCTCGATTCCATCATCAGGCACAGCATGTAGGAAACGCCGACGACCACGCCGAAGGCCATCACCGCCCAGCCGAAGTCCAGATTCCACAACATCGCACCCTCCCCGAGGCTGCTCCATCAACAGGATTGAAGATAGCCGAAGAATCTTTCGCTTTGCTTGCCGCGGATGACGGGAGACATTCGAACCAATAGATGCTATCTGATAGCATCTATTTTCATGGAGGTCTGGAGCATGAACGTTTCTCTCGGACGCACATGGGAGCAATATGTCGCCGAGCAGGTGGAATCCGGCGTGTTCAACAATGCCAGCGAGGTCGTGCGGGACGCCCTGCGGCGGCAGCAGGAATATTTCATCAAGCTGGAGGCGTTGAAGCACGAGGTCGGCAAGGGGTCGGATTCCGTCAGGCAAGGCAGGATCAGCCGCGCCACGGTCGACGATATCGTCCGCAAGGCGGGGTGAGCGGAACCCATCGGCGTGAGCGGCGGATATTTTCTGTCGGCCGATGCCGAGGAGGATTTGCAGGACATCTACCTCTACACCGATGACGTGTGGGGTCAGCGGCAGGCGCGCCTTTATCTCACACGGCTCTATGACCTGTTCGATCACCTTGGCCGCAATCCGGCCATGGGCCGATCGCGCCCGGAGATCGGCGAGGGCATTCGCAGCTTTCCGCACGGCGCGCATATCGTCTTCTTCATGAAATGGGAGGACGAGGTCGCCATCGTGCGCGTCCTGCACGGTTCGATGGATATCGACAGCTTGTTCGGAAACGATGATCTGCTCTCGTCGACCGGGCGAGGGGAGACCTGATCTGACCGCTCCCTTCAACAGTTTTGAAGGCGGGCACAGAATCTTTCGCTTTGCTTGCCGCGGATGACGGGGGAGAAGTCGCCGCATGCAGTCGTTCCCGAACACCGCTTCGTCCGCATCGCCTTTTGCCCGCTTCGGCCCGGCCGCATTCGTCGCCTTGTGGTCGACCGGCTTCATCGGCGCGCGCTATGCGATGCCGTGGGCGGAGCCGTTCGGCTTCCTTGCCGTGCGGTTCGGCATCACCTTCGTGCTGATGGCCGGGCTGGTGGCGATATTGCGCCGCCGGCGTCTGGCGCCGCGCGAGGCGATGCATGCGATGATCTCCGGCGCGCTGATGCATGGCGGCTATCTCGGATGCGTGTTCTGGGCGATCGCCGAGGGCATGCCTGCCGGCCTTTCGGCGCTGGTGATCGGCCTGCAGCCGCTGGTCACCGCCGTGCTCGCGGATCGCGTGCTCGGCGAGCGCCTGTCGCGCCGCCACTGGCTGGGCTTCGGCGTCGGTCTGGCCGGGGTGGCGGTCGTGGTGGTGCCGGGCCTGACGGTCACGGCGAACGTCACCGTCGCGACGCTCGCCGCCTGCCTCGCCGGCATGCTCGCCATCAGCGCCGGCACCGTCTGGCAGAAGCGCCATGCGGCGAATGCCGACCTCGTCACCGGCACGATGTGGCAATATCTCGGCGGTATCGTCCCGATGCTGCTGATGGCCTGGCTGTTCGAGGACGGCAGCTGCACCCTCAATGCCGAGCTCGTCTTCGCCATGGCGTGGCTCGTGCTGGTCCTGTCGATCGGCGCGGTCTTCCTGCTGATGCGCCTGATCCGCGACGGCGCCGTGGCGAAGGTCGGATCGCTGTTCTATCTGGTGCCGGTGGTCACGGTGGTGGCGGCCTTCTTCCTCTTCGGCGAGCGGCTCGCGCCGGTGCAGCTTGGCGGGATGGTGCTGGTCATGGCGGGCGTGGCTTTGGCCACTAGCCGGCAACGCGCGCCCGCGCTTCCGCATAGCGCTTGATGGCCGCGTTCAGCTCGCCGCCGAGGATGAAGATCATCGAGATGATGTAGAGGAACACGACCGCGATCATGATCGAGGCGAGCCCCGCATAGGTCGTCACATAGGATGAGAATCGGTCGAGATAGGCGGCGAAGAGCGCCGAACCGATGAGCCAGGCGGCCAGCGTGAAGCCGATGCCGGGAAGGATGTCGAGGAAGCTGCGCTTGCCGGCCGGCAGCCAGAAATGCACCGCCACGAGGCCGAAGATGATCACCGAGGAGGCGATGATGTAGCGCCACAGCGTGATCGTGCCCATATAGGGCTCGATCCACGGCGCGTTCTGCATGGCGAGGCGGCCGAGAAGCGGCGCGAGCACCAGAAGCAGCGAGATCGCCAGGAAACCCAGCGTCGCGATGAAGACGAAGGCGAGGCTTTGCAGCCGCCGGAAGATGAAGGAGCGGTTCTCGGCCACGCGATAGGCGCGGTTGAGCGACACGCGCAGCGCCTCGATGCCGTTCGAGGCGAAGACGCCGGCGATCACCACCGACAGCGTCAGGAAGTCGCCGCGCTGCACCGTCAGCACGTTGACGACCTCGTTGGCGATCGGTTCGGCGATCTCGTCGGGCCATGTGTCGAAGACGAGATGCACCGCCGTGTCGGCGAAGGCGTTGGCGCCGAGGAAGCTCGCCAGCGAGGTGGCGAAGATGAGGAAGGGAAACAGCGCCATCAGCGCGGTGATGGCGAGGTGGCTCGCCATCGACCAGCCGTCGTCGGTGTCGAAATGGCCGAGCGCATCGGTCAGTATACGCTTCAACGCGACGATTCTGCGCACCGGCCTTCCACTTGATTGCCAACCCTACGGGAATATGTGAAGCCTTCCCTCCTCATGGCAAGGCATGACGCCAAAGCCAAGCCGCAATGTCACATGACGCAGCCTGCCGCAGCGCCGGCAAGGCGCGGCGTGCTTCTCGCGCGGATACTGCCCTCCGCGATTCTGTACCGCCTGCCCGACGGGCAGGAGTGAAGGAAATCGATATGTCCACCGTATTCAACATCTTCGCCGTGCTGGTGATGGTCGCCGTCGTGGTGGTGCTGATCCGCGGCCTCGTCAACATGATGCGCGGCGGCTCGGGAAACACGTCCAACAAGCTCATGCAGGCCCGCGTCGGCCTGCAATTCCTGGCGCTGGTCTTGATCATGTTCGCGCTCTGGCTTTCCGGCGGCTGAGGGGGACAAGGAGAAAAATCATGGTCGTCCTGAACAAGATCTACACCCGCACCGGCGACGACGGCACGACGGCGCTCGCCTCCGGCGCGCGGCGCGACAAGTTCGACCTGCGCGTCGAGGCATACGGCACCGTCGACGAGACCAATGCGGCGATCGGAGCCGCGCGGGTGCACATGGCCGCCAGCCCCGAAATCCATGCCATGCTGGGGCGCATCCAGAACGACCTGTTCGACCTCGGCGCGGACCTCGCCACGCCGGACACCGGCGAGAAGCCTGCCTACGAGCCGCTGCGCATCGTCGCGAGCCAGGTGGCGCGGCTGGAGGCCGATATCGACGCGCTCAATGCCCGCCTCTCGCCGCTGCGCTCCTTCGTGCTGCCGGGCGGCAGCGCGGCTGCCGCCGCGCTCCATGTCGCGCGCACGGTCGCGCGCCGCGCCGAGCGGCTGATGGTGGAGCTGTCGCGGCGGCCGGGCGAGAGCGTCGGCGCCGATGCGATCCGCTACATGAACCGCCTGTCGGATTTCCTCTTCGTCGCCGCCCGCGCCGCCAATGACAACGGCGCCGCGGACGTGCTATGGGTGCCGGGCGCCAACCGGTAGGCCGGGGCGCCGTTTCCGGCGGGGCATCGCAGCAGGCATATGTTCATACCGCTTCATGACACGAACAGCCTGCGCTACATCCGCCTGCAATATGTGACGATCGGCCTGATCGTCGTGAACTGTCTCGTCTATCTCCTGACCGCGCTCGGGTCCGACGATTTCTCGCAGGCGGCGGTCATCGGCCTCGGCTTCATCCCCTCCACCATATACGATATCGCCGAGCGGCCGGCCGAATGGGTGCTTGTCTCGGACAACCTCACCTATGTCACCTACGCCTTCTTCCACGGCGACCTGTGGCATCTGGCCGGCAACATGCTGTTCCTGTGGATCTTCGGCGACAACGTCGAGGACGCGATGGGCCATTTCCGCTTCCTCGTCTTCTATCTCGCCTGCGCGGTGGGCGGGGCCTTCGTGCACGGCCTCGTGGTGCCGGACTCGCAGGCGCCGCTGATCGGCGCCTCGGGCGCCATCGCGGGCATCGTCACCGCCTATCTGATGCTGCATCCGCGCGTGAAGATCTGGATCCTGGCCTTCGGCCGCATCCCGCTGCGCATCCCGGCCTGGATGGCGCTGGCGGCGTGGATCCTGTTCCAGTTCGGCATGCTCGCCTTTGCCGGCGAGGACGAGGTGTCATGGGCCGCGCATGTCGGCGGCATCCTCACCGGCGCGGTTCTGGTGCTGGTCCTGCGGCGGCGCGGCGTGCCGCTGTTCGACAGGCAGGTGGTCACGCCGGCGGCGGTGGAGGTCGCGGCCGAGCCGCAGACCGTGCCGACGCCCTCGGGACCATGGGGACGCGGCTGATTTCAACCGTTTCGCGCGTCACGCAGCTTATTGACGCGTTTTCATGCTGTGACTAGGTTCCGCCCGCCGCGTATCGCATGATCCGCGAAAGATGACGCCGAATTTTCCGCTCCCGTGTCGGAAGCTGGCAACCTGCCGCGGTTCACGCCGCCAAAGGCAGCCGGACGATCGCAGCAGAGAGGTATGCTTGCCATGAAGATCCTTGTGCCCGTGAAGCGGGTGGTCGACTACAACGTCAAGGTCCGCGTCAAGTCCGACGGGTCGGGCGTGGAACTGGCCAATGTGAAGATGTCGATGAACCCCTTTGACGAGATCGCCGTCGAGGAGGCCATCCGCCTCAAGGAAGCCGGCAAGGCGACCGAGATCGTCGCCGTCTCCATCGGCCCGTCGCAGGCGCAGGAGACGATCCGCACCGCGCTCGCCATGGGCGCCGACCGCGGCATACTGGTGAAGGTGGACGAGCAGGTCGAGCCGCTCGACGTGGCCAAGCTGCTCAAGGCGCTGGTCGATGCCGAGCAGCCGGAGCTGGTCATCCTCGGCAAGCAGGCGATCGACGACGACGCCAACCAGACCGGCCAGATGCTGGCGGCGCTGCTCGGCTGGAGCCAGGGCACCTTCGCCTCCAAGGTCGAGCTCGCCGACGGCAAGGCCAGGGTCACGCGCGAGGTCGACGGCGGCCTGCAGACGGTGGAGCTGAAGCTGCCCGCCATCGTGACCACGGACCTGCGCCTCAACCAGCCGCGCTATGCCTCGCTGCCCAACATCATGAAGGCCAAGAAGAAGCCGCTCGACGAGAAGTCGGCCGCCGACCTCGGCGTCACGCTCAAGCCGCGCCTCAAGGTGCTGAAGACCGAGGAGCCGGGCGGCCGCAAGGCAGGCGTCAAGGTCAAGGACGCCGCCGAGCTGGTGGCGAGCCTCAAGTCCGCCGGCGTTCTTTAGGAATGAGCAGCACCACCGATTGACATATCCATCTTACAGGGAGGCCGACCATGGCCATTCTTCTCCTCGCCGAACATGACAACGCCTCGCTGTCGGACCAGACCGCCAAGGCGCTGACCGCGGCCCAGGCGCTGGGCGGCGACGTCCACGTGCTGGTCGCCGGCAAGGGCGCCAGGCCGGCGGCGGATGCCGCCGCGAAGCTCGCCGGCGTCGCCAAGGTGCTGCTCGCCGAGGCCGACGAGCTGGAGCAGCGGCTGGCCGAGCCGACCGCCGCGCTGGTCGTGTCGCTCGCGGGCGGCTACGACGCGCTCGTGGCGCCGGCCACCACCATGGGCAAGAACGTGATGCCGCGCGTCGCAGCCCTGCTCGACGTGATGCAGGTGTCGGAAGTCATCGAGGTCGTCTCGCCCGACACGTTCAAGCGGCCGATCTATGCCGGCAACGCGATCCAGACCGTGCAGTCAAATGACGGCAAGAAGGTGCTGACCGTGCGCACCGCCTCCTTCAAGGCCGCAGGCGAGGGCGGTTCGGCCCCGGTCGAGACGATTGGCGCGGCCGCCGATCCCGGCGTCTCCAGCTTCGTCGAGAACCGCCTGTCGGAAAGCGACCGGCCGGAGCTCACCTCGGCCAAGGTCATCATCTCGGGCGGCCGCGCGCTAGGCTCGGCGGAAAAATTCCAGGAGGTCATCCTGCCGGTGGCCGACAAGCTGGGCGCCGCCGTCGGCGCGTCCCGCGCGGCGGTCGATGCCGGCTATGCGCCCAACGACTGGCAGGTCGGCCAGACCGGCAAGGTCGTGGCGCCGGAGCTCTACATCGCCGTCGGCATTTCCGGCGCGATCCAGCACCTTGCCGGCATGAAGGATTCCAAGGTCATCGTCGCCATCAACAAGGACGAGGAAGCGCCGATCTTCCAGGTCGCCGACTACGGCCTCGTCGGCGACCTCTTCACCATCCTTCCCCAGCTCGAAAAGGCGCTTTGACGCCGTCAGGGGCGGCGGCTAGAGTCGCCGCCGATTTGTAGACGGATTGCATACGACAAGGTGCTGTTGATGAGTGGCAAGATCGGAACCGTCGGCATCGTTGGGGCGGGACAGATGGGCGGCGGCATCGCCCATGTGGCCGCGCTGGCGGGGTATGACGTCCTGCTTCACGACGTGACCACGGACCGCGTCGAGAAGGGCATCGCCACGATCAGCGGCAACATGGCCCGGCAGGTGAGCTCGGGAAAGCTGGACGATGCGGTGCGCCGGAAGGCGGTCGCGCGCATCCGTGCGGCGACGCAGCTCGGCGACCTCGCGGCCGCCGACCTCGTCATCGAGGCGGCCACCGAGGACGAGACGGTCAAGCGCAAGATCTTCGCCCAGCTCTGCCCGGTGCTCAACCCCGAGGCGCTGCTCGCCACTAACACCTCCTCCATCTCCATCACCCGGCTGGCGGCGCAGACCGACCGGCCGGAGCGCTTCATCGGCATCCACTTCATGAACCCGGTGCCGGTGATGAAGCTGGTGGAGCTGGTGCGCGGCATCGCCACCGAGGACACCACCTTCGAGACGGCGAAGAGCTTCGTCGGCAGCCTCGATAAGACGGTGACCGTGTCGGAGGATTTCCCGGCCTTCATCGTCAACCGCATCCTGCTGCCGATGATCAACGAGGCCATCTACACGCTCTACGAGGGCGTCGGCACCGTCGATGCCATCGACACCGCGATGAAGCTCGGCGCCAACCATCCCATGGGGCCGCTGCAGCTCGCCGATTTCATCGGGCTCGATACCTGCCTGTCGATCATGCAGGTGCTGCATGACGGCCTGTCGGACTCGAAGTACCGGCCCTGTCCGCTCTTGGTGAAATATGTCGAGGCCGGCTGGCTCGGCCGCAAGACCGGCCGCGGCTTCTACGACTATCGCGGCGAGACGCCGGTTCCGACCCGCTGAAACACGGTCTGGGGGAGGAAAGCACACTCTTTCCTGCAACGGATCGCGCTTCGCTACCGTCACGGCATGGATCCTCGGGTCAAGCCCGAGGATGACGAATGCAGGAAAGTAAGCGTCAAGCGCAAACGTCGGCGAATGGCATCATCCCCTCCACCTTCGTCATCCTCGGGCTTGACCCGAGGATCCATGCCGTGAGGGCGACGAAGCCCGCAACTGTACCGAAGGCCGCACCTCAATGCAGCACCGGCCGTGCCGCTGCCGCCGGCAGCGTGCCGAAGCGGACGCGGTTGCGGCCGTCGCGCTTTGCCGCATAGAGCTGCTCGTCGGCGAACTTGAACAGCTGGGTGAAGCCGACGGGCGCCTCGAAGGCCGCCGCGCCGATGCTGACCGACAGCGCATGCTTCCGGTCAACGGGGACGAACGACGCCTGGCCGACCTTCGCCCTCACCCTTTCGGCGATCTCGACCGCGTTCTCCGCCGTCACGCCCGGCAGGAAGACGCCGAACTCCTCGCCGCCCATCCGGCCGAGCAGGTCGCCGGCGCGCAGCACGCGGCCGATGCAGTCGGCGATCATGCGCAGCGCGACATCGCCCTTGTCATGGCCGTAGCGGTCGTTGATCCGCTTGAAATGGTCGGCGTCGATGATGAGCAGCGCGCCGCGCTGCGCCTGCGCCGGCTGGCGCGCCAGCCAGTTGTCGACCATCGAGGAGAAGGCGCCGCGATTGAGGCAGCCGGTGAGGTTGTCGGTCGAGGCGAGCTGTTCCAGCTTGCGGTTGGCGACTGCCAGCTCGCGCAGCTTGAAGCTCAGGAACCAGAAAAGCGGCACGGCGAGAACGATCGGAATGACGGTCGCGCCGATCAGCGCGCGCAGGCGCGCGTCGGAATCGGTGCCGATGAAGATGATGGCATTGAGCAGCAGCGACACGTCCACGCAGCCGAGTGTGCCCAGGAACGTCCATCTGGCGACCGTCTTGCGTCGCACCGGCGACGCCTCACGCCAAGGGTCCACGACATACTTCGAAATCAGGCCGGCCATGCAATTTGTATGAGGCAAAATCAGTAAGACGAGTCTTAACGCATCCTTAAAATACGGAATAACTGTGTTCCGCCCGGTCAGATGCCGCAATGGTCCGGATCCGGCGGCCATTCCAGCGGCGGCAGGCCGAGATGCGCGAGGATCGCCGCATAGGCGGCCTCAAGCTGCGCGGCCTTGTCGCGGATGAATCCGGTCGGCAGATAGGCGCGCGCGCCCTCGCGCTGGACGGCGAGGCAGATCAGGCCGCCGCGCCGCGCCTTCATCAATTCGGCGATGCCGTTGCCGGCCCTGTCGCGCGCGGCGGGATCGGCGCCGAGCGCGGCGAGCCGCTCGACCAGCGCCACGCGCCCCTCGGTGGCTGCGGCAAGAAGGGCCGTCTGTCCCTGCGGGTCGCGCGTATCGACGGGGTAGCGGCGGGCGAGCAGGGCCTCGATGATGTCGAAGCGGCCCGCCGCGGCGGCGGCGATGATGGTCTCGTCTCCGTCGATGCCGGGATCGGTCGTGGCCGCGGCCAGCATGTCGAACATCGACAGGCCGGGATGATGAAAGCTGCCGGCGAGGGCGGCGCGGCCGTCGAGGGTTCTGGCCTGTCCCAGCGCGCCGCGCTCAACCAGCCGGCGGGCGACCTCGCCATAGCCCGCCCATACGGCCTCGGCGAGCGCGCGGTCGAGGTCGGCGGTGCGCCCGGCGAGGAAAGTGGCGGTGGCGTCGAAATCCGCGCCCCGGCGCAGGTCCGATTGCGCGATGAGCGCGCGATTGGACAGGAACGGATCGTCGAGACCTTCCTCATGGGCCGGCTTCGGCCGCCAGGCCAATGCGGCGACGAGCGGCGTGCGGCCGTTCTCGTCCGGCAGGTCGATCGCCGCGCCCTGTTCCGCCAGCGCCATCACATTGGCCGCGAGGCCGACGCGCGCGGCGAGGAAGAGCGGCGTCTCGCCGTCCCAGTCGCGCGCGTCGATCGCCGCGCCCATTCTCACCAGCAGGCGGATCATCTCCGGCGTGGCGTGCAGCGCCGCCATGTGCAGCGCGGTCTCGCGGCTCATCGGCTGCCGCGCATTCACATCCGCGCCGCCGGCGATCAGGCGCTCCACCAGCGCCATGTCGCCGCTGGACACGGCCCAATAGAGGGCGCTGCCGCGATTCGGGCTGGCGACGGCGGGAGACGCGCCGCGCGCGAGCAGCAGCCGGGCGGTATCGATATGGCCGCCGCTCAGTGCGTTGACGAGCGCCACATTGCCGCGCTCGGCATCGACGGCATTGACGTCCGCGCCCGCATCGAGGAGCAGGCGGACGATGTCCGTCTCGCCATAGCGCGCGGCCCAGTCGAGGGGCCGGTCGCCATTGCGGTCACGCCGGTCGATCTCGGCACCTTCCGCGACGAGCGCGGCGAGCATGTCGGCGCGTCCTGCCTCCGCCGCCAGATAGACGGGCAGCCATGTCGCCATGGGCGGCGCCTGGAGCCACTCGCCGTTCGGATCGGTGCCGGCGTCGAGTTCATTGCGGAGCGCGCTAAGATCGCCGGTGCCGATGGCGGCGACGAGTTCGCGCGAACCCGCCTGCGCGGAGAGCGCACAGAGGGCGAGCAGCAATGCTGCCACGAGAATGCGCATGAGATATTCCCCGACCCCAAATTGCCCGAGGAATCCATGCTTACCCTGCGGCAAGGTGAAATTTCGACGGCTTCAGGGCGTTTTGGCGGCTGACGGGCCGGTGCGTGCGGTGTCGATCAGGCGCTGCGCATCGGCGCTCGCCCATTCGGCCGGGCCGTTCATATGCGCCAGCAGGCAGCCCTCGGCATCGACCAGCAGCGTCACCGGCAGGCCGAGCGCCAGCGAGCGGCGCTTCAGGTCGTTGAAGACGCCCAGCGTGGCGTCGCGATAATAGCCGAGATGCCGGATGCCGATCTCGGAGAGGAAGGCTTTCGGCTTCTCGTCGCCGCCGGTGTCGACATTGATCGCCACGACCTCGAAATCATCCCCGCCGCTTTGCGCCTGCAACTGGTCCAGCGCCGGCATCTCGGCGCGGCAGGGCGCGCACCATGTCGCCCACAGGTTGACGAGCGTGATCTTGCCGGCGTGCGCACCGAGCGTCGTCGCGGTCCCGTCCGGCGCGTTGAAGGCGAGGTTGGCGAGCGATTGCGGCGGATCGGCCGGCAGCATGGCCGCGACCTCGCCGGTCGCGGCGTCGCCCACGGCCTTGGCCAGCGCGGCCTTGGCCTGGCAGCTCGCATCCGCCGGCGACTGCGCCACTTCGCCCATGTTGCCAGAAAGGCCGCCGGTCACGTATAGGGCAAGCCCGCCGGCAAGAATGCCGGCGACAGCCGCGAGCCCGATCAGACGTGCCGGGTTCCTGAATTTTTCCGTCATCGCAATCTCCAGCGTCCGGTAAGCATATGAGCGACACGAAATCCAGCAACCAGATGTGGGGCGGACGTTTTGCCTCGGGTCCTGCCGCGATCATGGAAGCGATCAACGCCTCCATCGGCTTCGACAGGAAGCTCTACGCGCAGGACATTCGCGGCTCGCTCGCCCATGCGCGCATGCTGGCCGAACAAGGCATCATTTCGGCGCAGGATCAGCAGAAAATCGCTCACGGGCTGAACACGATCCTGTCAGAGATCGAGGCGGGCACCTTCGCCTTCTCGACCAAGCTGGAAGACATCCACATGAATGTGGAGGCCAGGCTGGCCGAGCTCATCGGCCCGGCGGCGGGACGCCTCCACACCGCGCGCTCGCGCAACGACCAGGTCGCCGTCGACTTCCGCCTCTGGGTGAAGGAGGAACTCCAGCGCACCGAAGGCGCGCTGCTCGGCCTCATCTCGGCCTTTCTCGACCGTGCGGAGGAACATGCGGCAACGGTGATGCCCGGTTTCACCCATCTCCAGACGGCGCAGCCGGTGACCTTCGGCCACCACTGCATGGCCTATGTCGAGATGTTCGGCCGCGACCTGTCGCGCGTCCGCGACGCCATTGCGCGCATGGACGAAAGCCCCCTTGGCGCGGCCGCGCTCGCCGGCACCGGCTTCCCGATCGACCGCCACATGACGGCTTCGGCGCTCGGTTTCCGCGAGCCGACCCGCAACTCGATCGATTCGGTCTCCGACCGCGACTATGCGCTGGAATTCCTCGCGGTCGCCGCCATCTGCGGCACGCATCTGTCGCGGCTGGCCGAAGAAATCGTCATCTGGTCGACGCCGCAATTCGGCTTCGTGCGCCTGTCGGATTCCTATTCGACCGGCTCCTCCATCATGCCGCAGAAGAAGAACCCCGACGCGGCCGAGCTGGTGCGCGCCAAGACCGGCCGCGTCAACGGCCATCTCGTCGGCCTGCTCACCGTGATGAAGGGCCTCCCGCTCGCCTATTCCAAGGACATGCAGGAGGACAAGGAGGCCGTCTTCGACGCCGCCGAGACGCTCGACCTGATGCTGGCCGCCATGACCGGCATGATCGGCGACATGACGATCAATACTGCGGCGATGAAGAAGGCCGCCGGCTCGGGCTATTCCACCGCCACCGACCTCGCCGACTGGCTGGTGCGCGAGGCGGGCCTGCCCTTCCGTGAGGCGCACCACGTCACCGGCCGCGCGGTGGCGCTGGCGGAGGAGCTGAAGTGCCCGCTGGAGAAGCTGCCGCTCGAAAAGCTGCGCGAAATCAACAGCGCGATCACGCAGGATGTGTTCGGCGTGCTGTCGGTCGCCAATTCGGTGAAAAGCCGCACATCCTATGGCGGCACGGCCCCGGCGCAGGTGCGCCGGCAGGTCCGCGACTGGAGGAAGCGGCTCAAACAGGGTGCGCGCCGCCGCTAAATCCGCTAAACAGGCGCGCGATGAAAACCGGAATCCCGTCGATGATGCCAGTCCGCTCCGTCCTTCTGCTCGCGCTCGCCGGAACCCTGGCGCTCTCGGCCTGCGGCCGCAAGGCGCCGCTCGACACGCCCTATCAGGCCGCCGTGGATGCGCGCCGCGAGGCCGCCGAGAACAATGAGCCGCTGCCGCCGGAGCCCACCCCGCCGGTCAAGGATCGCCGCTTCATCCTGGACGGCCTGATCGACTGATCCCGCCTCCGATTGATTGAGATGTCTTCGCTTCACGCCGCCCCCCTCTGGCCTGCCGGCCATCTCCCCCACAAGGGGGGAGATTGGCGGCTTCGCGAATTTCGCCAGCCTTTACCGTTGGCGAAAGCTGAAATGACAGCCGATCTCCCCCCTCGTGGGGGAGATGGCCGGCAGGCCAGAGGGGGGCGCGAAGGAACGCCATCCTTCCCGCGAGCATCCACATGAACCATTTCGAATATCGCGACGGCGTCCTCTTCGCGGAGGATGTGCCGGTGCCCGAGATCGCCAAGGCGGTCGGCACGCCCTTCTACGTCTATTCCACCGCCACGCTGACACGCCATTTCAAGGTGTTCTCGGAGGCCTTCGCCGGCCTCGACACGCTGGTCTGCTACGCCATGAAGGCCAACAGCAACCAGGCGGTGCTGAAGACGCTGGCCGCCCTCGGCGCCGGCGCGGACGTCGTCTCGGAAGGCGAGCTGCGCCGCGCGCTTGCCGCCGGCATCCCGGCCGAACGCATCATCTTCTCCGGCGTCGGCAAGACCGCGCGCGAGATGGATTTCGCGCTTTCGGCCGGCATCTACTGCTTCAATGTCGAGAGCGAGCCGGAGCTGGAGCTGCTCTCCGCCCGCGCCGTCGCGACCGGCCGCACCGCCCATGTCTCGCTGCGCATCAACCCGGATGTCGACGCGCGCACCCACCGCAAGATCTCCACCGGCAGGGCGGAGAACAAGTTCGGCATTCCCTGGCAGCGGGCGCGGGCCGTCTATGCCCGCGCGGCCGAGCTTCCCGGCATCGCCGTCTCGGGCATCGACATGCATATCGGCAGCCAGATCACCGAGCTGCAGCCCTTCGACGACGCCTTCACCCTGCTGACCGAGCTGGTCGAGACGCTGAAGGCCGACGGCCACGCGATCGGCCATGTCGATCTCGGCGGCGGGCTCGGCATCCCCTATCGCGACGACAACGACCCGCCGCCGCTGCCCGACGCCTATGCGCAGATCGCCCGCAAGCATATGGACAGGCTCGGCGTGAAGGTGGTCTTCGAGCCGGGCCGGCTGATCGCCGGCAATGCCGGCATCCTCGTCACCGAGGTGATCTACCTCAAGGAAGGCGACGCGAAGAATTTCCTCATCGTCGACGCGGCGATGAACGACCTCATCCGCCCGACGCTCTACGACGCTTACCATTCCATCCGCCCGGTGGTGATGAAGGCCGAAACCGCGCCGCGCATGACGGTGGACGTGGTCGGCCCCGTCTGCGAGACCGGCGACTATATCGGCCACGACCGCGAGATGCCACGCATGGCGCCGGGCGACCTCCTGGCCATCGGCACGGCCGGCGCCTATGGCGCGGTGCAGGCCGGCACCTACAATTCGCGCCTGCTGGTGCCGGAAGTGCTGGTCAAAGGCGACCGCTTCCACGTCGTGCGCCCCCGCGGCACCTATGAGGAGCTGATCGCACTGGATTCGGTGCCCGACTGGCTCTGAGGCCGGGTGTGCGTCGTGCGTCCTTCGAGGCTCGCTTCGCTCGCACCTCAGGATGAGGAGGTGGGTTGATCGAACCCACAACGTAGCGGTCTAATGCACCACCCTCCCTCATCCTGAGGTGCGAGCCCGCATGGATGGTGCCGGTCTGGCGCACGGACTTCGCGGGCGAGCCTCGAAGGACGCACCACGCCGCCACGATCACGATTACGTTCTCGCCTCGCCTTCGCCGGATTCAGTGTTATCTTTTCGCATACGTCCGCGATTCAACGCGCACGATTGATCGAGCGGCATTTGTGCGACGCAGGGTGTGGCCACCTTGCCGCAAGATGCTCCAGCGGAAGGGCCGATGGCGAAGCAGCCGGACCATCTCTCCAGCCCATTGATGCGGCGGCTCGGCCGCACGCGGCTCTTCACCCGCACGGCGATCGTGGTGGAGCGTCTGTGGCCGCTGGCGCTGCCGCTCCTCATCGTCGCCGCGCTCTTCCTCAGCCTGTCATGGCTCGGCATCTTCCGCATCGTGCCGGAATGGGCGCGGCTCGGCCTTCTCGGCCTTCTCGGCCTCGCCGCGCTGGCCTCGCTCTGGCCGCTGTCGCGCTTCCGCGCCCCCCGCGCGCATGAGGTGGACCGCCGCATCGAGGCGGCCAACGCGCTGCGGCACGCGCCCGTTTCGGTCCAGACCGACCGGCTGTCCTCCAGCGGCGACGCCTTTGCCGATGCCCTGTGGCGCGAGCACCAGAAGCGCATGGCCGACAGGCTCGGCCGCCTGTCCGGCGACCTGCCGCGCACCGGCGTGCCGGAACGCGACCCGTGGGGCCTGCGCGCCGCGGTGGCGCTGCTGCTCGTCGTTGCCTTCGCCTTCTCCTACGGCCCGCTCGGCGGGCGCGTAACCGACGGCTTCTCGGCCCGCGGCGGCGTGCCCGCCATCCCGCCGCGCATCGACGCCTGGGTTACGCCGCCCACCTATACCGGCCGCGCGCCGATCTTCCTCACCGCCGACGCCAATGCGGCGCGCAACGTCTTCTCCGTGCCGGAAGGCAGCGCTGTCTCGCTGCGCATCACCGGCGGCAGTGGCAGCGAGACGCTGGCCTTCCTCGGCGAAAGGGGCACCGAGACGATCGAGCCGGAAGCGACGCCTGCCACAGTGGCGCAGGCCGGCAACAGCTCGCGGCAGTTCGCCGCCACGCTGGAGCGCGACGGCGTGCTCGCTCTGATGGAGGGCGACGAGCAGCAGCTCGGCTGGACCTTCCAGGTCGTGCCCGACCATGCGCCGGTCATCCGCTTCGCGGAGGAGCCCGGCCGCGCCGTCAACGGCACGCTCGACCTGCGCTACGAGATCGAGGACGACTACGGCGCGGTATCCGCGGTTGCCGAGTTCAAGCAGGCCGATGAGGCCGCCGCCGATGCGCGCCCGCTCTACCCCGCGCCCGACATGGCGCTCACCCTGCCGCGGCGCGACGGCCGCTCGATCGCGGCGCGCACCACGCGCGACCTGACCGAGCATCCGTGGGCGGGCAGCCGCGTGCGCCTTTCGCTCAAGGCGGTGGATGCCGCCGGGCAGGAAGGACGCAGCGAGGAAAAGACGATCATCCTGCCGGAGCGGCCCTTCTCCAACCCGCTGGCGCGCGCGCTGGTGGAGCAGCGGCGCCTGCTGGCGCTGGATGCCAACGCGAAGCCGCGCGTCCGCGATCTGATGGACGCCCTCATGCTGCGGCCGGAGGATACGTTCGACAATCTGAGCCACTATCTCGGCCTGTCGGCGGCGCGTACCCAGCTCGTCATGGCCGACAGCGACGATGCCCTGCGCGCGGTGGCCGACTATCTGTGGGAAATGGCGCTGGCGGTCGAGGACGGCGGGCTTACGGATGCCGAGCGTCGGCTGCGGCAGGCGCAGGAAGCCTTGCGTCAGGCGCTGGAGAACGGCGCTTCCGACGAGGAGATCGACCGCCTGATGTCGGAACTGCGCCAGGCGATGAACGATTTCCTGCGCGAATTCGCCGAGCGTGCCGCGCGCGACCCCAACATGGCGCGCCAGCAGATGCCGCAGGGCCAGGAACTGCGCCAGAGCGACCTCGACCGCATGCTCGACCAGATCGAGAACCTCGCCAAATCCGGCTCGCGCGATCAGGCCCAGCAACTGCTCTCGCAGTTGCAGGACATGATGAACAACCTGCAGATGGGCCAGAACCAGCAGGGCCAGCAGGGCGGGCAGCAGAGCGAGATGCGCCAGCAGATGGACAAGCTCGGCCAGATGCTGCGCCGCCAGCAGGAGCTGATGAACGAGACCTTCCGCCTCGATCAGATGCAGCGCGGCCAGCAGGGGCAACAAGGCCAGCAAGGAGAGCAGGGGCAGGGCCAGCAGGGGCAAGGCCAGATGAGCCCCGAGGAATTTGCCGGGGCCATGCGCCAGCTCCAGGAAGGGCAGGGCCAGCTCCAGAGCCAGCTCGAGGAGCTGATGCGCGGGCTGGAAGGCATGGGAATCCAGCCCGGCGAGGGCTTTGGCGAGGCCGGCGAGGCGATGGGCCGCGCCGAACAGTCGCTCGGCCAGTCCGAAGGCGAGCGCGCCGTGGGCGAGCAGGGTCAGGCGCTGGAGGCGCTGCGGCGCGGCGCGCAGGACATGATGCAGCAGATGCAGCAGGCCCAGCAGGGTGAACAGGGCGAGGGACAGGAAGGCGGCCGGCAGCAGAGCTCCGACCGCGACCCGCTCGGCCGCCCTCGCGCCACGACCGGCCCGGACTTCGGTGAATCGGTCAACGTGCCCGACGAGATCGACACGCAGCGCGCCCGCCGCATCCTGGAGGAAATCCGCCGCCGCCTCGGCAACGCGCTCAGCCCCGAGCTGGAACGCAACTATCTGGAACGCCTGCTGGAGATGCGCTGAGGCGCGGGAGCCCCCAGCCTCGGCTGACGCATCATCTCCCGACGATGCCTACGGCAAGCTGCAGCCAGACGAGGACGAATGCCGCCATGATTGCGGCGACGGCTGCCGCGCGGTAGAGGCGGCCGCCGGCGATCCGCACGCACAGCTCGATGCCGAGACCGGCAATCAGCAGCATCGCGCCGAAGACCAGAAAGTCGGTCCCGTCCCACGCCACCTCGTCCGTCAGTTGCATGGCGACCGCCGGCAACAGCAGCAGGCCCGCCGCCGCGCTCCAGCCGATCCATCGCCAGTGAGTTGCGGATATCCGTTGCGCGCCGACCATGCCGTTCATCCGTTCCAGCCTATGCCGCGCCGATCCTGCGCGCCGATTGTGGAAAGACCGAGCCTCGGCCGTCGCTCTCAAATTTATCCCCGCCCTTTCCACCTCGCCTATCATCGTCCCTACCTTGCTGCGCGGGAACGGATGGCCACCGACCATTCCGGGCAGCGGGCGGTGCCGGACCGCGCGGACAACGGTAGTTCGCGTGGAGGATTCCTCCCCAGGTCCGGGCGCTTGATGGTG